>WNFI01682508.1_pt1 | contig 10873 bp, 9 predicted proteins | sample 5400471 | NCBI WGS metagenome assembly WNFI01 (sample SAMN13153348, study PRJNA577476) | soil metagenome | isolation source: 100 cm saprolite on Douglas fir-dominated hillslope | place: USA:California | collected 2013-09-17 | reverse complement strand
GAAGAAACCGACGATCTTGAGCTGCCCCGCCCGCAATCGCGTCTCCATGGCCGGCAGACACGCCTTCGCGTAGAGCGCGTGCATCGTCTCGTACTGGCCGTCGACCCGCGGGATGACGACGTCGGCCTCTCCCGCCCGCGCGAGCACCAGGCGCATGACGTCCGCAGACAGGAACGGCATGTCGCACGCCACGGTGAAGGCGGCGTCGCCGCGGACGGCGTCGAGTCCCGTGAAGATGCCGCCGAGCGCGCCGCCGTCCGGGTACCGGTCGGCGACCATCGGCAGGCCCAGGAACGCGTAGCGCTCCGGCGTGTTGGTCACGACGAGCAGGTCCGCCAGCACGGCGCCCAGCGCGTCGACGACGCGCTCGACGATGCGCTTGCCGCCGAGCTCCAGCAGCGCCTTGGGCTCGCCGCCCATGCGCGTGCTGCGCCCGCCGGCCTGGATGACGCCCGTGATTTTAGTCATGAGCTCGCCCCGACTGCGCCGCCGCTCGCCGTACCGTCATAGGCTCGCCTCGGACAGCGGGGCCCCAGCCCCACGACGTCCTGCGGCTCGCAATACCATCACAACGTCAGTGTAACGGCTCCCTGTCGGATCACGCGCGGCGGGTCGACGGTGACGTCGACCACCGTCGAGGGCGCGCCACCGGGCGTCGGTCCACCGTCGAGCACGAGGTCGAGCGCGTCGCCGAAGTGGGCGAGCACGGCGCCGGCGGTCGTCGGCGGTTCGGCGCCCGTCGGGTTCGCGCTGGGTGCCGTCACCGGGGCGCCGAGGGCGCGGACCAGCGCGCGGGCCGTCGCGTGCGCGGGCAGCCGCACGCCGACGGTCCCCGTCCCGGCCGTCAGCTCGGCCGGCAGCCCCGCCGCCGCGCGAAGGACCAGGGTGAGCGCGCCCGGCCAGTGCCGCGTGATGAGCTCGCGGGCACGCGCCGGAACCTCGGGCGCCACCCGCGCGACCATCGCCTCGGAGTCCACGAGGACGAGCAGCGGCATCGACGCGGGGCGCCCCTTGACCTCGAACACGCGGCGCACGGCCCGGCGATCGAGCGCGGCAGCGCCGAGGCCGTAGTAGGTCTCCGTGGGAAACGCGACGAGACCGCCGCGTCCGAGCACGCGCGCCGCCTCGACGAGCACGCGCTCGTCCGGGGCGACGGGATCGACGCGCACGACCTCCGTCGCCACCCGGCGCCCGTCAGCCGCGCGACTTGAGCTTGTCGGCGACACGCCGCGCGCGGTCCTCGACCTCGGCGGCGAGCGCGGCCCGATAGGCGGCGAGGCGGTTGCGCAGCGCCGCGTCACCGACGGAGAGGATCTGGGCGGCCAGGATGGCGGCGTTGGCGGCTCCCCAGCTCCCGATGGCCACCGTCGCCACGGGCACGCCCTTCGGCATCTGCACGATCGAGAGCAGCGCGTCCATGCCGCCCAGCGGCGTGGCCGCGATCGGCACGCCGATCACCGGCAGGGCGCTGGAGGCCGCCAGCACGCCGGGCAGCGCGGCGGCGCCGCCGGCGGCGGCGATCAGCACGCCGAGCCCGCGCGCCTCGGCCGTCGACGCGTACTCCTCCGTCTTCTTCGGCGTCCGATGCGCGGAGGCGACGACGACCTCGCTGCCGACCTGCAGCGTGTCCAGTACCGTCACGGCCTCGAGCATCACCTCGAGGTCCGAGTCGCTGCCCAGCACGATGCCCACGCGGATCGGGTTGGTCATGTCCTTACGGCGCCTCCTGCGCGACGGTCCGCCGCCCGATGTCCCTGCGGTAGTGCATGCCCTCGAAGCGGATCCTCGCGACCGCCGCGTACGCCGCCTCGATCGCGGCCGGCACGCCGTCGGCCGTCGCGGTCACGCCGAGCACGCGGCCGCCCGCGGTGACCACCCGGCCCTCGCGCATCGCGGTGCCGGCGTGGAAGACGACGACGCCGGGCACGCGCTCGGCCTCGTCGATCCCGTCGAGCGGCACCCCGGTCGGATAGCGCCCCGGATATCCAGCGGAAACGACGACGACGCAGACCGCGGCGCGCGTGGCCGGCGCCGGCGTGGGCAACGGCGCGCCGCGCGCCAACCGGACGTTGTACTCGATGACCTTGGGACCCTCGGCCGTGAGCATGAGCCCGACGAAGAGCACGCCGCGGTACGGCGCGCCCGCGCGCGCGATGCCCGCGAACGTCGGCTCGACGATCTCGCGCATGACGCGCGCGCGCGTGGCCGCGTCCAGCGACGCCACCGGCGTGAAGGCGCCCATGCCGCCCGTGTTCGGCCCGCGATCGCCGTCGAAGACCGTCTTGTGGTCCTGCGCCGCGCTCAACGCCACGCAGGTGGCGCCGTTCGACAGCGCGAAGAACGAGACCTCCTCGCCCCGCAAGAATTCCTCGACCACGACGGTGGCGCCGGCCGCGCCGAATTCCCGGTGCTCCATGCAACGCGCGATCGCGACGTCGGCCTCGGCGAGCGTCGCGCACACGATGGCGCCCTTGCCCGCGGCGAGCCCGTCGGCCTTGACGACCACGGGCGCCCCCAACTCGCGACAGAATGCGCGGGCCCGCGCCGCATCCGTGAACGTCGCGTAGCACGCGGTGGGAATTCCGGCCCGTTCCATCAGACGCTTGGCGAACGCCTTGCTGCCCTCGAGCGCGGCGGCGGCCGCGCCGGGTCCGAACACCGCGAAGCCCTTCTCGCGCAGGCGGTCGGCGAGACCGGCGACCAGCGGCACCTCCGGCCCCACGACGACGAGGTCGGCGCGCTCGCGCTCGGCGAGCCGCACGACGCCGTCGTGGTCGTCGACGCTCACCGCCACGCACGGCGCGTGCCGCGCCATGCCGGGATTGCGCCCACGGGCTGCCGGCGTCCAGCTCGAGGTAGCGCTGCCAGTGCTTCACGGCCTCGTCGCCGCGGCCCGCACGCGCCAGCGCGCCGGCCAGGTTGAAGTGCGCGTCGGCGTAGTCGGGCGACACGCCCAGCGCGCGGCGATAGCAGCGGATCGCCTCGTCGACGTCGCCGGTGTCTTCGTTGAGCGAGCCGAGGTTGTAGGCGGCCTCGGCGCAGTCGCCCGCCTCGCCGAGGGCGCGATCGTAGGATTCGCGCGCCTCGTCGTACCGTCCCATGCGATGCAGCAGCAGGCCGAGGTTGTTCCACGCGGCGGCGTAGGTCGGGTCGATGGCGACCACACGCCGGTAGGCGTCGATGGCGTCGTCCCACTGCGCAGGATCGGCGTCCCACTCGCTGGCGTGCTCGAACCACGTCTCCGCCTGCTCGGTGGGCGGCGCCAGCGGTCGCACGAGGCCGGTCACGAGCGTCGCCTCCGCGGCCTTCTCGAGGTTACCGGCATCGAGGTCGAGCACGGTCTGGCCCGTGCGCGGATCGAAGCGGACGCGTTCGGATTCCACCAGCACGCGGCCGCCGTCGAGCACCAGGCGCATCTCGGCGAGCGGCTGCCGGATCTCGGGATCGCGCCGGCGGAGCGCGTCGAGCGCCTGGCGGATCTGGCGCACCGACGCGCCGGAATCGAGCAGCGACGCCGCCGCGCGCAGCGCCAGGAGCTCGCGGAACGTGTAGCGCAGCTCGCCGTGCAGCAGGTTCAGGCGCTTGAGCTGTCCCGCCCGCCGCGGGGTGAGCGTGAGAATGCGCGTGAGCTCGCGCAGCCCATAGATGCGCTCGGTCATGAGACGCGCTCGGTCACGGACGCCTCAGTGCCGGAAGTGGCGAAGGCCGGTGAAGAGCATCGCCATGCCGTGCTCGTCGGCGGCGGCGATGACGTCCTCGTCGCGCACCGAGCCGCCCGGCTGGATCACCGCCGTGGCGCCCGCCTTGGCGACGACGTCGAGACCGTCGCGAAACGGGAAGAACGCGTCGGAGGCGCAGACCGTGCCCTCCGTGCGGAGGCCCACCTCACGCGCGCGCATCACGGCCAGCTTCGCGGCGTCGACCCGGTTCATCTGACCGGCGCCGACGCCGATGACCTGGTCGGCCGTCGTGAGCACGATGGCGTTGGACTTGGCATGCTTGCCCACGCGCCAGGCGAAGCTGAGGGCGCGCATCTCCGCGTCGCTCGGCGCGCGCGTGCTGACGATCTTGAGCGCGCCGGGATCGACATCGAGCTGGTCCGTGCTCTGGGCGAGGAGCCCGCCGAGCACGCTGCGGTACTCCGGCAGCCGCGCGGGCAGCGCCCGCCGGTCGCACGGCACCTCGAACACGCGGCACTTCTTCTTCGTTCGCTGCAGCTCGTCGAGCGCGCCGGGCTCGTAGGCCGGCGCGAACAGGATCTCGACGAAGATCCCGGCCAGCGCCTGCACGACCGCCATGTCGAGCGTGCGATTGACGCCGACGATGCCGCCGTAGATCGAGACGGGATCCGAGGCCTTGGCCTTCTCCATCGCGGCGCCGACCGTCGGACCCAGTGCGGCGCCGCACGGGTTCGTGTGCTTGATGACGACGGCGGCCGGCTCGTCGAACTCGAGGAGCAACGCCAGCGCGGCGGAGAAATCGAGCAGGTTGTTGTACCCGAGCTCGGGGCCATGCCGCTGCCTCATCGCCGCCAGCCCGATCGCCGGCCCGCCGGCGATCCGGTAGAACGCCGCCGACTGGTGCGGGTTCTCGCCGTACTTGAGCAGCTGCGCGCGCTCGGCCTCCAGGCGTAGCGGGTGCGGAAACTCCTCCGGAGCTTTCGGCGCCTGCGCCGGCTGGGCCGATCTGAGCCAGGCGGCGATCGCGGCGTCGTATTGCGCGGTGCGCCGGAACGCCTCCTGCGCGAGCCGCTGGCGGGTGGCGTCCGACAGCGCGCCGTCGCGCTTCTTCAGCTCGTCGAGCACGGCGCCGTACTGCGAGGGGTCGGTGACGACGGCCACGCTCGCCTGGTTCTTGGCGGCGGCGCGGATCATCGTCGGGCCGCCGACGTCGATCTGTTCGATGGCCTCGGCGGCTGTCACGCCGGACCGCGCCACCGTCTGCTCGAACGGATAGAGCGCGACGACGACGAGGTCGATCGGCGGGATGCCGTGCCGGTCCAGCGCGGCGAGGTGCTCGGGCACGTCGCGGCGGGCGAGGATGCCGCCGTGGATCTTCGGGTGCAGCGTCTTTACCCGCCCATCCATCATCTCGGGGAAGCCGGTCACCTCCGCCACGTCCCGCACCGCCAGACCTGCCTCGCGCAGCAGCTTCGCGGTGCCGCCCGTCGAGAGGATCTCGACGCCGAAGCCGGCGAGCGCCCTCGCGAGCTCGACCACTCCGGTCTTGTCGTGGACGGAGACGAGCGCGCGCCGGATCTTCATCGAAACTCCCTGGTAGCGTCCTTGATGATGACGCGCCGGCCGGCGATCTCGAGGCGGCCCTCGGCGAAGAGGCGGACGGCGGCGGGGTACAGGCGGTGCTCCTCGAGCAGGATGCGCGCGGACAGCGTCTCTTCGGTGTCGTCGGCGAGGACGGGCACGGGGGCCTGCAGCACGATCGGCCCCGTGTCGACGCCCTCGTCGGCGAAGTGCACGGTGGCGCCCGTCACCTTCGCGCCGTGCTCGAGCGCCTGGCGCTGCGCGTGCAGCCCGGGGAACGCCGGGAGCAGCGAGGGATGGACGTTGAGCACGCGCCCGTAGAAGGCGCGGATGTAGGCGGCGGACAGGATGCGCATGTAGCCGGCCTGGCAGACGAGGCCCACCTGCCGCTTCTCGAGCTCGCGCACGAGGGCGAGATCGAAGCGCTCGCGGTCGGCGTAGTCCTTGGGGTTGAGCCAGACCGCCTCGACGCCGGCGGCGCGCGCGCGATCAAGCGCGGCCGCCCGCTCGCGGTCGGAGATCACCACCATGATACGCGCCGGAAAATCCGGCGCGGCGCAGGCGTCGAGCAGCGCCTGGAGGTTGCTGCCGCGGCCCGAGGCAAGGACGCCGACGGCGAGGCGCGACGCACTCGTCCGACTGTGGGTAAGGCTCACGCGGCGTCCCGCTCGCGGTACGGCGTGTGGTGGGCGCACACGGAGCAGCGCGAGACCCGTCGCATGATCGACGAGTCGCGGGGGAAGAACTGCGCCATCCCCCAGTCGAGCGCCACCTGGAGCTGCTTGCGGAAGCCGACCAGCTTCCAGAGGTGCAGCGCGTTCCAGAAGAGCCACGCGAAGTAGCCGGAGAGGCGGAGGCCGAACACCTCCACCACCGCGTCGCGCTCGCCGAGCGAGACGAGCATGCCCTGCGGCGCGAAGTCGATCGTGCCCAGGGGCCGGCCCTCGAGCTCCGCGAGAATGTTCTCCGCCGCGAGCCGCGCATGGGCCAGTCACGCCGGCCGCCCAGATGGTGAGGCCGACCGGCACCTGCTCGCCGCCGGCCACCTCGACCGCGCCGGGCAGCACGCGAGTCACGCGCGTGTCCGTGCGGATCTCGATGCCCTCGCGCCCGAGCTTGCGTCGCGCGCGCTCGGCCAGCGTGGGGTGGACGCCGCGCAGGATCTCGTGGCCCGCCTCGACGAGCAGCAGCCGGTAGTCGCCCGGATCGATGCCGCGATAACGCGGCACGATGTAGCGCTGGAAGAAGTCCTGCAGCTCCGCGATCAGCTCGACGCCGGTATATCCACCTCCGACGACACACACGGTGAGCATGTGGCGCCGGGCGGCCGGGTCGGGCTCGTGGTCGGCGTGCTCGGCCGCGTCGAGGATGTGGTCGCGCAGCACGATGCCGTCCTCGAGCCACTTGTAGCCGAGCGCATGCTCCTCCACCCCAGGCACGCCGAAGCTCGGCACCACGCTGCCGATCGCCACCACCAACCGATCGTGTGAAGAGCAGGTAGTTCCGGTCGCTGATCAGGAGGAGCTCGACGTCGGGGCGATCGCGCAGGCGGCGCTCCAGCACGCGCACGGTCTCCATGCCGGCGAAGCCGCCGCCGAGCACCACGATCCGCATCAGCCGGCCAGCTCCACGCCGCGTTGGCCCGCGACGACCTCGCCGATGGCCGTCACCGTCTCCCCGGCGCTCGTGAGCACCTGGCGGGCACGGTCGGCGTCGCCGGGGCGCACGATCACGACGTAGCCCACCCCGAGATTGAACGTGCGCAGCATCTCGGGCTCGCTCACGCGGCCCGCCTCGCGCAGCGTGGCGAAGACCGCGGGCTCGCGCCAGGCGGAGCGCCGCAGCACGACGCGGCAGCCCTCGGGCAGCACGCGCGGCACGTTGCCCGTGAGGCCGCCGCCGGTGACGTTCGCCATCGCGGACACGGGAACCGCGCCCAGGAGGGCGCGGACGGCCGAGGCGTAGATGCGCGTCGGCTCCAGCAGCACCTCGCCGACGCTGCGCCCGGTGCCCGGCAGCGGCGAGTCCACGCCGAGGCGCAGCACGTCGAACACGATCCGCCGCGCCAGGCTGTAGCCGTTGCTGTGCAGGCCCGACGACGCCAGCCCGAGCACCACGTCGCCCGGCTTCACGGCGGCGCCGTCCAGGATGCGCTCGCGCTCGACGATGCCGACCGCGAAGCCCGCGAGATCGTACTCGCCCGGCGCGTAGAGGTCGGGCAGCTCGGCCGTCTCGCCGCCGATCAGCGAGCAGCCCGCGCGGCGGCAGCCGTCGGCCACGCCGCGCACGAGCGCCTCCACGCGCGCGGGGTCGATCTTGCCGATGCCGATGTAGTCGAGGAAATAGAGCGGCTCCGCGCCGTGGACGAGCAGGTCGTTGACGCCCATCGCGACGAGGTCGATGCCCACCGTGTCGTGGCGATCCGCGAGGAACGCGACCTTGAGCTTGGAACCGACGCCGTCGGTCGACGACACGAGCACCGGCTCGTGGTAACCGCTCGGCACGCGCACGAACCCGGCGAAGGCGCCGATGCCCCCGAGCACCTCCGGCCGGAAGGTCGCTTTCGCGAGCGGTGCGATGCGCCGGACCGCCTCCTCACCGGCCTCGATGTCGACACCGGCGTCACGATACGTGAGGGGCTTCATCGCGCTAGACGTCGAAGAGGTGGAGCTGGGGCGTGGGGTCCGGCTCGATGCCGACCTTGTAGGCACCGGTGAAGCAGGCGTGACAGAAGCTCTCGGGGTCGCTGCCGGTCGCCTTGAGCATTCCCTCCAGGGAGAGATAGCCGAGCGAGTCGGCGCCGAGATAGCGGCAGATCTCCTCGACGTTGTGGCTGGACCCGATCAGCTCCTTGCGCGTAGGCGTGTCGATGCCGTAGTAGCAAGGCCACTGGATCGGCGGCGACGAGATCCGCATGTGGACCTCGCGCGCGCCCGCGCCGCGCAGCATCCGCACGATCTTGCGGCTCGTCGTGCCGCGCACGATCGAGTCGTCCACGACCACCACGCGCTTACCCTGCAGCATCTCGGGCATCGGGTTGAGCTTCACCTTCACGCCGAAGTGCCGGATGCCCTGCTTGGGCTCGATGAACGTCCGCCCCACGTAATGATTGCGGATCAGCCCCATCTCGTAGGGTGTCCCCGACTCCTCCGAGTAGCCCAGCGCGGCGCTGACGCCGGAGTCGGGCACCGGGATCACGATGTCGGCCGGTATCGGGTGCTCGCGCGCGAGCTGGTGGCCCATCGACTTGCGCACCGTGTGGACGTTGCGGCCCCAGAGTGCCGAGTCCGGGCGCGCGAAGTAGACGTACTCGAACACGCACGAGAGCTTCTCGCCGGGCGGGAAGGCGCGCACCGAGCGCGGGCCGCCATTCTCGATCACGAGGATCTCGCCGGGCTCGACGTCGCGCTCGACCTTCGCCTCCATGAGGTCCAGCGCGCAGGTCTCCGAGGCCACCACCCACGCGTCGTCGAGGCGGCCCAGCGTGAGCGGCCGGAACCCGTTCGGATCGCGGATCGCGTACATCGCCTCGGGCGTGAGCACGAGCAGCGAGTAGGCGCCCTTCACCTGGGCGAGCGCGTGGCGCAGCTGGTCCTCCAGCGTGCCGGCCGGGGCGCGAGCCAGCAGGTGCAGGATCACCTCGGTGTCGGACGTCGACTGGAAGATCGCCCCGTCTCGCTCCATCTCCTTGCGGAGGGCCTCGGCGTTGGTGAGGTTGCCGTTGTGCGCGATCGAGATCGGACCGCGCGCGGTGTTGGCGGTGATCGGCTGCGCGTTCTTCAGATTGGACGAGCCCGACGTCGAGTAGCGCACGTGGCCGATGGCGCGATGCCCGGGCAACCGGCGCAGGCGCTCGGGATGGAAGACGTCGGCCACCCATCCCATCGCCTTCTCGGTGTGGAACGCGTGCCCGTCGGTGGCCGCGATGCCCGCCGACTCCTGGCCGCGGTGCTGGAGCGCGTAGAGGCCGAGATAGGTGACGTTGGCCGCCTCTGGATGGTTCCAGATGCCGAAGAGGCCGCACTCGTCGTGGAACCGGTCGTCGTCACGCCATGTGGCGCTCAAAGCCGTTCCTCCACGCGTGTTCGATGCGATCCACGGGAACGTTCACCACCACCACTGCCCCTGCCCGTACGATCACCCGCTCGCCGCCGGTCGTCCCGATCCACCGCCACGGGATCGCCGACTCGGCCATCAGCGCGCGGGCGCCGGTCACGCACCCTTCCGCCAGCGTCGCCGCCAGCCCGCCCTCCGCGCAATCGTGGGCGGCCGTCACGAGTCCCGCCCCCACGGCGGCGCGCACGGCCGACTGCACCCGGCGCTCGATCTCGAGATCCAGGGCCGCCAGCCGCCCCGCCAGCCGCCCGTGCAGCGTCCACAAATACTCTGAGCCGCCGAGGCTCACCGCGTCCGGGCCGAGCAGTGCGATGCGATGGCCCGCCGCTTTGAACCACTGCGTCCCCAACCGGCCCGCGTCCTCCAGCACCCCCACCACACCGCAGATGGGTGTCGGGAGAATGGCCGTGCCGGAGGTCTCATTGTAGAAGGAAACGTTGCCGCCGACCACCGGCACCTCGAGCGCGCGGCACGCCTCGGCGATGCCCTCGATCGCCTCCGCGAATTGCCACAAGATTTCGGGCCGTTCGGGCGAGCCGAAGTTCATGCAGTCCGTCACGCCGAGCGGGCGGCCGCCCGCGCACGACACGTTGCGCGCCGCCTCGCACACCGCCATGGCGGCGCCGCGGCGCGGATCGAGGAAGACCTGGCGGCCGCTGCCGTCGGTGGAGATCGCGATCGCGCGCCGCGTGCCCTTGATGCGCAGCACCGCCGCGTCCGAGCCCGGCAGGACCAGCGTGTTCGTGCCCACCTGCTGGTCGTACTGGCGAAACGCCCACTCCTTGGACGCGATCGTCGGCGCGCCCATCAGGCGCACGAGCGTCTCGCCGTAGTCCTGGGGCTCGGGCAGCGAGAGCGGATCGAAGGCCCGGCGCTCGGCCAGCCACGCGGGCGGCGCGTAGGGCTTCTCGTATCGCGGCCCGTCGGCCAGCGCCTCGACGGGTACGTGGGCAACCTCTTCGCCGTGGTGACGAACCACCAGGTCGGGACCGCCGGTCACCTCGCCGATCTTCACGGCGTCCAGCTCCCACTTGGCGAACACGCGACGCAGTTCCTCGTCGCGTCCTTTCGCGCCCACCAGGAGCATGCGCTCCTGCGATTCGGAGAGCAGCAGCTCGTAGGGCGTCATGTCGGCTTCACGCTGCGGCACCGCGGCGAGCTCCACGTTCATCCCGGTGCCGCTGCGCGCGGGCATCTCGGAGGTGCAGCACGCGAGCCCGGCGGCGCCCATGTCCTGGATGCCGACGACGGCCCCGGTGGCCATGGCCTCGAGGCAGGCCTCCAGCAGGAGCTTCTCGGTGAACGGATCGCCCACCTGCACGGTGGGCCGCTTCGCCTCCGCCTCGTCGTCGAAGGTGGCGGACGCCATGGTGGCGCCGTGGATGCCGTCGCGGCCGGTCTTGTTGCCGACGTAGAAGACCGGGTTGCCGACGCCCTCGGCCCGCGCCAGGTGGATCCGGTCGCTGCGCACGAGGCCGACGCACATGACGTTCACG
>WNFI01254772.1_pt1 | contig 10874 bp, 14 predicted proteins | sample 5400471 | NCBI WGS metagenome assembly WNFI01 (sample SAMN13153348, study PRJNA577476) | soil metagenome | isolation source: 100 cm saprolite on Douglas fir-dominated hillslope | place: USA:California | collected 2013-09-17 | reverse complement strand
AATGATTACTGCCCTAGTCTCTATAGGAAGGAACGTCTAGATAACTTACATCCTGGCAATAATCTCTTGTCTCAATGGCCATGACCGGGGAAAGGGATGTCCCTGGAACTTGAAAGGGCCTGAGGAACCAGTGAGGCGTCAGGCTTTCCAGTACTGCTTAGGAGAGGATGGGTCATACGAAAGGAGTCCCATCTGCTCATTTCACGAAGCAAATCGATTGCTGCATTGATGAACTCCTTGATAGGGAACGCTGCTGGTGGCCACTTGGACGACATCTCCACAATCCAGGACGCCCAGTTGCGAGGTACGAAAAGGTTATGGAGAGGGTCCGGCCTGCGTCGACCACAGTCGAAAACTACCTGCACACAGAGAACCTCCAGATAATGTACAAGAGCGTTTAGGTCGATGGAAGGACTGGCGTCATTGACCCATCTTTATGATAATGTCGGTATATAATCATAATCCGAGTGAACTAGATACTCACGAGAGGAATTTGACACCTTGACGTGCAGGCTCTTGGGAGTCACAAACCAGGAGCCATGTAGCATCATGAATCACTAGAGAGCCACTGTCCCATTCCATTAAGTCCGCATGGCTTCGATACATCTTCAGGTCGTGCCACAGATAGGACGGAAGGTGTGTTCCGTGGATGACACGAGCCATTAGCAAAAGCATTATTGCATCCGTGGTGAAATGCGAGTACAACGGATTTCGCTGATAGGGATCAAGATTACGGATACGCTGCTCAACCCAACTTCGAACGAGTCGGGTGGCATGGGGCGCTTCAGGAGATACTACGCTCCACAGCGTGTAATCTCCGAACATCCGAGTTACTGGGAAGAGAACGGAGAAAACACGTTCAGTCCACTCGCGCTGAACATCTTCCCGCACATTGTTGTAGTGCCGCAGAATGGGAACATGCCACAGGTAGTCGAGAGTTGTGACAATTTGCATGTGGACCCGAAAATACAGGCGAAATAAGTGTTTTGAAAGCTGTTTCGGGTGGAAATTCTGGCATGGTGTCAGTTTGCAATCCCCACATAACAAATATTCGAGACACGGTCTGAGAACTCTGACTTCAAGGAGCTCTGAATGGACTTTGTTGAGTAAATCTCGTACCGCACGCTGAAGATCGTCACGCAGCAGACGGTGAAGGTCATTGGCGCCAACTTGAATCGATCCATCCGACGCCTTGGAAATAATCTTAGTAGGTCGCGAAGATGACGACTGCTCTACAAGTCTTTTGGCGTATGAATTAGCCACGGCACGGAATTCATTGGACGTAGTTGAGCGAATTCCAGTGAGTTTCCTAGCATGGTCAGAGTTGCAGAGATTTCGTGTCCGTAAGAGTTCAACCAGGTTCCGGCAGTAGTGCTCAATGTTGGATAGCTGGTGGCTCAGATCGACCAAATCCCTGTTCCTGATATCAAGAGGGTGTCGAAGTGCATGGTTAAATGATAAGATGACGGCAATGGGATGCTTGCCCATGAAACCTCGACACAACTTGCAAAGTACCGATAGGTTGCCTTCCATTATGGCTCTGAACATATTCACCTACATATTCTCAGGCGAAAACCCAAAACCATGTAACGGAAATTGACTTACCTCTGACGACATGACTTCGTTCATACAGTTCAGCGGTATATTGCTCAACTCCTCCCAAGCCTCTTTCATGTGGTTGACGTCAACAATATCAAAGGCCATACTCCACAAAGCATCTAGAAAAGATAATGCCGTTCGGAATTGAGCCTCTGAGCAGTTTGAACGAGCCCAGCATTTTGCCGCCTCGATATCCCGCCCTTCCCTAGAATAGATGTTGGCTGCAGAAATGAAATCGCCTTCATGTTTGTAGATAGCGGCAATGATTCCTGAGCTATTAGGGAAATAGTCTGCTACGAAAGAAATCTCATCTTCTATTTTGTCGAAGAGTGTCCCAGCGTGTCTTCTCAAGGGTTAGTACTCTTGAACCTCCTGGTAACGAATTTCAAGACGTACTCAAAATCATGGACACGCAGGTACTGGATCCTGATGTTATCCAATAGTCTTCCTCGGATATCTTCCTCGACAAGAGAGTTCGAGCCATCCGGCGGGCGAACCAGTCTTACCACATCCTTGAGTAGATGCGCTTTGTGGTAATGGATCGCTGCATCAGTATAGTCATGGGCTAATTCAAAATTGGTAGCGGCAGATGAGAAATCTTCGGAGTATACAAAACATTCTGCCGCTCTCCGTCGCAGGGTGGGAGTGCCTTTTGAAGTAACAGTAGCACAGGATTCGAAGGCGAAGGCCGCAGACCGAAATGCTATCTTCCGTGCATCCGCTCTGGAAATAGCCTTGGCCTCTTTCCTTTTCTGATATGCGCGAGCAATATTATGGTCATTCTGGCGATTGGCCTTTTCGAAGCAGGAGGCTGCCTGAGCAAAGAGAGATTTTGAAAATAGATTTTTACCCATTGCATACCATTCGTCGGCGGTTGACTGGGCTGGCAGACGGGACCATGTCAAACTCTACTCACTCATCATAAAAGAGTGGCGTACTAGCTAGCCGAGGTAGCGGCTCTGATGGATCATGGACTTCAACCAGGTTTTTAGACAGCCAACAATTCTTCGATCATGCCAGTGAGTCTTAAGAAATCCGTCCATATGGAAACACGTCTTACTAGCATCGGATCTGCTGTCTTACTGGAGTCCCAAATCCAGATGTGAAGTCGTGCGCGTGTAACGGCTACGTAAAGCCTCTTGAGCTCGGACTAGACCACCATCAGGACCCCCAAACATTCCGTTGGAATAATGGAGTATTCAGCCCACCTTTACTCTCAGGAAGAGTAAAGATCAACTCTTCCTTTCCTAATGTTGCTGCTCGGATCTTGTCACGAGCCGCATCATCACGCACAATGATGGCTTGGTGCGCACCAAGGCCTTGGTAGGAATCGCTAGAGGCGAGATCGTAAGCTAGAAATGTGAAGAATGTGTTTCTGCCATACCTTGTCCCACCCAAGAATTGTTCCCACGACACGAATTCGTTTCGAAAAATACGAGGCTTCGGTCCCGGTACAACGGAAGTTTCTCGCTTCAGTCTGTCGATCGAATAAGGGAACATGCAAGATATTAAATCAACGATAGAGGCAGCGCAGTCCACAATGCCACCGTGGCTTCTGTAGTTAATGGAAAGCTCGGAGACCTCCGGCTTGACGGGTCGGCGCGCGCCCGAGACCACAAGGCGATTACGTAGCTGTGAGGGGATGCCTAACTCAGAAACAGATTGAAAACAGATCCATGATATTAGTTTCTCACCTCTTCGCGATACACGAAGGCCTTGAGATCCTCAAATCGGAAGCTACTACCCAAGGAGATGGTCTGGGCTGTGTCTCCTCCCCAGAAATGACCATGTGGGTTCGGACACAAATCTCGAAGTACTAAACATATGAATCAGCACTGAGTCTGAATGAACGTTGACACACGTACACCTCGTATCAGTAATGAGTAAATCTTGAACCTCGTCAACATAAAGAAAGTCTATAGTCGCGACTCTAGAGTCAATTTGCTTGGAAACATGCTCGAGGAGCTTGAGAATATTTCGAGTTCTAATGGAATGGTCAAACCAGGATGGCACGAGGTGGGGTATTTCTTGCCTCTGCGGACTATCAAAAGCCTCATTGGGAACTTTCATCTTCATATACCTTTCGAATATATCGTAAATTCGGTTGCGTTCTGAAGAGAATGTGGAGTAAGACTAGGGAGCATTAGCATTGGGTTTATCTAACTCAAGGGGACGTCCTACACGATAACTGAGGCTGGTGTACGACGTTCTGTCCAAATATCCTTTTTTCGTCTCCAGAGTATTTTCATGCCCACAAATCACGCCCCTAGGGCGAGCTTAGCTACCACCGCCAACTCCCTTAAATGAGAACACTCACACAATTTCACTGTAGACCTGGGCGGGGTCTAAATTTGTAGTGCGATCAACTCAGGCACCAGACACATGAACACCGACTCACCTAATCCTTTTATCAACTGTTGATCCATATGAATCCAGTAGTGCGCCCTGAAGGCACTTCAAATTACTCAGTTGGGGGTCATGGCTACGTAGCAGGAAACCGCATACTCAAATGTGACGTTTTTATCACGATTACGATACTTCTTCCGGGTAGCGTCCCAAGATTTGCGAGCAGATTGACTAATTTTGGGATTGTCCCACTTGGTTATATCTTCGTTTTCGAGCATGCGGCGCAACTGCGTAAAATTATCGTTAAGAACAAGCAATCAAACATGGAAGGGGGAGGACGAGGATCAAACGCCCACCTGGTCATAAGCTAGGAACAACGGAAAATGTTCGTCTTTGAGGTCAGAGTATCGTGATGGCAAATCTGGACGATCATCGGCTTCCTCGGCGAACTCTGTTATGTGCTTCTCGGTTGGTTCTGTTTTGGAGCCACTCCTAGATTTCATCAGAGCTCCAAGCCGCGCTGTTCCCAGCAGTTGCTGGTAGTACTCTTGGACCTTTGATGCCAGTACATGTGATTGAGTGAGAAATACTTGGCGAATTTGGCCGGAACCCCCCAAGAAATTAAACTGCCGCCTTGCCTCCTCGAGGCGAAGCAGTTTAAAGAGCATTGTTGTGGTTTTACCTGCTATAAGGATTAGCGCATTTACACTTACTGATGCAGACTACCCACCAGTGCCGCTTCGTCCAATGACAAAACAGGAGGAGGGGTGTTGTATAATCTTCTCCTCAGCAGGACTGATAGGGCGAATGAGAATCCCAATAGACAATAAAGACACTGGACCCTTACGAGACAGAGAATGGGTGTACTGCGTCAATATCCTCAAGAATAGCTGAAGACTGCTCAATCTCAGATCTTTCGGTACTGACAGAGATAGCTTACATGCGAAGACGGCCTACACAAACGGTGAGCAGCCGTGGGGAAAGGAACAGCATTCTGAAACATGCCTTTGAGTATGGGATAAATTTCTCCAGGGATAATACCTTGTGGAGCTCAAGGCATTGATCTTCGGTTAATGAAACATCGGCGGTACTGATAAAAGGAGGCAGCCCTGAGGCCTGGTCTCCGAGCGGCCAAATCATTGGCGGGGTCACATCATTGATCCTGTCTATATGTTGCCAAGACTCTGCTCGATAATTGATCCTATAATGACTGTTAACGAAGGCATATAAAGGAAATGACGTTGCGTACATTCTTCGATATTCTTTGTCCTTCCGGGAAATCGAACGTGCAACGCGGCTCCACAGGTGGCGATCAAACTCAGCGTCTTTATAGATGCCGTGGATTCGGAGGACCTGTCTGTCGACCTTAAGGTTCCAGAATAAGCCATAATGATATACAAAGAGCAAACCTCGATGTATTACAAACCTTGGAATAGTAATCCGTGTCGATATCAATTCGATACACTAGATGGAGATCACCCGTCATCTTGGCTTCGAAGATCGGTACGCCATCGGGTGCGCCCTCCAAGTGCCTCCGATTCGATTCGGAGAAAATCCCTATCCATAAAGTTCACCATGGGATTTAGCAGCGGTCACGAGAATGATAACGGTTACCTCGTGAAAGTTGAGCTATCTTATCTTGGATAATCCTGAGCCAGTGTGACCCCCTTCGACGAAACTGGCGGAGTTGCCTTACAGCGGTTGAGGATACATAGATGTGCCATTCTCCGAACCCAGAAGGCCATTCAAAGGCACGCCTCGCCTTATCTGGGGCAATCATGGGATAACAAATTTCGACTGGTTGCTCCACCCTGAGCGACAGTTCTGGAGTGGCAATACGTTCGGTAACGTCTCCTTGCACGGGCTTGGGGAGGGGGACATCTAGCGGGGCTTCAACAATGTGCAAGACCTTCCCCAGAACAAGAGTGTGAATGGTGGGAAGTCCAAGGAGTTCAAGGAAGTACTGCGGGAGACATTAGTTAGTACCAGCTTGCGATCCGGACGGCCATCTTTTCCTACCGTAAGCGTCTCCTTGTGAGCGTCAAAAAGATCATCAGCGATCTGGGATGCCTCAATGTCAGATGAGGGCACTGCCAAACCAAGCGCCCTGAATGCATCGGCATCGGCGGCATCTGTTGGCGTTGACATCCTGGTACCAGGCTTCATGTGTTTCCGTGGTCCCTTTCCCTTTCTAATTGTATCCCCGCGGGGTATCAAGTAGTCCGTTGAGTCTCTGTCAAACTTCATGCACGCTAATGCTCGAAGAACACCAGTAATCTGCGATGCCGCAGCGACACGGTCTCTGAAGACCTGGCCATCCAGCTCGCGGGGAGGAAATACGCCTCGGAAGAACCTATACAAAACCTCGAGAGTTTGATGTGGCAACGACTTCAAGAGCAAAGATGCATCAAGGGGATAATGGCTGTGTACGTGATTCGTCAACTTGGAAAGAAGCTCGGGATCGCCTACGATATCGACGTCAGTAGTGAAAATCATACCCCAAAGCCACTGGAAGTAGTACTTGAAAAAATAACTACGAAGCTTTCCGGCGCGAGACACAGCTGCCGAACTTCCGACGTGAACTTAACATCCGAGAATGACATTTGGGTGAGGACGGCGACAGCGGTCTCTCTGCCACCCAACTCAGAAAGGGTGTCAATGGCGTATATAGAGGACATGATGGCGTTGGAAGCCTTTTCACCACGGGGTCACGATATATAACCGAGCGGGATGAACATTCCAGGAATGAGTTGCAAGGACACGGATTATAAGGCACAGTGCGGATGAGTTGCCCCAACAACACAAGTATGGTATAGTGTGTTACTCTGAACATGAGTTTCCAGTACCAGCTGGCAAATCAATTCAAGATATCTCAGACCCTGTATTCCATTAAGGTAACTGTGAGGTCCACGCTTGAATGGTTCAGTGGCTGCACAGCTCTGTTGCATCCAAGACTTGGCTTAGCTTCTGGTCATGCTTCATCAGCAACTAGAAATAAATAAGCCAAAGAGGACCCAGAGACGACCAAACTGTCTTTATATTGGCGAAGAGCATGCATTGAGAAAGCGCTCCACAGCCCCACATACCGAATTTGAGGGGCTTCACGCACGCTTTAGGAAAGAGCAAGAAGTAAGATTGATAACGACAGGTAAAGGGCCCCGACATCCGCCGGTGCCTCTGGCGGACACGGTGTTAGGGTGGATACATACAGCGGACGCGACATGGTCAAGGAGACAGGCGGATTAGTATCCGTGAAAGTATCGGCGGCACACAAGCTTTATTTAATCTCGTACCTCCAACTGTAAGTCTGTAACACGTGTCATTGTCAATGAGTCAAAGTCTAAGTAACATGTGTTGAGTACTTGACGGTTGTCGAATGCACCGGAGACATCCTCAGTACGGAAGTAACTAATGATATCGATATGAAGATTGATCATAGTCTTAGGTCTAAGCACTGGGCGAAAACACATGACGTAAATTTATTGTAGTTGCAGTAGCAGCTGGTGGGCCTAGACCATTCGCACAAATCTTATTCAGTTTCCAACACCGAGTAGCTTTCCCTCTAACGATCTCATCTTTCCCAGAGTGAAGGCGCAATCGTCGGATCGCGTAGGGAAATGAGGACTGCCAAAAAACACGCCATACACCACACACGCCATACATCTACTGCCATGGTTTCGTAATAGGCTTCCGTGGTGCTCGAGGAGTGACTATACCTTTGATCCCAATAGCCATATGATTAGGCAAAGGCGCCATGTCTTGTTGCTTCAAATAAGAGGTCGATTCTTTCAGAAGTACTTCTGCTTCGAGCGCAAGTCCCTTGAGATCGGACGAGCTATCCAAACGAAATGCAGAGCTCTCAGGCCCCATTTTTTCTAGCAACTGGTTCACGCGTTTGTCATAGTCACTACGTGTGGAAACCAGGTCTATATCAACGCCCTGCCAAACGATTCATTGATAGAAACTTACTTTAACTTCGTAGTATCATCCTTACATTCATCACCTGGTCCAATGGTAGCGAGACGACGCTTCGCATCATTCTTTCTACTTCGGATCAGAGTGGAAATACTGGACAGGACAAAGAGAACGTGTGGAAGAGGACCACGCCGTATGGCCGCAAACTGCCAGCGATGCGCTGAAGCTTGATGGTGTCCGGAATTGAAGGTCCGCGCTTGTCCTAAATTTATGTTCCTGACGTCCCGGGAGCAATGCAAAACTGGCTTGTGAAGTCCAGACAACTCTAGCTTTCTTTGAGAGATGCGCCGACGGTACCACCTCTGGATGGCGATGACAGCAGCCGTAATCTCTGCATCTGTTCGTGAGGCTTTGTCCTCTGCAGTTATGTTTCTGGTGGATTGCTCGACACCCCGATCTAGATTTGACGATGGTTGTTCCCCAACTGCCGAGGATTGCAGCGCGACATCATCGGCCCCCTCGTCCTCGTGGTTCAGTACTTCTGGAATGGGCTGAACCATTTGCGAGAGACTAACAGGGTCAGAAAGCTTGCCTCGGAGCTCGTTATCGTTGCAGAATGTTATACATCGAGCAGTGGGCAGGGGCCTGATGGGCTCCTCAGCGTCGGCCTGGCAAAGAATCACCAAGAAATCTGGGTCTTCTTGGGCTACCAGAGCTCCCACCATTTCGTCCCAAGTGATAGCCCTAAGGAAACTGAAATGCCCTTGAAAACCGAGTGCTTGCCACGAGTAAGCCTCTATTACGTACTTTGCATAACGCTGCCCACCTGGCTCAGTGGGTTCCAGTGCCTTGATTGCATCAAAAATTGGAGATTGGTAGCAGCACGGTCCATTAATTCCCACTGGAAACAAACTGAGCCTTCTGCAGAGCCTTTAAAGCCTCCCGAACAGCAGACATACCAATAACAAGCGCACGACAGCTGAGAATAGCAGCGTGAAATGAACATTGCTACTCTTATCTGTGGAATGGAGAAAACAGCTTACATTCTAGCTATGATGTCTTCGCCCAATGGCCATGGCCATAGGATTGGTTGTCTCCCGAACGTAAAGGGACCTACGGATAATAATAATAATCTATCAGAGCTGGCTGTAGTGTCTAAACGGAGAAATATGCCTGCACCGAGATCAGGGCGCCAAATAGCGCGAAGTATACTTATTACAGGCTCGGTGAGTCGTGTGATGTCGAATGTCGGAGGGTCATCTTCCGCTTGGTTGCGCTCCGCAGGGTGGTTGAATGACATCTCCAGAACCCAGGATGCCCAGCTGCGAGGTAAGCGGAGATTATGGAGTCTTCCTCTACCGCAGTCGAAAACTATTCGCATGCAAAGAACATCCAAATAATACACAAGGACATCGATCTCGATCGAGGGCTGGGTGTTAGCGACCCATCTTCATCGTGGTTAGTACGGGGCACATAACCAAAGGATTGAATACTAACGAGAGAAAACTTGCTCCTTTAGATGCGGGATCCTGAGAGCTATGATCCAATAACTGTGCCGCATCATGAAGCACTTGGCAGCCTGTTTGTGTTTCCCTTAGGGCAGAGTGATCGCAATGGATCTTCAAGTCATGCCAGATGTCAGGGGGAGGACGTCTTGAATGGAAAACATGAGCCATTAACAGGAGCCTTATCACATTGGTGACGAAGAACGGCTTCAAAGGGTCTTCTCGCCGGCAGGGATCGAGTTTACGGATACAATGCTCGATCCAATTTTGGATGAGCCGAATGGCACCGCGTGCCCTAGGTGCTATATCCTGCAGTGTGTGATCTCCGAACATCCGAGTCATTGGAAAGGCGATGGTGAAAATCCGTTCCATCCAATTCGATTGAACATCCGACCAACGGTACAGCGGGAGGGGAACATGCCGTAGGTAGTTGAGGGTCGTCACAATCTGCATGTGGACACAAAAGCAATGGGAGAATATGTCCTTTGAAAGTACTTCCGGATGGAAGTTCCGGCATGATTCCCATCTGCAACCCCCATGTAAAAGATACCCGAGACAAGGTCGGAGAACATCGGCATCAAGAAGCTCCAAGTGAACTTTGACTAGTCGCTCTTGTACAATGCGCTGAAGGTCGTCACGCAACAAGCGGTTAAGATCTTTGCCACTAATTTGAATTGATCCATCTTGTGAAGAGGATGCTACCCGGTCCACTACTCTTTTGGCATACGAATTGGCGGCAGCACGAAATTCATTGGGTAGGTGCTCTCTCTTTCGACCTGTGGCAGGGCGAAATCCGGTGAGTTTTCTCGCATCAGGTGAGTCGCAGAGAGGGCGCGTTTCTGACAGTGCAACCAAATGCCAACAATAGTTTTCGACCAGAGACAACTTTTGGCTCAGACCAACCAAATCTCCGCTTCCGAGATCAAGAGGGTGCCGAAGTGCGTGGTTGAGTGATAAGATGGTGACGGCCATCGTGTGATTGTCTTGACCCATGTTGCAAAGTGCTGGTATATTTCCTTCGGTCAACGCTCTGAACATGTCGACCTAAATATTCTCAGGGGAAGAAACGAAGATGATGTAATGAAAAGATTTACCTCTAGCGACATGACTTTGGACATAGAGTTCCGATGCACCTTGCTCAACTTGGTCCAAACATCCTTCATCTGGCGCGTGCAAGCGGTATCGAAAGCTAGACTCCACATAGCATCCAGTAAACACGATGCTGCTCGGGATGGAGCCTCTGGCAGGTCTGAAAGTGCATAGCATTCTGCCGCTTCCATGTCTCGCCCTTCCCTGGAGCAGATCTCGGCAGCAGAAATGAAATCGCCCTTATGTTTGTAGATTGCGATAATGGTGTTTGTGCTATTGCGAACATTATCATCTGTAAACGAAATTTCGTCATCCGTGTCATTAAAGAGCGGCTCAGCATGTCTGCCCAGAGGTCAGTGCCCTCAAAGTTCCTGATTCTGAACTTGAAGACGTACTCAAAGTCATGAACTCGCAAATATT
>WNFI01225409.1_pt1 | contig 10874 bp, 10 predicted proteins | sample 5400471 | NCBI WGS metagenome assembly WNFI01 (sample SAMN13153348, study PRJNA577476) | soil metagenome | isolation source: 100 cm saprolite on Douglas fir-dominated hillslope | place: USA:California | collected 2013-09-17 | reverse complement strand
GCGACGGACGTAGTCCAAGCAATTCGCGAACAAAACGTGCAGGTTGCGGCGGGTGTGCTAGGCGCTCCGCCGACAAATACCGGGAGCACGGCGTTTCAGTTGCTTGTCAACACGCAGGGGCGCCTCACGACCGAGGAGGAATTCGGCAACATCATTGTGCGCGCCGCCAAGGATGGGCAGATTACGCGCATCCGCGATCTGGGCCGTGTCGAACTAGGTTCCAGCACATACGCACTCCGAAGTTTGCTGGACAACAAACCGGCTGCCGCTCTCCCAATTTCGCAGCGGCCAGGTTCCAACGCACTTCAAACCTCGCAACAGGTCCGCGACACGATGGCGCGTCTCAAGAAGTCATTTCCGGAAGGCGTGGACTACAAGATCGTCTACGACCCCACGGTTTTCGTGCGCGAGTCGATTCAAGCGGTCGGACATACTTTTGTCGAGGCGCTGATCTTGGTGGTGATTGTAGTGTTGGTCTTTCTCCAAACGTGGCGCGCATCCATCATTCCGCTGCTCGCACTTCCAGTGTCGCTGATTGGAACGTTTTCAATCATGCTCGCCCTGGGCTTTTCGCTTAACACGCTGTCGCTGTTTGGGCTCGTCCTGGCGATTGGGATTGTGGTAGACGATGCGATCGTCGTTGTCGAAAACGTCGAGCGAAATATCGCGCTAGGCCACGAACCCCACGAAGCTACCCGCCGCGCGATGGAAGAAGTTAGCGGGCCGATCGTGGCAATCGCTTTGGTGTTGTGCGCGGTTTTCGTTCCGACCGCGTTCATCGTGGGACTTTCGGGAGAGTTCTATAAACAGTTCGCGCTGACCATCGCCATCTCCACCGTGATCTCAGCTTTTAACTCTCTTACGCTGAGTCCGGCTCTGGCTGCGTTGCTCTTAAAACCTCATGGGGCAAAGAAAGATCGATTTACCTTGGCGATTGATTTTGTGTTCGGCTGGTTTTTCAAGCTGTTTAACCGGTTCTTTGGCCGCGCATCAGGCGGCTATGGAAAACTCGTAACGCACACACTGCGTTCCAGCGTGATTGCTCTTGTGGTCTATGCCGGCCTGGTCGGGCTTACCATTCTCGGCTTCTCGCGCGTGCCCGCAGGATTTGTTCCTACGCAGGACAAGGGATATCTCGTGTCATTAGCTCAGTTGCCCAACGGCGCGACGCTCGATCGCACCGAAGACGTGATTCGCAGGATGTCCGATATCGCATTGAAACATCCGGGCGTGCAGAACGCCGTTGCATTTCCTGGCCTATCGATCAACGGCTTCACTAACAGTCCAAATTCCGGAATTGTGTTCGCTACTTTGAAGCCTTCAGAAGAGCGAAAGTCTCCTGAGCTTTCCGCAAATGCCATCGCAGCCAACCTGAACAAACAATACGCGTCCATCCCGGAAGCATTTATCGCGATATTCCCCCCGCCGCCGGTTCAAGGATTGGGGACGGTCGCCGGTTTCAAGCTGTACATTGAAGATCGCTCTAGCATGGGCTTGGAATCGCTCTACAAAGAGACCAGTGCCACGCTGCAGAAAGGCAACCAGGCACCGGGTCTAATCGGCGTGTTTTCCAGCTTCGACATCAACGTGCCGCAAATCGATTCTCACGTAGATCGCGAGAAGGCGAAGACCTACGGGATCCCTCTCGGCGACGTCTTTGACACCCTGCAGGTGTACCTCGGTTCGCTGTATGTGAATGACTTCAACCGTTTTGGAAGGACCTACCAGGTAAACGTGCAGGCAGAGTCGCCGTATCGTTTGCAGCCGGAAGATATTAGTCACCTCAGGACAAGAAACGCGGGCGGAGAAATGATTCCGCTGGGATCGGTGGTCACCGTCAAGTCGACGTATGGACCCGACCGGGTCATGCGTTACAACGGATTTCCCGCCGCGGAAATCAATGGGGCGGCTGCGCCGGGCTACAGTACGGGTCAATCGGAAGCTGCGATCGCCAAGGTGCTCAACGACGAGCTGCCAAACGGAATGAAATACGAATGGACCGAGCTCACGTACCAGAAGATTCTTGCCGGCAACACGATGGTTTACATTTTTCCACTCTCCGTTTTCCTCGTGTACCTCGTGCTCGCCGCTCAGTACGAGAGCTGGTCTTTGCCCCTGGTAATCATCCTAATCGTTCCCATGACTCTGTTTTCCGCCATAGCCGGCGTCTGGCTGCTAAATGGCGACAACAACGTATTCACACAAATCAGTTTGATCGTTCTGGTCGGATTGGCTTGCAAAAACGCCATCCTTATCGTGGAGTTTGCCAGGGAGAAGCAGCTCCAGGAGGGGATGAACCGATTTGATGCGGTGCTGGCAGCTTGCCGGTTGCGTTTGCGGCCGATCTTGATGACATCGCTCGCCTTCACGATGGGCGTCATTCCTCTGGTGCTGTCGACGGGAGCGGGGTCCGAAATGCGCCGCGCCATTGGAGTTGCAGTATTTTTCGGGATGCTTGGCGTCACTGCGTTCGGGTTAGTGCTGACTCCGGTCTTCTACGTCGTGGTCCAAAGATTGGTTGAGGGGCGCGAGAACAAGAAATTGGCAGGAAACGCAGAACTCCCGTCCAGTGTTTCTGCGGAGGCGTAACCCAGTGCCAACACGCTTTCAAAAAACCTTTTTCGTGTTTGCCGCGCTGCTGGCCAGCGGATGCGCGGTGGGGCCGCATTACAAATCACCGCAGGCTGCCGCAGTGAAATACCATGCAGCAGACGCGAACCTGGAAACAGAAGCGCCGTTTGATGCGCGCTGGTGGAAGCAGTTTGAAGATCCGGTTCTTGATTCGCTCGTTGATCGAGCCTTGCAATCAAACAACAGCATCCGAATTGCGCGCGCCCGGCTCGCGGAGTCTCGCGCCATCTTTGACGAAAGAAAACTGGATCGCTATCCGACCGTGCCGGTTGCGGCATCCTACCAGTACAGCAAGGAACAGATTCCCGGCTTCGGCGACCAGCGTCGCACGATCAATACGTTTACGTCCGGATTCGATGCATTTTGGGAAGCGGACCTATTCGGAAGAGTTAGTCACGGAATTGCGGCAGCGCGAGCTGAGAATCAAGCGGTCGAGGCCGACCTTCACGATACGCAAGTCAGTGTGGTCGCTGAGCTCGCCCGCAATTATTTCGAGCTCCGGGGTGCGCAATGGCGCCTGGCGGTAGCCGAACGGAGTCTTATGAACCAGCGTGAAACGCTGCGGCTCACGCAACTCCGCCGTGACGCGGGTGTGGGTGAAGAACAGGACGTCGCGAGTGCCGCCGCCCGCGTGGCAGCCATTGAATCCTCGATTCCATCCTTGAACTTTGATGTGTCCCGCGCGGAATACCGATTGGCGGTCCTCACCGGGACGCGCCCCGGCGAACTCAATGCGGACCTCGCACCGCGCGAGTATCCGGCAATCGCCAAGGCTCTCCCCATCGGTAATCCGGGCGAACTTCTGCAGCGGCGGCCCGATGTGCGTTCCGCTGAACGAAGGTTAGCCGCGGCCACCGAGCGTCAAGGAGTAGCGGCCGCTAGTCTGTTTCCCCAGGTCAGTGTTTCGGGATTTCTCGGATTCCTGGCTGGGCGGGGCAGCCTGTTTTTTACCGGAGACTCGCGCGCGTGGTCTGTGTCGCCTAGCATTTCGTGGTCTGCCTTTGACTTAGGACGGGCGCGCGCCCGTGTGCGCGGTTCGAGCGCTGCTACCGAGGAAACGCTGGCCTTCTATGAAGAAACCGTGCTTCGGGCGCTGGAAGAAACGGAAAGCGCACTCGCGAACTACCATGCGCAGCAAGCGCGACTCATCAAATTGAATGATCAGGCTCGCGAGAGCAAGCGCGCCGCCGATATCGCCCGCCTACGCTATCGCGAAGGAGTGGTTGATTTTCTCGAGCTACTCGATGCCGAGCGAACCCAGTTGCAAGCCGAGGATGCCGTAGCTGAAAGCGAAAAAGATGTCTACGTGGCGGTGATCGCCCTTTACAAGGCCCTTGGAGGAGTACCAGCCTGACCCAAGCCCTCGTGCTTTGCGGCTCTTCGCCAAAACGTGGCTCAAATTAGAGATTCGCCAAGTTGGATTGAGAAACCACGATGACTGAAAACTCGGGAATACTAGAGGCCCATTTGGCGCACTAGATCTTGAAAGCGCGGCTGGGAGCGCACAGAGTCTAGAACTGGATCCACCTTAAGGTATTCCATCCAAACCGCACGCTCGTCATAAGCAGATTGAAGCCACTTCATTGCGTGCTGTTTGTCACCCAGAGCAGCGTAGATCTGAGCCAAGCCATACGACGAAACATAACTCTGCCTGGCAACCTTCTGCAGTTGGTCAATGACGCTCAGAGCTTCTGCGTTCTTGCCGGCCGCAGCATAGGCAACACCCACTTGAGCCATATAAAGCGGACTGTCCCCAGAGAGGCTAGTTGCGTTCTGCAATTCCGAGATTGCCTGAGCGTGCAGCCCTTTCTGTACGTATGCCTGGCCAAGCAGAGCGCTTCTTCATGCCGGCCCGCCACCGATAAGTAATCCCCGTACCAGTGGTGTGCATTTGCATACCTGGGGCTTAATTGCAGCGCGCGCTTAAACTCGTTTTCCGCCGCCGCCCAGTTCCTTTGATGGGAAAGCGCCAGGGCCAGGGAGGCATGAGCCTCGCCGGATGTAGGGTCGATCTCAATGGCCTTGAGCGCTGCTGCTTTCGCTCTGGGGAGAGCTTCCGTCGGCGATGCAAAGCCGTGCCAAGTAAGTCCGCTGTTACAGTCGGCCAGACCAGAGTAGGCAATCCCATAGTCGGGCTGTTGATTTATGGCCTGCTGGAAATAATCTGAAGCTTTCTTAATTCCCTCTGCTGTTCGCTTGTTCCAAAAATAACGGCCTTTGAGATAAGCCTCATATGCTCCGGGATTGACGGGGCGGACAGTTGCCAAGCTCATCTGCTCTTGCGGAGTCAGCGTAGTCTTGATTTCGTTGGCAATCGTTCGCGCGACCTCATCCTGCAGTGCCAGCACATCCTTCAAGTCGCGGTCGTAGCTTTCGGCCCACAAGTGGTGGTCTGTTGGGGCATAAATCAACTGCGCCGTGATGCGCACACGATCACCCGAGCGTTGCACTGTCCCCTCGACGATCCCATCCACGTTTAACTCGCGCGCGACTTGCGGCAACGACTTGTTAGTCCTCTTATAGCGCATGACGGACGTGCGCGAGGTGACGTGGAGTGCTCCGATCTTACCTAGACTCGTAATCAGCTCCTCAGTCATGCCGTCCGCGAAATACTCCTGTTCTGGTTCATGGGAGAGATTCTCCAAAGGGAGAACAGCTAGGGACTGGATGCGCACCGGAACAGCGCTGCCCAGCAGCCGAGTTCTGAGCTTACCCACATCAAGTGCGAAAAGCAGAGCCAGCACGCAGAGAAATGCAATCCCCGATGTTGCTGGCAGCAGCCGGACTTTGGACGCAGGAACTGCCGCGGTGGCGCCGCCGGGGCTTGATCGCATCTCAGGTGGCGCACTTACGGGGACAGCGACCCGTACCTTCGCGCTGATGTCTCCGGCGTGTTCAATCGGCGTGAGCCAGCGATATCCGCGGCGCGGAAGAGTCTCAATAAAGCGCGCCGGGACGCTCGGTCAGCAGCGCCAGCACCTGACACGGCTGATCCTGCAACTTGATGCGCTTACCCTCTTTGTAAATTTCAGCAGTTCGCAGATCCAGCTCAAACTGATCAAAGCGCCGGAGGTGTGGGGAATGGGGCAGGTTTGGCAAGGCCGTGACCGTTGCAGGAGCATAACACGGTCAGGAAGCGAGCGGCGACACGTGCGAATACGAGCCAATCCATTCAAACCACGCGACTTACAGGTAGACGCACAGTTGACCCCGCGTAGATGCGCAGTGAATTGATCTATTCATCCAGCAAGTCAACAGTCAGCGCCACGACACAAATAAGGGCGGACGATCAGCCGCAGCAGCAACCCGCTTGAGCCTGTGTCAGGAGGTCCTCACCTCAGACCTTCAGCGTCACGGTCACCGCGACGTCCGGCTCTATACAGTACTCAACGACAGTGACGCTCACCGTTCAGTGAGGCCTCATTTCGAAACCCAGGTCTTACGATAAAGGAGCTTTCCAATGGAAACCACGAAAACAGACGTAAAGGAGCCAAGCAGGATGGTTATCCGTAACAAGCGTATTAGCACGCCGGGTCGCTCTGCGGTACTCCAGATGGCGGTGCTGCTATTGGTCATCGCCGCCGTCCTACCCAGTCGATTGAAGGCCGATGTTGTGACCGACTGGAACCAAATTATGTTGGAGACGATAGCCAACCTCTTGTAGTGCTATACCCGTCGCAGAAAACTGCCCTGGATACAAACCTTCAGGCGTCCCTCGCCGCCATTGCTTCCGGCTCGGCGGCGGAGAACAGTCAGTCCATCGCACTCGGCGTGCAGTGGGGCCAGACGGTGGCGACTGACATCATGGCCTGGCGCAGTACGGATGGTTTCAAGCCAGCCCCTCCGCCGTTTGTCGGCGGACTCGCCATTGGCGAATGGCGTCCGACGCCGCCGGATTTTTCACCAGGCGCAGTGCCGCAGCTCGCCCACGTGACTCCATGGGCGATCAATGCACCGAGCCAATTCCGCACAGCCGGTCCGCCCGCCTTGACCAGCGATCACTACCCGGCCGTATTCAACGAGGTGAAGGTGATGGGAAGCGCCTTCGGTTCACCGCGGACGGCTGACCAGACCGAGGTAGCTCTGTTCTGGAATGGCAATACCCCGGGTTATTGGAACCGGATCGCGAGGATGATCTCCGCCGAACGCAATCTGACGCTGTCAGACAATGCGCATCTGTTTGCGTTGCTGAACGTTGCGATGGCAGACGCAGCGATCGCCTGCTGGGATGCGAAATACTACTACGTATTCTGGCGGCCCATAACCGCGATCGTTTTGGCGAGTCTCGATGGCAATCCGGCAACAGTTGCCGACCCTGCGTGGATACCGCTGCTGCAAACTGTGCCGCCCGGAATCACACCTAATTTTCCTGAATACCCCTCCGGGCACTCAACTGTCAGCGCCGCAGCGGCCGGGATCTTAGCCGCATATTTTGGCGACAACACCCCGTTCTCCGTGGACTCCGAGAAGCTGCCGGGCGTTCTGCGATCGTTTCCAAGCTTTTCCCAAGCCGTGCTGGAGGTAAACAACGCCCGCGTCTTCGGTGGCATCCACTTCCGGAATGCGTGCCTGGACGGCAACGTTATCGGCCAGGGCGTCGCGGACTTCGTTCTGCAGAATGCCGCGCAGTCACTACACGGACAACGCATCGGGCAAATTAGCCATGACCACGGCAGTGGAACGGTGAGCGGTGATGGTGAGGGTGCCGACCCAGGGGTCATCTAGCCTGTTAGGGTCGTACAGTCGAGTGTTGTGGCCCGAAGTAGAACGACCGCAAACGAGCTTGGTCACGGAGGTGTGTGAGAAAGTAGAACTTCTCCGACTGAAATTGCACAGGGTCCGCCTGGTTTCATTCGCCCGAGAATCGCAAAAACGGAAGTCCTAGCCGCACGAAGCCATCGGCTTTGCCGCTCTGCGCTGAGTGTTTGCGATTTCACTTAGAAGAAACAGATCGGTGAGCAGCGCGCGGAGATGGATGGACGCGTTCAGATTGTCGATCAATTGAGAGCTGATGGTGGGTTGTGCGAGAACCAGCTCAACCGCGGCGAGCGAGTCGTGTGCGTCGCGGTCAAGCACCGCAAAGAACGCCTGGTACCGTTCACCCGGCTCAAAGCGCTCTTTTTTCACGGCCGTCGCGCAGCTCTCTGCCAGGCCAGACATCGCCTTTGCGGCGCGACCCAGGTATTCGCGTATTTGTCCGCCTGACCGGCTGCCCTCGTCACTGGGAAGCCCTTGCGCGGCGTAGGCCAGCATAAACTCGTAGCATTCTTCGATCGTGTCGCAGCGTTCCGAGATATCAGCCAGCATCTGTTAACCCCTCGGTCTTTGCTCCCTGGGATCTCGCAGGCGATGCTGAGGCTTCGACCGGCCATCGCGCCGGATCGTGTTCTTTCAGATAGAAGTCGCGGCTCATCCAGCCGAAGATCATCGACTTCGTAATGGCGCGTTTCTCCGGCCGCAGCCCAAAGTAGATATGCACCATGATCAAAGCGATCAGTCCGACGCCTGCCAGTCCGTGTAGCACGTACATCATGCCCCAGCTCATGTCGCTGAACAGATACGGATTGCGGGGGAAAAAGATCGTGCGTACGCGAAACATCATAAACACACCGGTTACGATCGAGGAGAGACCTGCGGCGATGATAGCGCCGTGGTAAAGCTTGTTCTCCAAAGGATACTTGGCGAATCTGTCCGGCGGTGGCGCGGACTTCCCCACAAACCGGAGTATTCTTCTCGACGTGTCCCGCAGGTCAATCCTGTCCGGCCAGATCGACCAGAAGTCCATAAAGAAGGACGCGTGAATGATGTGAAAGAGGATGGAGACGGCCAATACGGAACCCGCGATCCAATGATAGGTGACCCAGTCGAACTGGACACCCACCTTCGGGAGAAAGGCGGTAAATAGCAACGTGAACATGGAGGCGGCCATAATCCAGTGGAACAGCCGCGCGGCCAGCGAGTGCCTGGGCACACGCTCAGGTATGCGCACCGTGACCACAGGTGAGTCGCTGGTCGCAAACTCCCTGGCTTTGGCGAAATACCGGATATAAGTGGCGTGAACCATAAGAAAGAGCAATCCCGCGATCGCTGCTACCCATATCAAGAACCAAGCAATGTGGATCGGGACATTCTGCCCCCACGGACTGGTGGCCCACTCTAGGAAGTCCATGTTGCCTCCTGCACTCCTCCGATGGCGCGCTTCACCAGATTCCTCATCAGCGGGACCTTGTAAGCATTGAACTGCAAGGGGACAGCTCCCTGCACCGCCAGTTTCCCCGCCATTTCTCCGGTTGCAGCATTCGGCGGTTTGCCGCGGACGGCGTCTTCGACAACCTTCAAGCGCAGAGGACGAGCAGCCGCGCCGTTCACCGCTATGCGCATTCGCTCGATGCTGCCGCTTGACACCACCATCGCTGAGGCCACGTTGAGCAACGGAAAGTCCCACACATTCCGGTCCCGCACTTTCTCAAAATAAAACTGTGCGCCAGCCCACGTGGACGGAATACGAATGGCCGTCAGCAGGTCCCCGGGCTTCAAGATGTGCAGCCGGGTGATGTCGATTTCAGGTCCGATGAAGTAGTCCTCGGCGTCCACCACGCGCTCACCCTTGGAAGTGCGAATCACGAATTTGGCATCGAGGGCAATAAGCGCGGGAGCAGAGTCAGAAGGATTCACCGCCACGCAGCGGTCCGCATGCAGAATCGCGTGCTCCCGGTTGCGGCCCTCCGGCGTATCGGCATAGCAGATGTTCCCACCCGCGCGGTAGCAAGGCCAACCGGCGCGGTAATACCAGCATCGAGCATCCTGAGACACGTTGCCGCCAAGCGTGCCCTGGTTCCGGATCTGTGGCGAGGCTACCAATTCCGCGCTCTCCGCCAGCAGCTTGTACTTCTCTCGAATGACGGGATGCTGGACTACTTCCGTCAGCGTGGTCATCGCTCCGATCTCGATGCCGTCGGCGGCGGTGCGAACTCCCTTGAGTTCCCCGATCCCGCTCAAATCGACGACCACCTTTGGTTTCTTGATGCGGTCCTTGAGCCAATCGAAGCTATCCATGCCTCCGGCCAGCACCCAGCCGTTGTCGCCCTGCTGCTCGAGCACCTTCTGCGCATCAGTAACAGAGTCCGGCTGAACCAGCTCGAAAGCCGGCATGACGTCTCGGATTACGGCCATGGCCTCTCCTTTCGCATCCCCACTAAATGTGCGCCATTAGGGGATGTTGCATGGGACGTCCCGCTTCGAGGGACGTGAGAATGGTGTCGGCGTTAACGGGCGCGCGCTGAAAAATCTCATCACCAAGGGCATCCGAAAGCGCGTTTAAGATGGAGGCGCACCCGCCTCCAACAGGCGGTTCGCCCACACCGCGGGCGCCGACCGGTGTTTCGGGATCTGGAATATCGAGCGCCGCCCATTGCATATCGACGGGCACGTCCAAAATTGTTGGCGGCTTGCTCTGATAAAAGCGCGTCGAAAGCATGGCGCCGTAATGAGGGTCGTACACCCACTTCTGTCCAATGGCATGCCCAATCCCCAGAATGGACCGGCCCAGCACTTGGCCGCCAAGCGAGCGGGGATGAATTACCGAGCCCACATCGGCGTAGGCGAGGAAATCGACGATGTTGTACTTGCCGGTCTCCACATCCACTTCGACCTCGGCAAAGCTGGCAATGTAGGAAAATGTCGCGCCATCGCGAGGGTAGTTGTCCTTCGCGGCCGCCAAAAGGCCCTGGCCCGCAAGCGCCGCCGCCGCCGCCTTAGTCCGCCTGTTGAGGTCGGCGGATACTTCGTGGCCATCGTAGATGCCGCCGAGTTGAATCGCGTACTTCGCGGCCTGCGCCAGAGTCATGCCGGCGCCACCGCCCTTGCGAAATACGCGCTCGTTGGCAACATCGTAGTTCTCTGGCTTGCCGCCGAGCTTCTTGGCTGCAATCTCCTTGAGTTTTTGCCGGGCATCCATCGCGGTCGCGTAGGCAGCGCGTGTCATCGCGTGAGTCGTCTGGCTGCCGCCGGAAACGCAGGTGAACGGAAGGTTCTTCGACGAGTCGCCCCATGTAACGTCGCACTTCTCCCAGGGCACTCCGAGAACTTCGGCTCCCGCGCGATGTACGTCGATGACTGACTCCGTTCCCAGGTTGCCGATTCCGGACTGGAAGTTCACACGGCCATCCGGCTTGATAATGAGGAGACCATCGAATCCGACCGTGCCGCCGACATAACAGCTGAGCGATACGCCGACGCCGCGC
>WNFI01038826.1_pt1 | contig 10875 bp, 11 predicted proteins | sample 5400471 | NCBI WGS metagenome assembly WNFI01 (sample SAMN13153348, study PRJNA577476) | soil metagenome | isolation source: 100 cm saprolite on Douglas fir-dominated hillslope | place: USA:California | collected 2013-09-17 | reverse complement strand
TCACGCGCTCCTCGCCCAGCCGCCAGCAGAGCTCGACGACCTCGCCGTCACGCTCGCCGAGGAAGTCGACCAGGCCGGTGGTGGAGTCCTTGAGGGTCACATCCATGGCCTCCAGCGAGCGCAGAGCAACCGCCACCGCCATCTCCGCGGCGCGCAGGTCGGCCACCGCTCGGGCGAGCTGCTCCTGCTGGTCCTCACCGGCGGCTGATCGCTTGGATTTGAGCTCCGCGATTCGAACCGTCTCGTGCATCTCGGGCAGAGTGGGCATGATGTCCACGATTCGCCGCACCAGACGGCGAACCTCAGGCAAGGCCTGGTTGGCGGTCTCGACCGTGTACATCCGTGGCGCCATGGTCCAACGCTAACAAAAGCTCAGTCGAGCGCAGACGGCGGCTTGCGCAGCTGCTTGGTGGTGGCCTTGCGGCGTTTGCCGGCGACCCGCTCGGCGCGAGCGGCGGGGCCGGGCCGGCTGCGCCGGCGGGCGGGGGGTGGCGGGGCGAGCGCGGCGATCACTTTCTCCAGCAGCCTCTGGCGGCAGATCTCGCGATTGCGCGAGAGCAGCCGTTCCTCCTGAGAGGTGATCCGAAGCGGTGCGGCATCGAGGCCGAGACCGGACCGCAGCCGCAGCGCGATGTTCTCGGGCAGACCCTCCAGCGCGCCCTCATCGAGGCTCAGCTCGGCCTGGGTCGAGACCTTGTCGCGGCGCTGACCGCCCGGTCCGCTCGACCGGGTCGCGGTCCAGGTCGCCGACTCGAGGAGATGCGCCGTGACCTTTTCTGGGTCGGCGGGGTTTAGCGACGAGGCGACAGCGCCAGTCCGGCGCCGATCGCGGTGACCACGTAGAGGGCCACTCCGACCAGCAGCACGTCGCGGAACCTGGAGACCGCCGTTCGCGGGTCGGTGCCGGTGTTGGGGAGCCCTGACCCCGCCGAGTTGGCGCCACTGACGCCCGAGCCGGTGGCCGCTGCGCCGACACCGTCACGGCCGGCCGGGGACCCCTGCACAACGACCACACCATTCATCTTGGTGATCGGGTTGTTGGCATTGGCGCCGCCATGGTAGACGCAGAAGTAACTGAAGCTTCCGGGCTTGTCGAAGGACACGCTGAACGGACACCCCGCCGAACCTGGTGCGGCGTGGCCATCGGGTGCGGCACAGGTACCCGAATCCCAAATGGGCTTCCCTGCAGAGGTCTTGCCGGTCGCGGTGGTGGTGTGCCCCGGGCAATTCACGGGAAGCGGAAGCTGGAAGAAGGGCGAGTCGCAATTGGGCATCGGGTCGGTCGAGGACTCGTCCCAAACCCACTTCACGATGTCGCCGGGGTGGACTGTGACCACGCTGCCGGAGCTCGAGTCCTGGGTGCAGGCCGAATCGGCGCAGAACATGAATTCGTGCATCCGCACCACCACGACTTTGGAGGAGGCGGCGGCTGGTGTCGAGCCCGCTCCGATCGCCACCCCGACCGGCAGCCCTGCGATGGTGAGCAGAACCGCAGCGCGCAATATGGTCGCGCTGAGCCTCCTCCGGATTGACCGTGGTGCGCCTGGGCTCCCATTTCTCACCGAATCCCCTCCGATTCCGATTCACCCCTCTCTACGCTCCTAGGTTACGCACCCCAGCCCGGGCAGCGCTAGCTACAATTCGCCGCGATGGCCACCGCTACCACCACAACCGGGGCCGAAGAGATCCATTGGGATCTGACCCACCTCTACGCCGGCGACGCGCGGAGCTCCATCGAGGTGGACCTTGGCCGGGCGGACGACCTGGCGCGGGACTTTGACAGGGACTACCGCGGTGCTGTCGCGGGGCTGGACGCGAAAGCGATGGCGGAGGCTCTGACGCGACTGGAGGAGATCCAGGAGCTGCTCGGAAAAGTTGCCTCCTACGCCTTCCTCGACTTCAGCACCGACGTCGCAGATCCACTTCGCGGCGCCCTCCTCCAGAAGGTGCAGGAGTCGATGACCCAGACCGGCACCCGCCTGCTGTTCTTCAACCTGGAGTGGCTGGCGGTGCCCGACGATGCCGCCGGCGTCCTCGTCGCCAGCCCCGAGCTGACCAACTACCGGCACCACCTCGAGGCCGCCCGGCGCTACCGGCCGTACGTGCTCTCCGAGGGCGAGGAGCGAGTCCTGACCGAGAAGTCGGTCACCGCGCGGAGCTCCTGGGACCGGCTCTTCGAAGAGGTGACCACGGCGGTCAGAGTCCATCTCGACGGCACCCAAATCACCCTCGAGGAAGCGTTGTCCAAGCTGCAGTCTGGCGAAGCCGAAGAGCGTCGCGCCACTGCCCAGGCAACCACCGAGGCGCTGCGTGCTGGCCTCTCGGTGCGGAAATTCATCCTCAACACCATCCTGGCGGACAAGTCGATCGACGACCGCCTGCGCAGCTACCCCCACTGGATCGCCGACCGCAACCTCTCCAACGAGGCATCAGACGAGTCGGTGCAGGCGCTGGTCGACGCCGTCACATCACGCTATGACATCCCCCAGCGGTACTACGCGCTCAAGAAGAGGCTGCTGGGCGTGGACACCCTCTACGACTGGGACCGCTACGCGCCCCTGGGCGGGTCCGAGCCACAGGTCAGCTGGGAAGAGGCCCGCGATGTCGTCCTCGACGCCTACGGCTCTTTCTCGCCCCGGATGCGTGAGCTGGGGGCCGAGTTCTTCGACAAGAACTGGATCGATGCCGCGCTGGGGCCGAACAAGCGCGGCGGCGCCTACGCCCACCAGGTCACGCCGCGGCTCCATCCCTACGTGCTCATCAACTTCACCGGCCGCCGCCGGGACGTGCTGGTGCTGGCTCACGAGCTCGGCCATGGCGTCCACATGTCGCTCAGCCGGGCCCAGACCTACCTCAACTTCGACACCCCGCTGACCACCGCGGAGACCGCCTCGATCTTCGGGGAGACGGTCACCTTCTCGCGGCTGCTGGAGTCGGAGACCGACCCCGAGCGGCGCCTCAACCTGATGATCGGCCGGATCGACGACGCCATCGCCAGCATCTTCCGGCAGGTCGCGATGAACCGCTTCGAAGATGTGATTCACAACAAACGGCGCGACGCGGGCGAGCTTTCCGAGGACGACCTCAGCAGCGCCTGGCTGCGGACGCAGCGCGAGATGCTGGGCCCAGCCGTCGACGTGAGCGAGAACTACGGCATCTGGTGGAGCTACATCCCGCATTTCATCGGCGCTCCGGGTTACGTCTACGCCTACGCCTTCGGCAACCTGCTGGCGCTGGCGATCTATCAGCGGGCCATCGAAGAGGGGCCGTCGTTCGCCCCCAGGTACTTCGAACTGCTGACAGCCGGCGGTTCGGACTCGCCGGAGGCGCTCACCAGCCAACTCGGAGTGGACCTATCCGACCCGGCGTTCTGGCACGGTGGGCTGAACCAGATCTCGACCCTGGTCGACGAGGCGGAGCAGCTCAGCCAAAAGCTCTAAGCTAACTGGTCTTCGCGACGCCCCCAGTCGCGGCAGGAGGACCACATGATCAAGGACCGCAGAACACATACGACGCTGCCCGCCGCTGATCTCGAGCGTGCCCAGAAGTGGTACGAGGAGAAGCTCGGATTGACCGTGGCGTCCGTCAACCCAGGCGCTGGGGTGTTCTTCTCGATGGCCGACGGAACACGCTTCATCCTCTACCCAACACCGAACCCCAACCGTGGCGGGCATACCCAGATGGGGTTCACGACCGATGACATCGAGGCTGAGGTGGCGGAACTCAAGGGACGCGGCGTCGTCTTCGAGGAGTACGACTTCCCGGGCCTCAAGACCGAGAACAGCATCGCCAAAACCGGCGAAGCTCAGGCTGCCTGGTTCAAGGACAGCGAAGACAACACCATCGGCATCGTCCAGCTGCCGCCCGGGATCGACCCGGCCGGCTGAGCGACGCTGCCTTAGGGCGCTGGCGGCGCCGCCTTCAAACGGCGGCCGCCAGAAGGGCGAGCGCTTCCAGTGTCTTGAGGCGGGACTCCTGGTCGAGGGCGCCGATGCCCAGCACCGGCATGGTCACACCGGCGTCGGCAAAGCGCTGGAGGCTGGCCTGGATCTGCTCGGCGTTGCCGTAGGCGCTGGTGGCGTCGACGAGCTCGTCGGGAACCGCGGCCGCGGCGCCGGCCTTGTCGCCCGATAGATAGAGGTCCTGGATCACCGTGGCCTCGTCGATGTACCCGTAGCGCTGAGCCAGCTGGTTGTAGAAATTGCGCTCGCGCGAGCCCATGCCGCCGATGTAGAGCGCGACGTACGGCTTGATCAGCTGCCTGCAGGTCTCGAGGTCGTCCCAGAGCACCACTGGCACCGCCGGTGTGATCAGTAGGTCCTCGAACCGGCGCCCCGACCTGGCCAGCCCCGCCTCCAGGTGCGGCTTGAAAACGTCCATCTTGCCGGGGTCGAAGAGAGTGGGCATCCAGCCGTCGGCGATCTCGCCGGTCATCTCCAGGTTCTTGGGGCCCAGCGAGGCGATGATGATCGGGATCTCGCTGCGGACCGGGTGGTTGATCAGCTTCAACCCCATGTCCAGCTTGACCGTCTGGCCGTCGTAGACGAGGCGCTCTCGGCGCAGCGCCATGCGCACGATCTCGACCACCTCGCGGGTGTGCTGCAAGGGCTTCTCGAAGGGGATGCCGTGCCAGCCCTGGACCACCTGCGGCCCGCTGGTGCCCAGGCCCAGGATGAAGCGCCCGCCCGACAGCATGTCGAGGGCGCCCGCGCTCTGCGCGATCAGTGCGGGCGAGCGGGAGAAGACGTTGAGGATGCCGGCTCCGATCTTGATGCGATCGGTCTTGACCGCGAGCGCGGCCATGATGCTGACGGCGTCGTAGCTGTAGGCCTCGGCGACAAAGACAGCCTCGAACCCGAGGCGCTCTGCTTCCTGGACGTATTCGACGACCTCCGGCCAGGGGGTGTCGGTGTAGGGCAGAGCCACGGCAAGCTTCACGGTCCGCACATTATGGCTGGACCTCCGCCGGCGCCGGTCAGCTCAGGCGGGTTCCACGCGCCGCGAGCGACGGTGGCGGTCCGGCTTGGTGCTCTCCCCGCGCTGAGTCTTGGGCGGGCGCGGAGCCTTGGCCTCCTGCTGGATCACCTTTCCAAACGCCTCGTCGACCTTGGTGGCCATCACCTGGTGGAAGGTTGCCACCAGGGCCTCGGTGGCGAGGGGGCGCAGGCGGTTGAGCGCCTCGTGCACCCGGGGCCAGTCCTCCTCGGGGCGTCCGGCATCGTTGAAGGGCTTCCAGACTTTCTCCACGAACAGTCGGACGAAGGCGTCAGCCCCGCCATCGGTGTTGCGTTTCACCTGCTCTTGCACCGACAGTCGGGTGCTGACCGAGATTCCCAGCCGCTCCAGCTCGGTACCCGCCCGGATCAGAGTCGGGCTGGGGATCTCGAACCGCCCGTCGCCGAGGGGGCGGATCACGCCGAGCTTGATGGCGCGTTGGGCGTCGCGGTCGTCGATGTCGCCGAAGAGGCCGCTCAGCTCCTCGGCTTCCATGATCTCTGGCTCCTCGTCCCCCCACGGGGTTCGCAGCGCGCGCTCCAGCCCCAGCACCTGGCCCGCCGAACCGGGCGGCATGCCGTCGAGGATCCGCTTGATGGCGCTGAGGTTGAAGCCGTCGGCCTGCATCTCGTTGATCAGCTGCAGCCGGGCAACGTGCTCACGGGTGTAGAAGCCGGTGCGCCCCCTGACCTCGGGCGCCGGCAGCAGGCCCCTGGATTGGTGGGCGCGGATATTGCGGACGGTGACCCCGCTGGCCTGCGCCAGGTTGTCGATGGTGTATTCGTCAGCGTCGTCGGCGGGCACCGTACGCAAACTTGCGTTCATGCTATGGATCATAATCCGATGTAAAGGTTTCGGGGCTTACTTCAAGGAGGGAACCATGTCAGAGCAGACCAGCACACCGGGCGAGGCGCCCGTGGACGCGGAGTCGACCGGCACCAACGGCGCGTCCGCCGAAGCCGCGTCCGCGCCGGTGGCCACCGAGGCACCGGTAGCCGCCGAGGCGCCGGTAGCCGCCGAGGCGCCGATGGAGGCAGCGACCCCCGCTGCCGAAGGCGGCGGCGCCAGCACGGCCGATCTCGTCGGCTTGATCGAGGGCAAGAGCGACGAGGAGATCGTCGAGCTGATCAAGGCCCTCGGGGAGGACTCCTTCTTCGGCGGCCTCTTCGACGAGATGGCCAAGCGGTTCCTGCCCGACAAGGCTGCCGGCAAGACCGCGGTGATCCAGTACGACATCAACATGCCCGACGGCACCAGGAGCTACCAGGTCGACATCGCCGCGGGCGCCTGCACCATCAACCGCGACGCTCCCAAGGAAGCCAGCGTGACGTTGATCCTCTCGGCGCCCGACTTCCTGCGCCTGATCAGTGGCAAGCTCAACGGCATGAGCGCTTTCATGTCCGGCAAGCTGAAGCTGAAGGGCGACATGATGCTGGCGCAGACCATGCAAGGGTGGTTCGACGCTAGTTGAATCGCGCTGAGCTGACGGCCGAGATCGAGGCCAACTGGCGGCAACTGGACGAAGTTGTCGCCAGGCTCACCGCCGACGACCTGAGGCGGACGCTGACCTCGCGCGATCCCGAGGATCCGACGTGGACGATCGCCGACGCCGTCCTCCACATCGCCGCCTGCGACTTGCGCGAGTTCAACGACGCCCTGGTGCAGGATGCCTCACGAAGTCGAGCCCTCTCGGACGTCCTGCTCGAGCACCGCACCGCCCACGAGGCGATCACCGCCGCGATCGCGGTCCTTCCGGACGAGCGGCTGCTACTGGACGAGCGGCCACGCCTGTGGCTGGCGCCGGTTACCTGGCACCCGAGCTCTCACCTCAAGAAAGACATCCTGGCAACGCTCGGCTAGCGTCTCAGCCCTGCAGTTGCCCCAGCGGCGGTATCGGGCTTGAAAGCACCGGGTCACGCTGTCAGAATCTCTGCCACGGACGGTATCAAGCCGGCAGCAACGGGTGGTCGGCCTGCCCGGGGAGGAATGCGCATGAGGCGGTATTTCGTTGGGCGTGGAGCGGCTGCCGTGGTAGCCACTGTGACCATTCTGGCAGCGGGCGGGATGGCTTTTGCCGCGGGACCGGCTACGGTCTCGCAGAACCCGAGCCCGTACGCCGCGGCGGGGTGCACCGCCCTGGACGCCGGCCAGTCACCATCCAAGAACTACCTGAACTCCGAGGTTGAGCCGATGGTCGCGATCGACCCGACCGACTCGACCCATCTGGTGGGCGCCTGGCAGCAAGACCGCTGGTCTGACGGCGGCGCGCACGGCCTGGTGGCGGGCTCCTCAACCGACTACCAGAGGGCATCGGATCCGTGGGTGTCGATCGGTCCGGGCAAACCAAGTACGCCGGGCTCGGGCAGTACTGTCTACTCGATCTCCATTTCCTTCGACCAGACGCCGTATCCAGGAGATCCCAACGCGACCCACAACGCTGTTGGGGCAGCGGCCTCATACGACGGCGGGGCGACCTGGAGCAACGTTCAGACGATCATCGCGGACCCCTGCATTTCGGGAACCCCGAGTGGGCCTGGTTACCAGTGCAACAACGCCAAGGCCTTCCTTTTCAACGACAAGGAGTCGATCACGGCCGACCCGCTTCACGCCGGGGTGGCGTACGCGGTGTGGGACCGGCTGGTTGCCCCTCCCGCATCACCCACTGGGTTTCAGCATGAGCGGGCTTTTTTCGGCCCCGCCTTGATGTCCAAGACCACTGACTTCGGCCACACCTGGAGCGTTCCGAAGGTGATCGTCGGCCTGGCGTCACAGGACCAGACGATCGCCAACCAGGTCGTCATCAATCGCCAGACAGGTGCGCTGTACGACTTCTTCACCCTGATTCAGAACGCCTCGAACTCTGGCGGTAATCGTGGCCTGAGCGTGGCGTATATCAAGTCGACCGACGCCGGCGCGACCTGGACCGACCCATCCGTCGTGGCGCCTCTTGAAACGGTCGGGGTTAGAGACGCCAACAACCTCAACCCCCACACGAACTCGGCGCCGGCGCCGTCCCGAACTGGGGACATCATTCCGGAGCCCGCCATCAACCCCAATAACGGCCAGCTGTACGTTGTCTGGCAGGACGGCCGTTTCAACGGCTTCGCCAACGACGAGGTCGTGATCTCGACCTCGGGTGACGGCGGGTCCACGTGGAGCGCACCCGAGCGGGTGAACGCCCACACCGGTCACCCGGCGTACGACCCCAGTGTCTACGTCAACTCGTCGGGTGTCGTGGGGGTGAGCTACTTCCAGTGGTCGGCGACCACGTCTGGCAACGAGCCGACCACGGTATTCATCCGGCACTCGACGGCAGCGGGCTCCAGCGCGGTCGGCCCCACGTTCGATACCGCCACCGCGGTCGATGGCCCGTTCAATAACCTGGCCGCCCCAGTGTCGCGAGGCTACTTCCTGGGCGACTACCAGGGCCTGGTGGCTAATGGGAGCGGCTTCATACCCTACTACGTCAAGACCAACTGTGCTGACGGCGGACCCACGACGGAGCCGTCGTGCCGCGCGATCCAGAGCGTGTTGAGTCCGACCGACCGCACACCGACCGGCAACAACTCGACCGACGTGTTTGCCGTTCCTGGTTCCTAGCCGCGAGGGCAGGGGGCGCATGGGCTCAGCTCATGCGCCCCCCGATCGCGGTCCCTCGAGCTGACTTCGAGCGTCAGACGAGAAAATGGCGGGAAGGCCGGGATCAAACCCGGGAGGGAACGCCAAAGCCCCCATCAGTCGCGGCCGCTGCACGGCCCAATAGAGCGTCGCGACCGGCGCTGCGCGCCTGCTGCGTTCCTCACTCACGCACCATCGGGTGCGCTCGTTTCGGTGCTCGCTCGCTCCTTCTCCTGGGCCGCGGATCGGCCGCTCACCGCTTTCGGTGCGAGTAGGGGGACCCGGGAGGGAACGTCAAAGCCCCCTACTCGCTTAGCAGGCGAGCGCTTTCGACCACTCAGCCACCTCCCCGCGCAGGAGATGGGGCGATTGTAGCCTCCGAGTTGCTGGGCGCCTCCCACCGGGACCGCCGCGGCGACCGGCGCACATAAAAGGGCGCGAGGCCCGACCAGGACCTCGCGCCCAGCGGGGATGATTAGGAGGCGAGCTCCGAGAAGGCGTGCTCGATCCTGTCGCCCATCTTTTCGACGCCCTCCTGGACGCGCTCAGCCGTGCGTTCGACCGACGACCTGCTTGCCTTGGCGGTGCGGGTGGCGCGGCGCCTGGCAGTGGCCGCGAACTTCTTGGCCTCAGCCTGGCGCTCATGCAGGGAGCGGGTGCGGGCCGCCTTCTTGGCCGCCTCAGATCGCTTCTTGGTGGTCACGGTGGCCGAGCGGGAGCCAGTGCGTGATGAGCTTGCGGCGACCTTGGCTCGCGAGCGGCTCCGGCGCGTGGAACGGCGCTTGGGGCTAACGGCCCTGGCGTCGCCGGCTGGTGTGGAGGACACCCCCAGGGTGGAACTGGCCGTGCTCCCGAGGCTGCTGGTGGTTCGGTTGGCGTTCCGTGCCACCAGTCCCATGCTCCGGCGCACCGAGCGGTTGTTGGTCTCGATCCGGTCGAGGACTCGCTCGCCGCGGCGCTCGAGCCCCGTCAGCCATTTGCCGGGGTGGGAAATCGTCTCGCCGGCGAGGTTGATCGCGCCGAGGTAGAGCGCTGCGGTCCTTCGAGTTGTTGTCTGGATGTTCTTCCTTGTTCTGTCAAACATAGTAAATATCACCTCCGTTGACAGCCACGTTATAACGGTAGCAAATCCATAACGCGCAGCGTCATAAATCTGCCGGATTTGACAACGGGACTCCTTGACTTGCGAACAAACGTTCGCTACGATAGCGCTTCGCCTCCCGCACTCACCATCCCCCTTCCATCGAGAGGCGCTGCTGTCATCGATGGTTCCGAGGTGGTCGAGGCCTGCCCAACCGGGATCGGCGAGATCGATGAGCTGACCGGCGTGGGCGGCATCCCGATGGGCCGGCTCAGCCTCTGCCTGGGGGGTGAGGGGACGGGCAAGATGCTGGTCGGATACCGCTTTTTAGCCCAGGCCAGCCAGTTGGGGGCGGCGGTGGCGATGCTCGACCTGCGCGGCCACGCCGACCCCTGGTTGATGCAAAGCCTCGGCGCCCGCCTCGACCGCACCCTGGTGCTGCGGCCCCCAGGGTCAACCGAGGCCGACCTCAAGACCGCGCTCGAGAGCGCCCTTGGCCTGGTCCGGGCGGGGGTGGGCGCGGTCCTCGCCGACCTCGGCCCCAAGGCGGGCCAGAGTCGCATCTGGGATCCCTTCGCGTCGGCGCTCTCGGCCGCGTGCGCCAAGGCGGCGATCCCCCTGCTGTTGCTGGGCGAGCTCGCCGGTGAGCCGCTTCGCTACGCCGCCAGCCTGGTTCTCCGGCTGCAGCGCCAGGAGTGGCTGCTTCGTCATGGCGACATCGACGGCGTACGCCTGATGGCTGCGGTCGAGAAGAACAAGCTGGGCATGCCCGGTCGGGGCGCCGAGCTCTGCCTGGCCTATCCTCGCGGCACCTTCTTCCCGGCGCTGCCGGTCGGTGTGCGCGCGGAGCCGCCCCGGCTGCGAATCGTCCGCCCATGATCCTCTGCTGCCGCATCCCCGACATTCCCATCGCCGCCGCCGTCCTGGCCCACGCCGAGCGCGGCCAGGACCTGGGCGGCCGGCCCATGGTGGTGGGCGGTCACCCCAGCGAGCGCAAGCCGGTGCGGGCGGCTTCGATGGAGGCGCGCGCCTTCGGGGTATGCGCCGGGATGCCCCTGCGCCAGGCCGAGCAGCTCTGTCCGGAAGCCCTCTTCTTTCCCGTCGATGATGCCGCCGAGACTTCGCTAGCGCGCCACCTGCTGGCGGGGATGTACGCGATGGCGCCAAGGGGCGAGCTGGCG
>WNFI01038385.1_pt3 | contig 10876 bp, 10 predicted proteins | sample 5400471 | NCBI WGS metagenome assembly WNFI01 (sample SAMN13153348, study PRJNA577476) | soil metagenome | isolation source: 100 cm saprolite on Douglas fir-dominated hillslope | place: USA:California | collected 2013-09-17 | reverse complement strand
TCAAGGTCGCGAACTTGACCAGCCCACGTTGCCATGAGCGCATGAGCTGCCGACCCACTAGTGGGAAAGATTCATATCAGACCAGATTTCGTTTGACGACTCAAATGCCAAATAGTGTTGTAGTGCCTCACTAGCGCCCACACTTGGTGAATATTCTATACACAGCAATGTACCAGAAAGTCGGGCAAACATCCACGGGCACCAGATGGATGTTTTTGGATAGTCCAGATGATCTATAAGGTTTGTATCACGAGCCAACGCTTTCGATAGATTGGAAGACGGTAGTAGGTCTCAATCATTTCGAAGTAGAGGAAAATTTTTTACCTTGATCACAATTATTAGGCTTAACGATGTTGAACGGAGCCGCTGATACCGGCCTCGTTGAATCGCGCGTGCGAAAACGGTATAGGAAAGCCGGATTAGGTCGGGGCGCCGTCAGCTGATCCCATTGAAGCAGTGTTCAGTTCAAGCAGCTCGAACCCGCCAACGCTTCCTTCGTTTTACCAGCGCTGCATCGCGAACTCACTTGGCGACATTCACAGCTCAAATTTCATACAGTGAACGGTAACGATTCATTAGCCCATCTATGTGAGAAATTGCGAGCCACTCATGAACAGCCCTCGGCCCCCGGCTCCAATTATTACTGTGCACAAAGTCGCCACACCATCGCATCAATTCTGATTCAATTGGGATCGACATCAGCGACGCGAGAACCATGCCACAGCCGAACGTCGTGTCTACGCTGGATGATTTTCAGAACCCTTACGACGGCCATCCGAATCTCTCTCCTTTGCAAGCGCAAGTACTTGGGGAATACGCCAGGCTGAATCATGCCATAAAGTCGGTAGGTCATGATCTTGTCTCCTGTTGGCTCCAATCCAGTGTCGAGTCGGGGTTCCGTCAGTTAGGGGTAGATTGGCCATGCGTTCCTTTGCATTGGTAAGGTCATGAAGGCCAATGACACGAGTTCGTTGCCGATTGATCCGTACCTGCTGGTACGATGGGTGGCACGACGATCAGTCCAACTTACCCCTGACTTTTTTGCCTCACGCGGAACGACCCCGATTATTCCCCGATGCGCATTATCACCAGAAGTGGCATTGCATTCCTTCGATCTCCGTGTTGGCGCACTTTAACCGGTCGTGTTTTCCATATCCTGACGTGTCAATTTTCTCTACTTTCCCAACTCCAAAACCACGTGGGGAACCGGCGACGAACGCGCCCGTCCACATTTTGAATTTTCTTTTTTAAAAAAAAAAACATGGAACACCGCATCTGACACACTCGCCGACCGCTGGTTACAGCTAACTTCGTTGACGAAAGAATTGAACGATGCACCTGCGGACGCGCTAGTCACACAGTTGCGGACCCTGGAACGTCAAATGGGCCTTGTTCTGACCCTAGTATGTATTGTTTCATTACAGCCGCCGTTGCCTAGCCATCCAAACACGAGGGAACGGAGTCGTTGTCCCTTGCAAATCATTCCTTAAACTCTCTGATGACCAATTTCTTGATCTTGATGTGTTTTGTAGTATCGTGCGTCGGTATGGTCGTACAAGGAGAAGTTGGATGCAGAAGATTCAGATGCAATATCAGGCGAAGCCGACAACTCTCAGGGCACAGTTGATGAGGCTGTCACCGCTATTCCTTACTGATGCAATAACTACCGCTGATAATGTTTCCAGTGTTCATCTCAACAGCACGCGTGTGCGTTGTCATTGGCCCAGCTTTACTATCCCAACATGTTGTTCTTCGTCAATTCATCAGATATTGACACTGCGCTACTACGAGGGTTGGCGAACAGGTCCGTTTATGAAATGATGACATTTTTCATAAAGATGTACGGGCTACAGCAACATGAATTGTATACTTGAACAATCAACGCTGTTCAATCAAATGATGCGTCCATGTTGCAGCTGGCAATTCCATTTCTCAGCGAAGGTGCAAGCCACCCAATTTGGTTGTGAGTTGAGCAGCAGGGAGAATGGTAGTAGGCACACCCCAAATGACGAGTCTCCCATCAACACCAGACGTGCTCACGCTTGAAACCGTGCCATCCGCATCAGTGATGAATGGTCGAACGGATGTGATTGTGTTCTGATGTTCACTGTATATCAAGGCATGATCACGGCCTCCGTGAGAGCTTCCACCCAGCCCGGAGGGGGGGCCTCGTGAGTCGGCATTCTTGAATCGCGAGAACGCTTCGTTGTTGAGCCTTCCTATACCAGTCGAACGGGAACTGCTACCCGTAGCGGTGGGCGAAAGCGTAGATGCTGAGCGGGTCGAGGCGTCGTCAAGACTTCGGCCCATAAACCATCCGTTCGTCGCATCGCCTTGAAACATCACTGGTTGATAGTCATGCCCCGCTGCGACAAGAGCTTGCTCAGATGTCCAGACGAGCGTTACGAAAGGCAAGTTGGGCGTTCGAACGTTGAATGTTCCACCTGTGGCGGGATAAACGACGGTAATGGAAGAATCGTGACCTGAAGTTGTTCAACCAAATGTTGGGAACGAATAAAGGCAATTCATTAAGGCCTTCATGGATAAGTCGGAGATGACTAAAGCGGGAACATACTTGCGAACGCGAGCGCATCTCCTGACGGCGAGAATCCCACTGAATGAACCCAGCCACCACTGGAGCTCCTAAATTCACCGCACAATGTGTTGAAAGGGAGCTTTTCGCCCCAAACCGTAGGCGGAGGACTGAATTTATCCCACATGAGCGCTCGAGAATTGTAAAAGGGGAATTAAGACATTACCGCTTATCGATGTCTTTGATGTATGCAGAGAGAACCCGAGCTTTATTGTCTGCGCTTCCAGCCGCGAGAAGGATATTGTTCGGGTGCCAGTCGATCGAGAGGACAGTGGATCGGATAGGCTTCTTAAGGTGCTTGGCCACCCACCAATCATTCTCAACGTCAAATGAACAGACGGCAATAGCTCTGACGGGTATCTTTCATGAATGACCACAACCGCGGGGAGTTTTATGTAGAGCAAACCTATCACCGCTCGCTACAGCGAATTTATCCTCTTTAGGACTCCATCGTACAAAGGTGGCCGCCCGGTTGATACGGAGCAACACAAGCGTCGGTTTCCACGTCAATCTACCTGTCTGGGGGTCCTGTACTTCGCTCCATACATAAGCATTTCGATCCTGGGAACAAGTAATGATACGATTGGTAAGGTGGCCCCAGTCGATCGAGGTGATGAGCTTGTCATGCTGCGGCGTTCGATCTTGCATGAGATGTCATCATCCAGTATCAAATAGATGCAGACGTGCCTCAGAAAGCACATCCTCTTGCTTCCATTCTGACCCATCGAAGGCGAATATGGTAGCATCTTGGGAGTTTAAGCTTACAGCGACATCTGAGTGGATGATTCAGAGATCATGACGCGATGTTGTAACTCAAATGCTCACGATCGCGAGTCGAATTAAATGAATGAGAAGTCAAGGGGGTCTGCCCTAGTTGAAACGCTCGAGGCTGGGATCCCATGTTTATAGACGAGAGGACTAGCAGTCAACTCTCGAGGTCGTGGAATGTGGTAGGCTCCGGGTCGTGCGAATTTCGGAGTTGAGGAGGAAAAGCTAAAGTATGCATTCTTTGCGGGCGCTACGTCCATTCGCTCCAACTTCCCGGATAACGTGTATATCGGGGGGTGGCCAGATTGCTGCCCATACTATTCGACACTCTTCTGGTGAGAGGCTCTTGTCTGAAGCTTTTGCTATGCTAACATCTGCCATTACCTGACAAAAGGCACGAATGTTGCTTGGACAAGTAAGAAGAGGGCTCAGCCTGGGTTTGTGAAGAGGGCGGGAAGATGGATGAGAAAAGGTGGACAAGTAGGTGCGCCTTTTCGCTACGCCGTTACGTTGAGTTGACCCTGGAATCATTTAGTTGAAGCCAATCAAACTCAACCCGGCGGAATTTGAAGGTGCCAGTGGCCCGTCGAGGCTTCCATTGGTGTCCAAGGTAGGTTTGGATAACCATTCTATCTCTTCTTGGTCCCAGCCTCTTATGCATTTCAGGTGGAAGATGGTCCACTGCTTCGCAACTCGGCCATTGCGTTTGCCTCTGGTGAAGATTCTATTTCAAAGATCTATGGGTTGCCTGCTTCCGTTCGCGGGGATGTGAGTGATGCCTCATGAGGGGGACAAGAGCTCAATTCACATTTAATTTGTAGGCGAAACATTTATCTCAGCTATTCTCAGTGGTTCGAGGTGTGACTCTTCGATCGTATGGATGGATGAATAAGGCGAAGAAGCTGCCGAGTAGGGATACGCGGATCGTTCTGGGTGGGGCAGACTTATATACAATCTCTTAACTGGACTGCTTCCCTGATGCCGGTTTATAGCTGGGATTCCGGGATGTGGGAAGTCGATTACATTACTGCAATTGACAGAGTATTGTGCATCGAAGGGATGGGTTGTCCTTTATGTTCCCCAAGGTAAGCTTGGCTTTGCTGGATTTAAAGACGTTAAAACGAATGACAGTGGGGATTTAGCGAGTGACTGGGTTAATTCATCCTCTGCATACCAATATGATTCCAAGATCCGTATATTCCAGCAACCGATGCTTGCAAAGCAGACTCTGAAACAGTTTTCTGCATTCAATCGATCCATACTGGAGTCATTAATGATTTCAAAGAATTTCGAGCATGAGAAGAAGAAGGTTACTTCTGGGGCGCCACTCATGTCTTTGATTGAACTTGGGATCCAAGATCCCAACGTCGCACCGAGAATTCTGGCCTTCGCATTAGCGGAGTTAGAAAACCAAGAGTTCGTTCTTGGTACTGGATCTCCATCGTAAATTTAACTCGTTCTTCCGTAGGACCCCGGTGCTAATTGCCGTTGATGACTTCCAAGCGCTTTACCAGCATTCACTATACAGGGATCCTCTTTTCAACTGTCTGCCTTCGTATGCCCTTTCAATGCCTCGCCTTGTGCTGGAATATGCGTCTGGCATGCGATCTTTCGTAAGTATTCCCATTCGACCTGTACTGTCTTGCCTCAATTCTTCATTATAGCGACATGGGGCGATCGTCGGCTCGGTCTCAATGAGCAATACGGACTTCGCGATCCCATATGAATTAAGAAATGCTCTAGGCCTTGTGCCGGACTTCTCTTTGCACCAATCGACTGCACAGAAACCAGCCTATGTGGATTATACCAAAGGGTTGCGTCGGGAGTGGGTCCCTCCGGGGATGTCTGTACCAGAAGCGGATGTTGTTGCCGAAGTCTGGGAACATAACCAGGCACTGCATTCCAGTTGCGTGGAAATTTTCCTTCAGGGAGAGGACTTCCTACTGACATATGACAAATAGAACTGACGGAATCTCTGTTCCTTGCCAAATTGGCGGAATCAAGTGGCAACCCAAGAGAGTTTCTTCACCGTGGCTTGCTATCATCCTCAGTCACCTGGTAGTTCTTGTGCCTTCATGTGGGCTAGGCGGGCAACCACCTTATATTCATGCAGATGGGGTAGGGCGGGGCGGGCGGGAAATCCGACTGTGAAGTTGTAAATACCGCGAAGGATTTTTCCACGCGTGTCATGTATGCCCGAAGTTACATGCGTGTCATTCACCACAGAACGCTCCTCTGCTCAGAGTTGGGCACCGAGCTCGGCAGAGGGTTTGCTTAGAACGGAGCATTTTGTCCATCTGGTCTCGTGCCAACCAGCATCAATTGAATTGCATTGCCGCTTCTGGCTGTGATAAAAAACCTCAGTTCTAGTTCCTTAGATTTAATTTACGGAAGCAAAACCGCTTAATCACTCCGCACTGGGTTCCCGCTTTCGTGTGCTGGTTTTCTTCACCGATGACTTCTAGAAGCTCCTTGAGCTTGCCTCTGCCAGTGGCTCAGTCGGAGACTAGAAGGAAGACCACGTTTGACATTGGATCGGGGTCTCCGAGTCGTGGTTTTCGTGTACGCTGGGCGCGGATTAAGAGACGCATCGGTACTTCAAGCCTAGATGCACCGAGCGAGACTCTGGATGATCTTGCAGACGGTAGTCGCCCCTCAGATACATTCGAACCCTTTGATAGCGGGTCAAAGAGCTGGAACAATGTCGGCGGCTCTCAGACTGAACCTGATGAAGTTGATATCGTTGTCGTTGACAATGTCTTCGCTGACGATATTACTCCAAATATGCCCAGTGGATCGCGCACCAATCGGACACATTCTGAAAAGGGCGCCCAAGATGTCGCATCTATCTCTCATCCTCATACAGATAATCTGAGCACCACCACGATTAGTTTATGGGATCGTTATGTCTTCCTCACTGTAGTCCGATGGAGGATCATGCCGTTTCTTTTCCGCTTCAATAGCCAGGCGTTCTTGGACCCTGTGGCTGAGAAGCAGTATCAGCGCGAAACATGGTGGGCGTCACTCCTATTCATGCCGTTGTTTATGTCATTGACGCCAGATTCAATCCAAGGTTCTCGAACAAGACACTCGCTATCTTTGGGTCTCTTTGGCTGGTTATGAACTGGATCCTTGCCTGCGCACTTATACCAAGGCCCCTCTCCGTCTATGACAAGTGCTTCCTCTTCGGTGTCAGCAACAGTTCTATCATAGGATGCCAAGCCTTTGCTTCGCTATTCTATCAGTGCTTTCTTCTGATATCTGTATGGAGCTGGTACCACATATCTTATTTACGAGTTATCGAGTGATTGATTGGCTTTTGAAGGCCTTTTGTCGTCTCGCTAAACATGAACCTCTGCGGCTTCTTCGGATCGCGTAGTTATTGGAGTTGTGGGGAGAAGAGCTTTGTTCGTCTTTCCCCTTCTTTGAGCCAATAATCATTCTAACTTTTGATGCAACAGGTGGGTAGTATGTAGTGAGTCTATGAGTCGTGAGGTTCTACGATATATTGATGCTGACATATCAAAAGCTATTCAACGGCTCTCCCAACCATTGCTCTATTTGCTTGCGGGATGAAGCGCCTTCCCGCTCTATCTGTATCCCTAGTATATGTGGGCACTCTCTGCGCCATAATGTAAGTCATTGGTCTAAGATGCAACCTGTGATGAGGCAAAGGCTGAGCCGTAACGTTATGCAGCGTTCCCCATCGCAAAACATATGCTCGCGAGGCGGTCAACATCTTTGTATACAACATGTTCATTTTGTATATTCATTATATCCTCGAACAGGTAATTTCCAACCAGAAATTTTGACGTATTCCTTGCTGACCCCAAACCCAGAGCGAGCGTCGGCTATTTACGCTCCGAGACCAGGTCAAGTTACAGGTCCGCATGTCGGCTTCGAATTTTACGTGAACCCGGGTTGATTTTATTTGCGTCACAGTATCGGGCCACTCAGAAGGCGCAGATCAGCGAACGTCGCGCCGCCGATTCGAAGAGGCAAGTGCTTCATTGAGCATCTCCATGTATTGCCTCATTTATTATGGGACTAGGCGCCTAACATCATATATTTTTCACGAAGTCAGAGTGCCGCTGAACACTGCCAGTGAGGATATTCCAATGGCTTCTACTCTTCATCATCTAAGCAATTGCAGTGCTTGCTCTTCAGAATTTGGAGTCATCAGTGCCACCCAAGGATGAGCAGACTGTGGAACTCGGTGCTCTATCTGCTTCTCTCAGTATGATGTCGAAAGATGAGTTCCCTACTCGTCGCGGCAGAGGAAGAGTGCTTAACCTCCGTTGCCAGTACTTCTTTCCGATATATTGGATTTCAACCGAATGGATGCTGGGCGTTTTGAATCGGTTTCTAAACCATTTTCATTTCATCGTACGATTCGTTCTTCGATGATTGGTCTCCAAATGGCTGCTGATGCCAAAGGAGTCAAGCTCACCACCGAGTTTGACCGTGCGATTGATTCGGTGGCAAGGGCAGCTTCGTACCGGGAAGGAGGCAAAAACGAGCAATGGATAGCCTGGCAGCTCAGATGCAATCCGGACGAGGATGCATACGTTTTGGGGGATGAAATGCGTCTAATCCAGGTATGCGATCAGTTTCTCATTCTTTTCACTTGCTCTCCAACTAGTGTTGCCTCAGGTGATAACCAACTTGACGTCGAATGCATGCAAGGTCTGAATATTATTCTTGTGGTGACTCCTTTTTGCTCATAGGCCCTCAGTTTACACCACCAGGTCCGGAAAATAGCGTCACTGTTCGAACAAAGCTTCTGTATGCTCCTCCGATCGCTACTGTATTGTCCGGATCTACCGTGGTGTCAAGCGACAATACTTACATACCCTCTACCCAACCTCAGTCTGATTGTATGTCTACCCGTCAATTATCATCTCGCAACCTCGATCAGGTCGAGGATTCCGAGGCCAAAAATCTCCCTTTTCAACACCTTGTCGTTCGCATTGAGGTTCAGGATACTGGTGTGGGCATCAGGCCCAGAGATATGATCGATAATCGGTTGTTCTCGCCTTACGTGCAGACAGAGATTGGGAGACACCAAGGTGAGTTGGAAGCTACTAAGTTATACCGTTTGCCTAATTGGAATCATCGTGTTTAGGTGGCAAAGTATGCTATAACCTGCAATTTGTGTTATTGTGTTGTCTAATGGGCATCATTTAGGGTACTGGCTTGGGCCTCGCACTTGTCCGTCATATCGTCAAATTAAGTGGCGGGAGGCTAGGTGTTAAGAGTAAAAGAGATCACGGAAGCTGCTTCTGGATAGAGGTGCGAGTTGCGAGAAATTCTTAAAGATTTTCCTCACTTCTGGTTGCTTCAAGTTTCCACTAGGCATTGCTCCTGCCTCGTTCGAGCCTGAAAAGGCGCTGTCTCCACTTACTCCCTTCGTAGCTCCCCCCCTACATCAAGTGCGGGGTCCGTTGGACCAGAGGATTGGGGGCGAAGGGTCAGATCGGCAGGTTCCGGCATCCCAAATCTCGCGCAGCGTCGCCTCCAACTTTTTTGGGGACACGGTGCCGAAACGTCCTGTTCGTTGTTAAATGCCCTGTCGACTTCTCTCCCGGTGCCTTCTGTTAATAAGGCATCGAGTGGTCTTCCTTCCAGTTGTGAGCGTACGTCTCACGCTGAACCTTCCTCTCTTCCTGCCCAATCTAGTCATAGGAGATCACTCCCCACCGCCCTTGGACGATCCATGATGGTGCCCTTCCCTCCAACCCCTCCATCACATATGGGATCGAACCCGCTTCGGAGGAGGAATCGTAATGGGTCGACGATATTGCCTGCCGCTTCCGACATCCCCACAGCCCGAATACATGCCCTTGTTGTTGATGATGACCAGTTGACCCGAAAATTGATGGAGAGAATGCTACAGGTGAGGTTCTGTACTTGTCGCTACATACAGGCCTAATCTTCCTCATAGAGGATTGGATGTACTGTCGAAACGGCTGAGAATGGACAGAAAGCCCTTGAATTGATCACCGAAGAGCGCCAAGATTCACCCTCTGCCGGAGGTAAACCCAAGATTGGAATTGTCTTCTTGGATAATCAAATGGTAGGTACTTTAGTGCGTTTAATTGCCAATGTCCTCAACCTTCCATGACAGCCGGTTCTGAGTGGTGTAGGACTGTGTAAGGAATTACGGCGCCGTGGGAGGAGAGACTTTGTTGGTGAGCAAACCCATCTTTTCGCAAATACGAAAAATCTGAATATCGCCTTCATATAGTTGGGATTACTGGGAATGCTCTTAAAGAGGATCAGCTTGAATTCACGCAGGCTGGTGCGGACAAAGTTCTTATAAAGCCTGTTCTAGAGCGAAGTCTAAAAGAGATGTTAAAACTGACACTTATGGATCGCTAATGCCTGGTCAGAATAATGGACGTCAACTTATTTCCTCTGTCGTATTTCACTGGACATTATAATTACATATATGCATTTCTTTATCGATGTATTTTTAACATTTCATCCTGATAATAATTATGCTTTGACACTGGTTGTGCTCAGCGCGGCAAGTCCCATGCTCCGAACCCAATCGTGTCGTCTACCTATTATAACATACTCACTCGACCACTCCCGTATCCCATGTCGAGCGACCCAAAGGCAAGCGCTACCATCCTTCCTGAGGAAGCCACCTCGGAATTGGAGGAAATCCTTGGTATGGCTGCCATTGAATATGCCCGTTCCTGACGCTTTGTCGATCGATTTATGCGCTTTTAACGCCCCAGATACCAAACTTAGCCGCAAACGCGAAAGAGAAGGCTCAATAGAGCCACCAACGCCCGGAGTACGCGCATTCGCTCTTATCGTTCTGAAATCCCACGATTAACGCGTTTTCGCGTATGCGTTGCAGGCTGCCCCGGTGTCACTCCCAGGTGACCACCGTGATCGAGGTGCACCAGCGAAGAAGAAGGCGATACTAGAATGCACCGTAGAAGAGGACTCGTCACCGCGAGATGACGGGTCACCACGACTGTCGACTTCGCCACCTGATGGAAGCGGACTTAAAGATGTCCGGAAAGGAGTGATGGACCTCAGTACGAAAGATGGCGAACTCCCTCATACTCCTGATGACATTGAAGAGAATACAGTTGAAGTGGGCGTGGAAGACCCTCCCCTGTTTTCCAAGCCTATCTCACCCAACGACGTGACTATCTTCCCTTCAATCGACGCGACGGTTGCAACTAAAGAGCGCGGGGTGTCCCCGCCTTCTCCAACCAAGACTCCTTCACCAGTCTCTTCTCCACCTAAGCATGAGGTTGAGGAACCACCAACTTCCCCTAAATGCTCGTCATCTCCAGGTTCTTCCCCTGAAGAGAATGAAGAAACAGACTCTATTGAGCCGTTGCGGAGTCCTGCCGAAAACAAGCGGAATTCTCTGCAGGGCACCAAAAGAAAGTCTAGAGAGTCGGTGCCCGGTGTCTCTGGGGTACCCGTACCTGATTCTAAGCGGCAAAAGGATGGGCCAGTCGGAAGACCTAGTACACCTGAAGCACC
>WNFI01587742.1_pt1 | contig 10877 bp, 9 predicted proteins | sample 5400471 | NCBI WGS metagenome assembly WNFI01 (sample SAMN13153348, study PRJNA577476) | soil metagenome | isolation source: 100 cm saprolite on Douglas fir-dominated hillslope | place: USA:California | collected 2013-09-17 | reverse complement strand
AAGACCGAAGCGGCGATCGATTGGTCGCAACGCGCCGATGCTGTTTGGCGGCGCGTGCGGGCATTCAACCCATTCCCCGGCGCCGAAACGCGCCACGCGGGCGAACCGCTCAAGGTGTGGGAAGCCGCGCCCGTCGACCTGGATGGATCGCCCGGTGAAGTCGTCATCGCCGACGCACGACGCCTCGTCGTGGCATGCGCAAGCGGCGCGCTCGAGCTGCTGCGGGTACAGCGCGCGGGTGGAAAGCCGGTCTCGGGTCCCGACTTTGCGCGCGGCGCGCGGCTTGCAGTAGGAGCGTCTTTCTCCAGTGATCCCAGCGCTCCAAGCCCGAGAACAAGGCTAAGACATTGAAATAACAGCAGTTTCCTCCTGGCGCGGCGCCGCCCGGCGACTGGCAACTTTCATCGATTCGTTGTAAACTGTGGCAACGCCGCATCACCTGTCTCAGAACTACCACATCGCCGTGGCGCACAGGTAGATCACGACGGCGTCGAAGAGAGTCGATGAGCCTCGTCTGCTTTGTGGGACGTCTGTTGGGTGCTGCGCGCGCCGCGCTGCTGCACGGCGGCGCGCGTCTCGCGTTCCTGATTGCGTTCGCGCTCGCCGTACCGGCGGCGAACGCCGAAGGCATCACGCTCAAGTCCGCGCGCGTCGAACCGGTGGAGGAAGGCTGGCAGATCGACGCGGAATTCGACATCCAGTTCAGTCCGCGCCTCGAGGAGGCGGTGAACCGCGGCGTTCCCCTGTATTTCGTCCTCGATTTCGAGATGACGAGGCCGCGCTGGTACTGGTTCGACGAGAAGCCGGTGCGTTTCTCGCAGACCTACAAGATCAGCTACACCCCGTTGCTGCGGCAATACCGGCTGTCGGTCGGCAACGTGTACCAGAACTTCACGAGCTTCGACGAAGTGACGCGAGTCCTGTCGAGGCTGCGTGGGGTTGCCATCGCCGACCATAACGCAATCAAAAAGGATAGTGCTTACCAGGCGAGCGTGCGTCTGCGCCTGGATACGGCCCAGCTGCCGAAGCCATTCCAGTTGAACGCCATCGCCTCGCGCGACTGGTCGTTGAGCTCGGACTGGTACCGCTGGTCTCTCTCGCCGTAGATGAAAGTCCTCGTTTTCCTGTGCGTGGTCACCGGCGCGGCGCTGGTGTACCTGATGTCGGTCGCGTCCTCGAACAACGAGCTCTTCCTCAAGCATTACCAGCTGCTCCTGTATCTGGGCGTCGGTCTCGCCGGCGGCCTCGCGAGCCTCATCGGCTACCAGCTGCTGCTCCTGCGCCGGAAGCTGCGCGATCGCGTCTTCGGCTCGAAGCTCACCCTGCGCCTCATGCTGGTGTTCGCGCTGATGGCGCTGATCCCCGGCGGGCTCGTGTACGCGATCTCGTTCCAATTCCTGCAACGCTCCATCGAATCGTGGTTCGACGTGCGCATCGACGAATCGCTCGAGCGCGGCCTCAAGCTCGCGCGCAACGCGATCGACAACTCGTTGCGCGACCTCGAGAAGAAAGCCGACTCGATGGCGAACGCGCTCGCCGCGTCACAGGCGATCGACGGCGCGACTCTCGAGCGCCAGCGCGAGCAGTACTCCGTCGAGGAAGCGACGCTGATGACGCCGCGCGGACGCATCCTGGCGCAGTCTGGCGTGGAGCCGGTGGCGCTGCTTCCCGACCTGCCGGGTCCCGACGTGTTGCGACAGGTACGTGCGCAGCAAAGGGTCAGCAAGGTCGAGCAGATCGGCGAGCGCGGGCTGTACCTTCGCGTGATCGTCCCGGTGAACGTGCTCACCATCGCCGACGACATCCGCATCCTGCAGGTCCTGCAGCGCGTGCCACCGTCCATCGCGCAGGACGCGGAGCTGGTCCAGCAGGGAAAGACCGATTACAACGTGCTCATCCAGTCGCGCGTGGGCCTGAAGCGCATCTTCGGCCTCACCCTCACCTTGGCGCTGCTCCTCACCCTGTTCTCGGCCTTGGCGCTCGCGTTCGTGCTGTCCGAAAAACTCTCCGCGCCGCTGTCGGCCCTGGCGGAGGCCACGCGCGCCATCGCCAAGGGCGACTACTCCAAGGTGAACCCGGTCAAGAGCCGCGACGAATTCGGCGTGCTCACTCAGTCGTTCAACACGATGACGCGCCAGATCGCCGATGCCACCGAGGCGATGGAGCGCAACCAGCAGCAGCTCGAGAATGCGAAGGCGTACCTCGAGAGCATCCTGTCGAACCTCACCTCGGGGGTGCTCACCTTCGACGAGCGCCTGTACGTGAAGACGATGAACGCCGCGGCGAACAAGATCCTCGCGGTCGAGGCGGGCGCGTTCCACGGCCTCAAGCTTCCGGAATGGCCGCGGCACGTGCAGGCCGTCGCGCCTTTCGCCGAGATCGCGCTGCGCCACTTCGCCGCCGCGAACGACCGCCAGTGGGAAGAGCAGATGGAGTACCGCCGCGCCGACGGCCCGCGCACGCTCCTCATGCGCGGCACGCGGCTGGGCACGCGCGGCGAGAGCGGGTACGTGCTCGTCTTCGACGACATCACCCACCTCATCCAGGCGCAGCGCGATGCGGCGTGGGGGGAGGTCGCGCGCCGCCTCGCGCACGAGATCAAGACCCCGCTCACGCCGATCCAGCTCTCCGCCGAGCGGCTGCAGCACAAGCTCCACGACAAGCTTCCCGAGATCGAGGCCGACATCCTCAAGCGCGCCACCGGCACCATCGTGAACCACGTCGCGGCGCTCAAGGGAATGGTCGACGACTTCACGCAGTATGCGCACGCCTCGCGCATGAGCGCGAGGGCGGTGAACCTGAACGAGCTCGTGCGCGAGGTTCTGGTGCTCTACGAATCCATGGGCGTTGCGATCGAGGCCCGCCTGGCCGACAACGTGCCGCAGATCTACGCGGACCCCTCGATGCTGCGCCAGGTCCTGCACAACCTGTTCCAGAACGCCATCGACGCCCTCACGGGCGTGGACAATCCGCGTATCCTCGTGAGCACGAGCCTGGGCACCGGGGGTGTCCTGCTCACTGTGCGCGACAACGGCACGGGCATCGCGGAGGGAGTGATGGGACGGATTTTCGAGCCGTACGTGACCACAAAACCCAAGGGAACGGGACTGGGCCTCGCCATCGTCAAGAAGATCGTCGACGAGCACCACGGCCGCATCCTGGTGGAGAATGTGAAGCCCCACGGCGCGAACGTGAGCATCGTCCTGCCTTCCAAGGCGGCGTAACCAGGACCACCGGATGTCCGCGAACCAGATCCTCGTGGTCGACGACGAAGTCGGCATTCGCGAGCTGCTCTTCGAGATCCTGCGCGACGAAGGCTACGGCGTGCGCCTCGCCGAGAACGCGCAGACCGCGCGCTCCGCCCGCAAGGAGATGCGCCCCGACCTGGTGCTGCTCGACATCTGGATGCCGGATACCGACGGCATCACGCTGCTCAAGGAGTGGGCCGGCAGCGGCCTGCTCACCATGCCCGTGGTGATGATGTCTGGCCACGGCACGATCGATTCCGCGGTCGAAGCGACGCGCATCGGCGCGTTCGATTTCCTCGAGAAACCCATCAGCCTTCCGAAGCTGCTGGCCACGGTCGGCAAGGCGCTCGCCGGCGGCCGCGCGCTTCCGAAGACCGGGCTCTCCCTGGTGAACCTGGGCCGCGCGCGAGTGATCCAGGAGCTGCGCCAGCGGCTCGAGCAGGTGGCGCGGCTGCGCACGCCAGTGCTCTTCCTCGGCGAGGCGGGCTGCGGGTTCGAGCTTTGCGCGAGACATCTGCATATCGCGAACACGCCTTGGGTCGCGCCCGAGGAGACGGAATGGCTCGCGACCAATCCGTTCGATCCCCTCAACGAGGCGCGCGACGGGACGCTCTTCCTGCCGGAGGTCGCCAACCTCTCCAAGGCCGAGCAGAAGGGCCTCGCGCAGGTCCTCGGCAAGCTCGAAAAGCTCAACGTGAGGCTCATCTGCGCTGCGACGGGACCGCTCGCCGCCATGGCGGAGGACGGACGCTTCGATTCGAACCTCTATAACCAGCTGTCCGGCCTCACCATCCGCGTGCCGTCGCTCACGGACCACGCGGAGGACATTCCGGACATCGCGATGACGATGCTCACGCAACTGGTCGACGCGAACGAAGTCCCGCTTCGCACGCTCACGGTGGGCTCGCTCAACGTGATGCGCAACCTCAGCTGGCCCGGGAACCTCCCCGTGCTGCAGAACGTCGTGAAGACGCTCGCGCTCACCTCGCTCGGCAACGACATCACCGGCGAGGACGTGGGGCGCGTGGCGCGCGAGTTCAACCTCGGGCCGCGCGAGCAGGCGACGACCGAGGTCGGCGTGTCGCTCGACCTGCCGCTGCGCGACGCGCGCGAGCAGTTCGAGAAGCAGTACTTCCTGCATCACATCCGCCGCGAGGAAGGCAACATGTCGCGCGTGGCCGATCGCGTCGGTCTCGAGCGCACCCACCTCTACCGCAAGCTGAAGCAGCTCGGCATCCGCCCGTCGGGCAAGAGCGAGGACGTTACCGGCTAGCGGTTCTCGAGCCGGCCCAGACGCACGGCGGTCAGGCCCGTCTTCACGTTGTTCGGCACGGGCATCACCAGCACGCAGTTGTCGTAGGGTGCGCGCACCGGCTCTTCGCCGTCCCACGCGATCACGTCGCCCTGGTGCGGCACGACTTCCAGGCCGGTGAAGCTGCGCGCGAAGCGGAATGCCGGCGAGCGCGCGATCACGGCCTCGGTCACGCGGATCAGTCGCTGCGGCGCGGGCGCCGGCCCGGTCTCGCGCTCGGCAACGGCGCGATCGACCATGTCGAGCGCGCGCAGGAAGCTCCACAGTGTTTGCCATGCCACGCGCTCGGAGCTGCGCTCCCAATGCTGGCCGCACTCCACGAGGAGCGCGTTCTTCGGGCTCGCGGGATCGCCGAAACCGCCGTAATCGCGCATGCGCGTCCCGTTCGCATGGCCGGTGTCGCTCACGATGTTCTGCGGCACGCCCACGCCGAAGGCGAAGCGGATGCCCTTCTCGAGCGGCCCGCAGATCATCACCGGCGGGCTGGGCTCGAGCATCGAGTGGATGTCGAGCAGGTAGTCCGACGACTCGACGAACGGCCGCAACGCGCGCGCCCGGCGCAGCTCGACGCTGTCGCGCGAGCCGTCGAGGACTTCCGGTGTCCATACGCGATTGAAATCCTCGTCGACGAAACGCGACGCATAGGGATTGGCGGGATCGAACCTGCGGAACGCCTCGACGTTGGCGAATGCGAGGACGAGCCGGCCGCGCGCCGGGCGCGCGCGCTGGCGCAGGAAGCGGTCGAGCGCGATCGCGCCGCAGATCTCGTTGCCGTGGGTGAGGCCCATGACCATGACCTGCGGACCCGGCTTGCCGCTCGCGAGGATGTGGACGAACTCGGTGCCGGAGTCGGAGCGCCGGTAACGCTCGATGTCGGGAGCCTGCAGCTCGACGGGGGTGCCCATGGTGTCAGTGTTCGTGGTCGTGATGGGTGTGGTCGTGGCCGTGGTGATGCTCGCCATGATCGTGGTCGTGATCGTGATCGTGATCGTGATGGTGGTGATGGCCGTGGTCGTGCGCGCACTCGTGCGAGCGCCCGGCGGCATAGCCCGCGACCTTGCCGACCATCGCGGCGATGTCGCGCTGCAGCTTGGCGAAACCCGCGTTCTTCTCGCGCGTGCGCTCGTCCATGTAGAGCCTGCGGTTCACCTCGACCTGCAGGCTGTGCTTGCCCGCGGCGGGGTCCGAGAACGCACGCACGAGCTCCACGCCCTTGTACGGATCGTTGATCTTCACCGAGTATCCCATCGCCTTGAGGGTGTCGGCGACGAACGCAGTGAAGGCCGGCTCGCAGGTGGTGCCGTCGCGATCGCCGAGAACGAAGTCGGCGCGCGGCTTGCCCGGGCCTTCCTCGGAATTGGCGTCGCTCATCGCCTGCATCGAATGGCAGTTGATGTGCCACACCGCGCCGAAATGGTCGTGCGCATCGTCGAGCGCGTCCTTCACGGCACGCTGGTACGGCTGGTGGTAGCGGACGATGCGCTGCTTCACCTCGTCGACGGAGAGCTTGCGCGCATAGAGCGGCTGGCCGGAATCGAGCGCGCGCCAGATGAGCCCGCAACCGAGCTGCGTCTTGCGGCTCGGGATCGCGGGGCCGGGCCACGGCGCATCGAGCAGCGAGGCGTCGATGTCGAGCAGGGACCGGTTGGGATCTATGTAGCTGCGCGGGAAGCGCGCCGTGATGAGCGTGGCGCCGACGGAGGGCGCGGCCTCGTACAGCTCGTCCACGTAGGTGTCCTCCGCCTGGCGCAGCACGTCGCGGGACACCGCCGGGTGGAAGTCCTCGGGATACTCGGTGCCGCTATGGGGGGAATCGAGCACGAGGGGGACACGCGTGCCGTCGGGTTTCACGAGGGTGAATGCGGGGTTCATGAGCGGGGAGAGTCGTTCAGGTGGCAGGCGGAAAGGCGGCCCGGGGCGATCTCCCGCAGGGCCGGTACTTCGCAACGGCAGCGGTCGAACGCCTGCGGGCAGCGTGGATGGAAATGGCAGCCGGAAGGCGGCGCGAGCGGCGAGGGAATCTCGCCGCGGATCGGTACATAGCTGCGATGTCGGGCATCGATGCGGGGGACTTCCTCTATGAGCGCCGCGGTGTACGGATGGTTCGGACTGGAATAGAGCTCCGCGGTGGGGCCCGACTCGACGACGCGCCCAAGGTACATCACCACGACGCGATCGGAGACGTGACGGATCACGCCCAGGTCGTGGCTGATGAAGAGGTAGGTGAGCTGCAGCTCCTCGCGCAGGCGAATGAAGAGGTTCAGCACCTGGGCCTGGATCGAGACGTCGAGCGCGGCGACCGCTTCGTCGCAGACGACGAACCGCGGCTTCACGGCGAGCGCGCGGGCGATGCCGATGCGGCTTCGCTGGCCGCCCGAGAACTGGTGCGGGAAGCGCCGCATGAGGCTCGCATCCATGCCGACGCGCTCGAGGGTTTGCGCGACGTAATCGTCGCGTTCGCGGCGCGCGATAAGGCCGTGCACGACCGGCGCTTCGCCCACGATGTCCACGATGCGCAGCCGCGGATTGAGCGACGCGAACGGGTCCTGGAACACCATTTGCACCGCGAGGCGCTCGCGGCGCGACGCGTTTGCCTCGAATTCCGAGTATGGGCGCCCGCGCCAATGGCGTGAGCCTTCGCTGGGCTCGAGGATGCGCGCCACCAGCCGCCCGAGCGTCGACTTGCCGCAACCCGATTCGCCGACCAGGCCCACGACCTCGCCCTCGCGCACCGCGAGGTCGACCTGGTCCACGGCGTGCACGGTCGTCTCGCGCAGGTTCGCGCCCAGGCGGCGCGCGAGGCGCCCGGCGAAGTCGAGCCGGCGCTCGAAGCGCTTGGAGACGCCGCGCAGCTCGAGCAAGGGAGTCGGCGCCGCGCTCATGGCAGCGGATTCACGCAGCGCACCGCACGCGCGCCCGCGAGCTGCACCGCGGGAGCGGCGCGGCAGGGCTCGATCGCGCGCGAGCAGCGCTCGCGGAAAGCGCACGCCTCGCCCAGCTTGAGCAGCGACGGCGTCATGCCGCGGATCTGCGCGAGCGGCCTTCCGGGCGTGTTGTGGCTCGGCACCGAATCGAGCAGCCCGCGCGTGTACGGATGCATCGGGCGATCGAGCACGTCGTCGACCGCACCGGCCTCGACGATGCGCCCCGCGTACATCACGCAGACGTCGTCCGCGAGCCCCGCGATCACGGAAAGGTCGTGCGTGATCCAGATGAGGCCCGTGCCGCTGTCGCGGCACAGCCGCTGCATCTCGTGCAGGATCTGGCCCTGGATCGTCACGTCCAGCGCGGTGGTGGGCTCGTCGGCGATCACGACGTCGGGCTTGTTCACGATCGCGATCGCGATCGCGACACGCTGGCGCATGCCGCCGGAGAACTGGTGCGGATATCCGCGCAGCCGCTCATCCGGCGAGGCGATGCCGACGCGCACGAGAGCTTCGCGGCAACGCTCCAGCGCCGCGGCGTGGGAGACGTCGTGGTGCGCGCGCACCGCCTCGACCATCTGCGTGTCGATCCGCAGCACCGGGTTCAGCGTCATCATCGGATCCTGGAAGACCATGGCGACGCGGTTGCCGCGAAGCTTGCGCCACGCGCGATCATCGAGCGCCGTCAGCTCCACGCCATCGAGGCGGATGCTGCCCGCGACGATGCGTCCCGGCGCATCGACCAGGCCGAGGATCGAGTAGCCCGTCATCGACTTGCCGGAGCCCGATTCGCCGGCGAGGCCGAGCACGCGGCCGCGATCGACGCCGAAGCTCACGTCGTCCACCGCCTTCACCACGCCCGCCTTCGTGAAGAAGTGCGTGCGCAGGCCCTCGACCTCGAGCAGCCGTGCGCTCATTTGCGAAGCCGCGGATTGAGGACGTCGCGGAGCTGGTCCGCGACGAGGTTGATGGCGAGGATCGACAGCAGCAGCGCGAGCCCCGGATAGAAGCTGATCCAGTATTTGCCCGACAGCAGGTACTGGAAGCCATTCGCGATCAGCAGCCCCAGCGAAGGCTCCGTGATCGGCAGCCCCAGCCCGAGGAACGACAGCGTCGACTCGAGCAGGATCGCGTGCGCCACCTGCACCGTCGCCACGACGATCAGCGGCGGAAGGCAGTTCGGCAGCAGATGGCGGAACACGATTCGCGGCTGCGAAAGCGCGAGCACGCGCGCGGCTTCCACGTACTCCTTCTGGCGCTCGACCAGCGCCGAGGAGCGCACGGTGCGCGCGTAATACGCCCACTGCACCGTGACCAGGGCGATGACGATCTTGTCCACGCCCTGCCCGAGCACCGCGAGCAGCACGAGCGCGATGAGGATGGCGGGAAACGACAGCTGGATGTCGGCGATGCGCATGATGAGCGCGTCGACCCATCCGCCGAAGTACGCACCGGCGAGGCCGAGCACGAGCCCCACCGCGAGCGCGATCACCGTGCTCGTCGGTGCCGAGCCAGTACGTCTTGCCGGACGCCGAGGGTTCGCCCGGCGCGAGCTTCGAGTCCATCACGTCGAGCTGCGCGAGATCGTACGGATTCTGCGGCGAGATGATCGGCGCCGCGATCGCCGCGACGACGATCGCGGCGAGCAGCGCGAGGCCCGCGAGCGCGAGCCGGCTGTCGGCGAACTCGGAGGCGAAGCGCCGCCACGGCGATTCCACGCGCGCCGGTGCGGCGGCCTCGGGCGACGCGATGTCGGTCGCGATGCGCATGCCTAGTGGGCAGCCGCGGCCTGCCCGAGGCGCACGCGCGGGTCCAGGAGCGAGTACACGATGTCGACGACGAAGTTGATCGCGATGAAGATGATCACGATCACCAGCAGGTAAGCGACGATGACGGGCCGGTCGAGCTGGTTGATCGAGTCGATGAGAAGCTTGCCCGTGCCGGGCCACGCGAAGATCGACTCGGTGACGATGGCGAAGGCGATCACGGACCCCAGTTCGAGCCCGATGACCGTCACGATGGGAATCAGGATGTTCTTCAGGACGTGCACGCCGATCACGCGGCGCGCCGGCAGGCCTTTGGCGCGCGCGAACTTCACGTAGTCCTGCAGAAGGGCCTCGCGCGTGCCGGCCCGCGTGAGGCGCACGAGCAGCGACAGCTTGAAGAGCGCGAGGTTGAACGCGGGCATGGCGAGGTGCGCGAGGCCGTCGAGCGTGAGGAAGCTCACCGGGATGCCGAGCAACAGCACGGTCTCGCCCCGCCCATTGGGCGGCAGCCACCCGAGGTTCACCGAGAACACCATGATGAGCACGAGCCCCACCCAGAACGTGGGCAGGCTGAAGCCCAGGATCGAAAGCGCCATGATCGAGCGCCCCGCGGCCGACTTCGGCTTCAATCCCGCGATGAGCCCGAGCGGAATGCCCAGCACGATCGCGATCACCATCGCGGCCATCGCGAGCTCGAGCGTGGCCGGCAGCCGATCGAGGACGAGCTGGATCGCGGGGACGTTGTAGACGAACGAGTACCCGAGGCCCCCGCGGAATGCGCCGGCGAGGAAGGTCGCGAATTGCTCGAGGAACGGCTTGTCGAGGCCCAGCGCCGCCATGGCGCGCGCGCGCTCCACCGCGTCGGCCTGCGGGTTCACGAGCAGCTCGACGGGATTGCCGATCGCGTACACGCCGAGGAACACGAGGAAAGCCATCACCACCAGCACGAAAAGGCTCTGGCCAAGGCGCCGAATCGTGAAGGCAAGCACGAAGTGGAAAGATCCTTACTTAGAGTCTGGGCCTTCCGGCCACACTATTTTCCGAGGGGCTTCAGATCCCTCGCCAACGTGTACTGATCCGTTCGTGGGATGTATTTGTAGCCCTTGGCGGTCGCCCAGGTGCTCACCTCGAAGTGGATCGGGATGAGCGCGGTGTCGTTCATCGCCGTCTCGGCCGCCTGCTGGATCATCGCCTCGCGCTTGCGCTCGTCCATCGTCGCCATCGCCGCGACGATCTGCTGGTCGAGCGCCGGGTTGGAGTAATGCGCCCGGTTGGTCACGCCCATGCCCTTCGACAGGTCCTGCGTGGCGAGCAGCGAGCGCAGACTCGAGCCCTGCTCGTTCGATTCGGTGCCCCAGCCCAGCAACATGTAGCCGAACTCGCCTTGCGTGGCCTTGGTGAAGTAGACGCTCGCGGGCAGCGTCTCGACCTTGGCGTCGATGCCGGCGCGCGAGTAGAACTGCGCGATCGCCTGCGCGATCTTCTCGTCGTTGATGTAGCGGTTGTTCGGTCCGTGGATGGTGAGCGCGAATCCATTCGGGTAGCCCGCCTCGGCGAGCAGCTTCCGCGCGCCTTCCGGATCGTACTTCGGGGGCCTCAACTTGCGGCTCGTGCCGAAGAACTGGTC
>WNFI01218394.1_pt1 | contig 10877 bp, 8 predicted proteins | sample 5400471 | NCBI WGS metagenome assembly WNFI01 (sample SAMN13153348, study PRJNA577476) | soil metagenome | isolation source: 100 cm saprolite on Douglas fir-dominated hillslope | place: USA:California | collected 2013-09-17 | reverse complement strand
AGGAGTATCATCACCGCTCCCAGAGATGCATAGGTCGCCGTGTAGGTATTGAAGAAATGCAGGTAGAGGCGAAATCCCGCCGAAGCGGAGAGCCACAGAACAGCCCCGAAAATTGAACCGGGCATGCCCCAATACCAGTGCCTCTTCCCGAGACTTGGTCCGCAGTAATAGATCATCCAAAAGGACACGATGGCGAAAATCGCCGCAGCTATCCATTGCATTCCCTTCCAGAGAATCACAACCGTAGAACCCAGGCTCAGTTTTAAACCGAGCCAGTCCACCAAATGTCCGCCAGCAAGCAGGATGAACAGTGCGGCCAGCTGGAGTACGGAAATCGCAATTGTCAGCCCGAGGGCGGTTGCTCGAATTCTGAACCAGGAACGGGATTCGCGCACGGTGTAAGCCGCGTTCAGGGTAGAGATCATTGAGCTTATGCCGCCAGAACCAAACCAGAGAGCCAGCGCTATGCCGAATGTCAGCTTTCCACCCGTAGAACTCCTCGCCAGTTCGTTTGTAGTTCCGTTCAATAGCTGGAAGGCTGATGGCGGAAGGAAATCGGCGAAGTAGGAAAGCAGGCTGGTTTGCAGCTCGGAGCTGCGGGATGCAAACAAGCCAAACAATGCCAGCATGAACAGCAAGAGTGGAAAGAGGGCAAGCAGGAAACTGAAAGCCAGCCCAGAAGCATAATCCACAAGGCCCGCCTCGTCGACCGCATGCACCACCTTTTTCGTGAGTTGCCAAAGGGTAAGGCCACCCAGTTTCCAAACCGATACGCCTGGTCGCCCCGTAGTGTATCCGGCAGGTGCCATGAAGTTTAGGCGTTCTAGCGCGGAGTGGCCCATGCTTGGATGCAGAAGTTTTCGTTGCGGCGGGAAAAAAACTTTTGGGGTTGGTGATGGGCGCGTAGTTCGCGCAGGCTGGAGGGTCGGTGCAGATGGCGGTTGCATTGGCGAGGTTATTGACGGGATTGGGCAAAGTGGAGATGTCGGTAACGTAGTTGGCACGGCTGTGGACCAAAGGTGTTGTGAGTTCCGCCGGCGCCTCCAGCGGCGCCAACCGCGACAATTTGATCACTGCCGCCGCATTGGATATGCGCTATTCGCTGCCGTCGCGGCGGTGGCTACTCTGGCCTTGACTTACAGCGAGCTGCTGGTGCGGGTTCATGCCGCGACCGAGTGGCTGGTGCGTTGATTCCGCATTTGACTCGAACTAGAGAACAGTTGTAAGTTGGTATTCCTCCCCAAGGTAGGAGTTCCCCTTACTCCTAAACTCTTACTAAGAGCATAGGCCCCGGCACGATTCAACCACCCGTCGCATCGTCGACTACGGAGGATTTTCCATGCGAAGCAAGAACCTTTCCCTTGGACTGGCTTTGATATTGGCCATGTTTGTTATCGCCACGCTTATGACGGCCACGCCTGCGGCCGCCCAAACAGAAAAGGTGCTGTATGCTTTTGGCAACAACACGGCGGACGGGTTCACTCTAGACGGCAGCCTGGTCTCCGATTCCGCTGGCAGGCTCTATGGTACAACGAGTAGCGGCGGCGTTTTCGGCGTCGGCATGGTGTTCGAGTTGAAGCATACTATAAGCGGAGGGTGGACGGAGAGAGTTCTATATAACTTCAAGTTCAACGGCCGCGACGGGTACGCTCCCGAAGCGAATCTGATTTTCGATGCGGCCGGTAACCTCTACGGCACGACCGCATCCGGCGGCGTCCACGGCGACGGGACGGTGTTCGAGTTAACGCCTAAGGCCGGAGGAGGCTGGACGGAGACGGTGCTTTTTAATTTCAATGGCACGAACGGCCAATTTCCCCGATCCGGTTTGATTTTCGATGCGGCTGGCAATCTCTACGGAACGACGTCCCATGGTGGCAGCAGTTACAGTAGCGGAGCGTGCTCGGTCGGTATCACCCTGAAAGGCTGCGGGGCTGTCTTCGAGTTGAGGCCAAAAGCGGGGCGCTGGGTAGAGAGGGTGCTGCACAGCTTCAACTTCGACGGCACGGACGGGTACAATCCTACCGCCAGCCTCGTCTTCGACACCCACGGCAATCTTTACGGTACGACGCAAGGGGGCGGCGCCAATAACTGGGGTACAGTCTTCGAGTTGTCACACGCGGGCGGGAGTTGGACCGAGACGCTGCTGCACAGTTTCAACAACAACGGCACGGACGGCGCGGATCCCTCGGGCCCGTTGACTTTCGATGCATCGGGCAATCTCTACGGCACTACGGCTTCAGGGGGAGTTGGGAACGGCTTTGGGACGGTATTCGAGTTGACGCGCGCGTCTGGCGGCAGTTGGACTGAGACTCTGCTCTATAGCTTCCAGAACAACGGAGCGGACGGTATCATTCCTCTCTCCGGCCTGATCTTCGATGCCTCCGGCAACCTCTACGGCACTACTGGCGATGGCGGCGCTCTCGGCTTCGGAACGGCGTTCAAGTTAACGCCCGCAACGGGCGGAGGTTGGACCGAGACGCTGTTGCATAGTTTCGGCAGCAGCAATGACGGGCAATACCCACAGGCTAGCCTGATCTTTGATGCCGCGGGCAATCTGTATAGCACGACCAACGCCGGCGGCGGCAGATGCAGTTGTGGTACGGTGTTCGAGATCACTCCCTAGCGGCAGCCTTCCCGGATAGATTGTGAGCGTGAGAACCGGATTGTGAAAGCGGCGGGACAGAGTCAGCAAGTTCAGCCGCGCTGGTTTCACGCTCGCGCGGGTGAGTTTTAGAAAATCGCGCGCACGCCCAGTTGCGCCGCGAACGGAATGCCTACCGTCGTTCCCGGTCCAAAGAAATCGCCCATGCCGCCGCCGGGTTCGCGCAACTGATTCAGGCTGGCGACCGGTTTCGTCTCGGAGCAATCCGCATTGGTGCAGATGTCGGTGACGTTTCCTGATTGCGCTTCGGCGGCAGGAACAATTGAAAGCGCGCCCAAGTTTGCCACGTAGTTTGCGCCGGGGTTGTTGCGGTTGAAGAGATTGAAGAACTCGGCGAAGGGCAGAACTTCCCAACGGTCGCCGATCTTGATGGGGCGGCTAACGCGGAAGTCCGCCTGGATATAGGGTGTGCCGCGGAAAGCGTCGAGCGGAGTCTTCACGCCGTTCACGGAAATGCGGTTGCTGTTATCTATGTTGGTGATGGTGAATGGGCGAGCGGTCTCGGCTTGCGTGAGCGTAGTGAGTTCGATGCCACCGGGCAGGTGAAGAGTTCCAGCCAGAACGAAGCGATGGGTGACGTCCTCGCCAGACGGTCCGTAGTCGCCTGGACCGAAGGGATTCAACGGATCGCAAACGCCGTTCACATAGTCAAAGAGCTCGCCAAGCAAGCAGCCCCAGGTCTTGGCGCGCGAGAGGGTATAGTGCGCGATCAGGGTGAAGCGGCGCGAGACGTTCCCTTGCGCGACCACCATCAGCGCGTTGTAGCTGGAGCGGTTGTCGGATTTGAAAAGATTCAGGTCGGGAACGTAAGTTGCCTGGTTCGGATCCGTCGACGACAGGAGCGGCGTGAAAAAATTAGTCCCACCCGTGAAGGCGTAGCCGCGATACCCGTGATTGCCTTGTTCGTGGATGTAGTCGGTGCTTAAGGTCCAGTGCTGGTTGAATACGTGCTGCATGCCTCCGGTGACGTGGATGGCGTACGGAGTCTTATAACGCCCGTCGATCAGGTTCCCTACGCCGCCGGAAGCGTTCCCGCGAATACAACCGGCGTTTTCGCTTCCACCTGGGCTCTGCACTGGATCCACGCACGAACCGGGCGCGGCATTGAGGGCTTGAAATGCGGTGGCCCAACCGTTCTCGCCCGAAGCGTGAGGTACGCAGGATTCTCCGCCGGACTGCGGCCCGAGGCAGTGAAGAGGCCGAAGGTCGTCTGGTAACGCAGGCCGTAGTTCAACGTGAGGTGCCGGGTTGCGCGCCAGGAATCTTCTGCGTACAGCGCGAGCCGCTGTACGTTTTGCGAAAAGTGGCCGTCGCGGGCGGGCCTGGTCGAAGCGCCTGCCGCATAGTCTGCCGCAAACTGAGCCGGGTCGGTCAGATAGAAAGTAGGATCGTTGGGGAACGTGTAAAGCGTTTCCGGATTCCCCGGGAATGCACCGCTGAGCACGGGTTCGTGAATGAAGTTGATGCCGAACCTGAAAGCGTGGTCGCCGGTGGCGTGGCTGACGTCGTAGCGGAGCTGATACTTTTCCTGATTGCGCAGCGAAGGAAATAGAGTGATGGGAGTGGCGAACTGGTTGTCGCCGAAAGTTTCGAAGCCAGAAACCGTTAACGACGTGGCGCTGAAGGGAAATGCCAGTGCGAATCCCAGGGTCGAGTTGCGGGCTTGAGTAAGGTGCAACTCGCTGGCGTCGAATACAAATGTCCCGAGCCATCGCGGATTGAACGTATAGGTGTTGCTGATGACCGTGTTCCAGTAGTTGTTGTGTGCAGTGAGCCCGGTGGAAGGCAGCGTGGCTTGTTGCACGAGCGCGTTATGCGTGACGTAATTGTCTTCCGAGGTGCGCAGAAACCATTGCGACTTCGAGGACTGCGCCCAGTCGAAGCGAAGCGAGCCGATGTAATCGCGAAAGGGAACTGGAACGTTCTGCGGTACGGCGATGGAACTGACCCCGGGGATCAGACCTTGCGAGGCAAGTTGCGCGAGCGCATCGAACTGGGTGGCGCTGGCGGGACTGTAAGCGATGCTGGCGTTTTCGCGGACGTACTCGAGAGATGAAAAGAACCACAGCTTGTCAATCTTGACCGGTCCGCCCAGCGTCGCCACATAATTCTGCCGGGAGAAAGGCTGCTTGGGATTTGGAGCAGGATTCTCGATCGGAAAACGGGCGTTCAACGCCGCAGCGCGCTCGTAGAAAGCGCCGCTGCCATGCCACTGGTTGGTGCCGCTACGCGTGGTGATGACGACCGAACCAGCGGTGCTGCCTCCGCTGTCGGCGTCTTCCTGGGCGGTGCGCATGGCGAATTCCTGAATCGCGTCTGGAGAAAAGTTCTGCAGAAAGCCGCCAATCCAGTCATCGGAATTGTCGCCACCGTCGACGGAGAGTTCGTTGTTCAGGGCGGAGCTTCCGCCGGTAGCGACCGCGGTGATGCGCGCCTTCGTAGGGTCGGAAGGTTCGACAGGCTGAGTGCCGGGGACGAGATACGCCATGTTGGCAAAGCTGCGCGCTGCGAGCGGAAGAGTCTCAAGATCCTGCCGGGTGACGATGCCCTGATGAATGGCGCTGGCCAAGTCAATGGGCTGGGTAGTAATGGAGGAGGTTTCGGCCTGAACCTTCACAGTCTCCTGCACGGACAATTTCAAAGTGACCGTAATGTCGCGGACGGTGGCGACCGCGATTGAGACATTGGCTTCCGCCGCACCAAAGCCCTTTGCGTTCACGGTGATGTGGTAGTTGCCGGGAAGCAGATCGTCGAGACGAAACTCGCCCCGGTCTTCGCTGGTGGCCTCACGCCGCACCTTGGATCCGGACAACTGCGCAATAATCGCCGCCGATGGGACGCGGGCGCCCGTGGCATCCTGCACCGTGCCGCGCAGCGATCCGCGCGAGTTCTGCGCGTGCAGAGTTGCCGTCAGGAGAAGCGCGAATAAAGTTAGGACGAATGCGGTCTGGCGTGAATAATCTCTCATAGATCGGACAAGACCGATCGGACAAAACCGAGACTAGACTACGGCGTTGGCTACTACCAGAGGTCGTAGGGCATGTCGGTCGGCGCGTTTTCTCCCCGTGACTTCGCGGCAGTTCTCTGCGATCCCGTTGCGATCCCCGCGATTCAAGGCTTCGAACTCGCTAGTCGTTCATAAGTCGCCTTAAACGCGAAGGTCGCAAAGAATTGCCGCGGATAGAGAAGAAGACCGCCTCACAAAGGAAGGGTCGCCGCGAGCAGGGGTGGCGTCCGCCTTTTCTCCCTCTCAGGACGCAACGCAGGCTAATGAAAAAAGTGAGAAGATACTTGAATCAAACTATGTTTTCTCCGTGCTTGCCAGGCCCCCATAAACGCGTCCGTTGGCTCGCCCCTTTGATCATTGCCTTGGTCGCGTTTTTCCCGGTCCTCTCCCCGGCTCAGGACCTCGCCCGCCGTTTAATCCTCAAAGACGGTTCCTACCAATTGGTCACCAAGTATGAAGTCAAAGGCGACCGCGTACGCTATAAGAGCGCCGAGCGCGACGAGTGGGAAGAGCTTCCCTCCTCGCTGGTGGACTGGCCGGCCACCGAGAAATACGAGAAAGACCGAGCCGCCGCGCCCGCCATTCCCGAAGCCTCCGCCCTCGACAAGGAAACGGACGCCGAGCGTGAAGCCGAAGAAGCGCACCTTCCCCAAGTCGCTCCCGGATTGCGCCTACCGGAAGATTCCGGCGTGTTCCTGCTGGATAACTTTCAAGGCCAGCCGCAATTGGTGGAGTTGCAGCAAACCGAGGGCGACATCAACCGCAACACCAAGGGAAACATCTTTCGCGGAGCCCTTAATCCTATAGCCAGCCCCAAGCAAACCGTCGAACTCGAGGGCGAACACGCCACCGTGCACGCTCACGTCGCCGTGCCCTCCATCTACATCAACGTGGAAGACGAATCTTCAAACCGGGCGCCCAGCGGTGAAACCGCGTCCGCCAAGCCGTCTGAACCCAGCCTCGACGCTCCGCGCGCCGAGCGGCAGAAACCGCAGCAGCCCGTACAACCTATCGTCCCTTTTGATCGTTTCCGCATCGTGCGCGCGAAAGTAAAAGGCGGCAAGCGCATCGTCGGCGACATCAAGCGCGCCGTTACCGGCAAAGTCAGCCAGGATCAAACTTACGTAAAGACCACCATCGACCGCGTCACCGGCGGCTGGCTCAAGCTAACCCCCATCGAAGATCTCGCGCCCGGGGAATACATATTGGTAGAAATGAAGGGAAACGAGGGCATGAACCTCTACGTCTGGGATTTCGGAGTAAACCCCAACGCGCCGGCCAATGCCAACCCGTGGAAGCCAGATCCGAAACCAAAGGGGAATTGAGTGATTGTGTAATTGGGTAATTTTGCAATTGAAAGACTAGAGGACAAGGTCAGGCTCGAAATTGCACAATTGCCCAATTACAAAATTGCCCAATTTCATTTCATCACTCCCCGCTGCGCAATCCCAATATTGTCCCGCGTCGTGTTCTTCACCAGATACATCATCTCGTCAGCCTGCCGGATGATGTCGTGCGTATCTCGCGCATCGTGCGGATAGGTCGCGAGACCGATGGAAGCCCGCACATTCAAATTCAGCCCTTCCTCACGGCAGAAGTTGCTGGCGCGCAGTCCATCGCGCAACCGCTTCGCTACTACCAGCGCCTGGTCCTTGCCAGTCTGCGGCAGCAACACAACGAACTCATCCCCACCGTAGCGAAAGGCATAATCAATCAAACGCAATTGCGCCTTCACCAGGTATCCAATTTCCGCCAGCAGTTTGCTGCCAATCAAATGTCCGTGAGTGTCGTTGACCTGCTTGAAGTGGTCGAGATCGATGAACAGCACGCTGAATTCATATCCGAAGCGCGACGAGCGGTAGACCTCGGTATCCAGCGTCTTGTATAAGTGCCGAGCGTTGTAAAGTCCAGTGCAGTCGTCGGTAATCGTCAACTCCTGGATTTTTTCCACCCAGCGCGCATTCTCAATGGCGATGGCCGCATAGTCGCAGAGGGCCTGCAAAAAGAAAATTTCCTGCTCGTTGAATTGTGCCAGATCAACATTCACCAACTGGATCACGCCCAGCACTCGCAGCCTGGACCGCAGCGGCACGCAGACCACCGACCGCGTTTCCCACTGCGTCGTTTCATCGATGCGCCTGGCAAAGCGCGGATCGTTTTCCACATCCGCGGAAATCACCTGTTCCCCGTGCTTGGCCACCCATCCGGCAATCCCTTCGCCCATTTTCAGGCGGACATTCTTCAAAGCTTCCGCGGCATCGCCCACCGCGATGGCGAAGTAGAGTTCATTGTGCAACTCGTCCACCATCAGCAACGACCAGGTGTCTGGACGGAAGTATTCCGCCATCTTTTCCATGATTGTCTGCAGAATGGAGTCGAGATCGAGCGACGACGTCAGGGCCTTGGCCACATCGTGGAAAATGGTTACTTCCTGGGTATGGCGGGTTAGTTGGGTGCCGGTGCCCTCGGACATTCCTGGTTCCCTGACCTCAGTTCCTTGGCTTCAGCTGGACGGAGTAGCAGTTCCAAAAATTATATGGCTGCCCCGTCACCGGAGCAACGAACCTTGGTAACTGGAACCCCTAAAGCCAATGCCATGCTGATCTTAGAACGGACCGCGTTCGTACCTTTGTGTCCCGAGCCTGCCCTGAGCCAAGTCTCGATGACTCGTAACCGAATCGCGGTCTCAATCGCCTTCTTGCTGGCGATGATTCTCTCACCATCCCTGCCAGCCCAGGATTCGTCTGCCGACCCAAAATCCATCCCTGTGATCGACGGCGGCATCGGTCCTTGTTCCGCCGATTTCACGGTCACAGATGCGACCGGTGCGCCAGTCTATGACGCCAAAGTCAGGGTGCACATCGCCTACAGATTCATGAACGCTCACAAACTGGATCTGGAGGTCGGAACCAACGCCGCCGGCAAAGCCCGCTTCACCGGACTCCCCGAAAAGACTAAGCAAGGACTTGTGTTCCACGCCTCCGAAGGCGGCCGGGAAGGCTCAGCTTTCGACGACCCCGCGAAGACTTGCAAAGCGGACCTCACCATCGCTCTGGCGAAAAAACCCCAGTAGCCGCATCTCCCCGCTCGGAACGTTTTCCCGGAAACCCGGGGGCCTTGTCCCTCGGATTGTCCACTATCGATCCCTTCTGGCATATGCGTTCGCATTCGCCTATGATTACTTGCGTCTGGATGCGGGCGCAGACTAAACCACGCCCGCCGGAGCCGGCCTTGGGAGCATTCGGGGAAAAACTTCGCAAGCAGCGCGAGCAGCGTGGCCTCGCGCTCGATGCCATCTCTAACACCACAAAAATCAGCACCCGCATGCTGCGTGCTCTCGAAGACGAACACTTTGACCAGCTTCCCGGCGGAGTTTTCAATAAAGGTTTCGTACGCGCCTATGCCCGGCAAGTGGGGCTGGATGAAGAGGAGACGATCACTGACTATCTCACCGCTTTGCGCGAGAGTCAGGTCCAGTCCCAGAAAATTTTGCCTGATTTCCGCAGCCCCGGAGTCAAGCCGGGTCCGATCACGCCCCCCGATCCTCGCCACCATACAGCCAGTGAGCGCCCGGCAGGCGATGGCAAAGACAATGGAGGCCAGAATCCGGCAGCAGAACGCCGGCGCAACGAAGAGCGCCGCAATGAAGAGCGCCGCAACGAAGTTCGCCGCACCCAGGACCGTGACCAGCACGATAAAGCGCCTCTTGCAGCACCCCGCAATCAAGCCGGCCTTGATGCCAGTGGTCGCGGAGATGGCAGCCACGAGGCAGAAAGTCGTCTCCTGGAAAAGCCTCGCGAGCAAGATCGTGCGGGTCAAGATCAGTTTGAAAGTCATCGCAGTGAGGAACACCCGCAATACGGCTCTTCCTCCCTGCCGGGTTTCATCACCCTTGCCTCGGCGACGGAAAGCTCCAACGATTCCGCCGATATCCCTTCCCGGCGCATTTCCAAAAGCATGCTGGCCGCGGCTGTGCTCTTGCTGCTGACCGTGGTGGGCCTGGCAATGTGGAATTCTCAGCGACACCGCGACTCCGCGGCGCTGGTAACGAAACCCGCAGCCTCCCCGAATCAACCTTCTTCTTCGCTCCCCGCGCAGCCCCCGCCACCCCCGCTGGCATCCGCTTCCGCAGCTTCGCCGAAGACCGGATCAACTTCGTCTCCAGCAAAACCTTCAGCAATAAATTCCTCTTCGGCGACGCCGTCTATCCCCGCTAAGTCGTCAAACCCAAGCGTGGCGCCTAAGCCTGCCGCGATCCCGTCCTCCGCCGACTCTGTGGTCGCGAAAAATACCACTGCAATGCTGGCGGCCAAGCCCGTACCTACTTGTCAAGGTCGGAAACGCCGCAGGTGTCAGTTTTCAACTGAACGGCAAAGAATTTCCCGCCCAAGGAAACGTTGGGGAAGTGAGAACTTACGTTTTCGACACCACGGGAATCAAACCAGGACCGCCGGCTCCAACCCCCACCCCAAATCGGTAGCGCTGGTCGAGTCGTTCTCAAGACGCTGTATTCATAAGCCCCAGACATAAATTCGGAGGGAACGCTATGGCAATGTTCAGCCGCGAAGCGGCTCAAGAATACAGCCCGCAGACAACGCGTAGGAGCGAAAGCCAAATCGTTGTCAGCGCGTTACGCCTGGGCAAACCTCGACTGGCAGAGGCAGTGGCATTCTTTACGCGGTCGTCGTCCGCGCCCGTTTGGAAGATACCTGCTGGAGAATTTCCCGCACCGCCGCCAATAATTTTTCCGATCCCTTGTCCAATTCAAGAGCAGATTTTTCCAGGAACCCGAGCGCTCCATCTTTCCGCAGCCGCTCGGCATTCTTCTGTGACATGCCGGTCATGACCACTACCGGAATCGCCTTGGTCAAACTTTCTTTTTGCAGCGCCGCCAGCACATCCGGCCCGCTCATCTTGGGCAATAACATGTCCAGCAGAATCAGGTCTGGCAATTTCTCCCGCGCCAATCGCAGAGCCTCCTCGCCGTCAGCCGCGCTGCACACTTCATAGCCCGCGCGCGCCAGCGCTCGTTCCGTTGCCAGTCTCAGAAACTTACTGTCCTCCGCTAGCAGAATCTTGATCATCGTCTGTTGCCTTTTTCTCGCTGATTTTCTTCGCCTGACGACCTGTTCGCTTTGTCATCGTTCAGCGTCTCTGTTAAGCCTGAATCGCAGCAACTTCCTCTGTCTATTGTCTATCGGCGAAATT
>WNFI01129073.1_pt1 | contig 10877 bp, 10 predicted proteins | sample 5400471 | NCBI WGS metagenome assembly WNFI01 (sample SAMN13153348, study PRJNA577476) | soil metagenome | isolation source: 100 cm saprolite on Douglas fir-dominated hillslope | place: USA:California | collected 2013-09-17 | reverse complement strand
ATCAAGCTGATCGGACCCGGCGACATTGTCGACGATAACGATCTTCCCGGCATGGGTGATGCCGTGTTGGGCGTGGTCACTGCCGATATCTATTCTGCCTATCACAACTCGCCAGCCAACAAGGACTACGTCGCCGCTTTCAAGAAAGCGAACGGGTACCGCCCGAACTTCATCTCGCTCGGCGGCTACGACGGCATGCACCTGATCTATGAGGCTCTGAAGAAGACCCAGGGCAAGACCGACGCCGAGAGCCTGATCAATGCGATGAAGGGGACGAAATGGGAGAGCCCGCGCGGACCGATCTCCATCGATCCGGAAACGCGCGACATTGTCCAGAATGTCTATATCGGCAAGGTCGAGAAGGTCGACGGCGAGCTTTACAATGTCGAGTTTGCGACCTTCGAAGCAGTCAAGGACCCCTTGAAGAAAAAGTAGTCCGAGCAATGCCGGCGCGCGCGGCTGCACGGATCCGCGCGCCGGTTGCTTCCGTCGGCGGGGGACGGCGATGCTGACCATTTTGTTCGACGGAATCGCCTACGGCATGCTGCTGTTCGTGCTGGCATGCGGGCCGCGCCGGGTTGCCATTCTTCGCCGGGCTTGCCGTTGCCTTCCTCATCACCGCGCTCATCGGCGTGCTGTTCGAACGCACCCTCTATGTGCACGTCTACGGCAAAAGTCATCTCGATCAGGTCCTGTTCACGATTGGCCTCGTCTTCATGTCGGTCGCCGCTGTCGACTACGTCATGGGATCACAGCAGGTCTTCATCCGGATCCCGGGCGCGTTGCAGGGCCGCTTCGAAATCTTCGGCGTTGGTGTCGGCAGGTATCGGCTGCTGATCATCGTGACCTGCGGGTTGCTCACGCTCGCGCTGCAGCTGATCCTCTCCAGCACCCGCTTTGGCAGCCGATTGCGTGCCTCGGTCGACGATGCACGCGTCGCCCGCGGATTGGGCATCAACGTCAACGCGGTGTTCAGCTTGACCTTCGCCGTCGGATCGGGTCTCGCCGGCCTCGGTGGGGCGCTGTCCCTTCGCCGCCTCGCTTTTGATCGGTATCGCCGACGTCGCAGGCAAGTATTACGCGCCCAAATTCGGGGCGTTCGTGATCTACACCATCATGATCATTGTTTTGATCCTGCGGCCGCAGGGCCTGTTTGCCCGCGCCGCGAGCAAGTAGCCTCGAGGCTCGCGATGCCATCGGCGCTGGTCGGAAAGGTTGCCCACCGCCTCGCCACACGCGCGCGCTGGCGTCCCCTCGAATATGCTTTCTGGCTTGCGGCGCTGGCGAGCGTGTTCCTGCTACCGGGCCGGCACCTGATCCTCACCGAGATCGCCTGGCTTGCCTTGTTCGCGCTCTCGCTCGACCTCATTCTCGGGTATGCCGGCATCATATCGCTGGGACACGCCGCCTTTTTCGGTCTGGGGTCCTACTCGGCCGCGCTCTTGGCCAAGCACGGCATCATCAACGAGCCGGTGCTCGCGCTCGTCCTGTCGGGGCTTTGCGCCGCCGTTCTCGGGTTCGCAACAAGCTTCCTCGTTTTGCGCGGCTCCGACCTCACGCGGCTGATGGTGACGCTCGGGGTGGCGCTGATCATGCGCGAAATCGCCAACCAAATTCCCGATGTCACCGGCGGCGCGGACGGGCTTCAGGGCGTCATCGTGGCGCCCATCCTCGGTCAGTTCCATTTCGATATTTTCGGCCACGTGGCTTACGCCTATTGCCTGATCGTTCTGTTCATCCTTTTTTTGCTGGCGCGGCGGGTGGTCTATTCCCCCTTCGGCCTCTCGTTGCGGGCGGTGAAAGGCAATCCGCTGCGCGCCTCTTCGATTGGCATTTCGGTGAACGCCCGGCTGGTGGCCATCTACACGCTCGCGGCCTTCTACGCCGGCATTGCCGGCGCGCTTCTGGCGCAGACCACGGCTTTTGTTTCGCTCGACGTGTTTTCCTTCGAACGTTCTGCCGATCTTTTGCTCGTGCTGATCATCGGCGGTACCGGCTATCTCTACGGCGGGCTGATCGGAGCGGTGATCTTCAAGCTGATGCAGGACTGGATTGCCAATTTGACCCCGCAGTATTGGCAATTTTGGATCGGTCTCGTTCTGGTCTTGATCGTGCTGATCGGCCGCGAGCGCATCGGGCTATGGACCGGCGGCGTGCGCGTACTCGCTGAGCGCGTGGCGCGTCGATTTGCGCCGGGCGCCGCACCCGTGCCGGTCCCGCCCGGCGAGGGAAGCTAAGCCATGCCCGTCGTGCTCGAGACCATCGGCTTGCAGAAGCGTTTCGGCGGCATCGCTGCGGTCGCCGGCGTCTCGCTCAGCATCGGAAAGGGCGCTCGCCACGCGCTGATCGGACCAAACGGCGCCGGGAAGACAACGGTCATTAATCTGCTCACCGGAGTGCTGAGGCCCACGGCCGGGCGCATCCTGCTCGAAGGACAGGACATCACCGCGCTGGAAGCCTACAAGCGGGTGCAGCGCGGGCTCGCGCGTACCTTTCAGATCAACCAGCTGTTTCTCGACCTCACCCCGCTCGAGACCGTCGGACTCGCGATCTCCGAGCGGCTGGGTTCGGGCGCGCAGTGGTGGCGTCTGGTCGGCACCAATCCCCTCGTGGTCGAGGAGATCGTCGAAATCCTCGCCCGCTTCCATCTCACCGACGTCATGCATGAGCGCACCGGCAATCTTCCTTATGGCAAGCAGCGGTTGCTCGAGATCGCGCTCGCTATCGCCTGCCGCCCTCGCGTGCTGCTCCTCGACGAACCGGCCGCGGGCGTGCCCGAGGACGAGCGGCACGAGATCTTGGCGACGGTCGCGGCGCTGCCGGCCGACGTGACCGTGCTGCTGATCGAGCACGACATGGATATCGTGTTCTCGTTCGCCGATCGCATCTCAGTGCTGGTGAATGGGGCAGTTTTTGTTGACGGGCCCCCTGAGGAGGTTGCGCGCGATCCGCGCGTCAAGGCGGTCTATTTAGGCGAGTCGCTCGATGCCTGAACTATTGACCATCGAGCAGCTGAGCGCGGGCTACGGCGAAGCGGTCGTGCTCAACGCAGTCTCGCTCGACCTTGCCGAGGGTGAATCGCTGGCTCTGCTCGGCCGCAACGGCATGGGCAAGACCACATTGATCAACTCAATTGTGGGTGTGACTCGCTATATTGCCGGTCGTATCAGTCTTGGTGGCCGCGACGTCACGCCGCTGCGCCCGGATCAACGGGCTCACGCCGGCATCGGCTGGGTGCCACAGGAGCGCAACATCTTCAAATCCCTGACCGTCGAGGAGAATCTCACTGCCGTGGCGCGGCGCGGCCCATGGACCGCTGACCGCATCTATGAGCTTTTTCCGCGGCTCAGCGAGCGTCGGCGCAATCTTGGCAATCAGCTCTCGGGCGGCGAGCAGCAGATGCTCGCGGTCGGCCGCGCTTTGATCCTCAACCCGCGTCTGATGCTGCTCGACGAGCCGCTGGAGGGGCTCGCCCCGATTCTGGTCGAGGAACTCTTGCTGGCGCTGCGGCGCATCATTCGCGACGAAGGCATGTCGGCGATCCTGGTCGAGCAGAACGCGCAGAAGGTACTCGGCGTGACCGATCGGGTGGCGATCATCGAGCGCGGTGCGGTGGTATATGAGGGGGCGAGTGCCGATCTAGCCGCCGACCGCGCGGTGCTCGAGAGTTATCTCGGCGTCACCGCCGCCGGGTCACGCCGCAAGGGGAGACGCTAATCCTGGCGCCTCGCCCTCGTGGCAGGATGGGACGCATCCCACGCGATGCGGGACAATCTGCCCATCGTTTTGTGGTTGACGATCCCTCGGTTGACATGCCTTTGCTCGCGCTAAATTGCCCAGGGAGCCTGTTCAATGAAGAGGACCAAACCGCCATTCCGCGCCGATCATGTCGGCAGCTTCTTGCGCCCGGCAGCGCTGAAGGAGGCGCGCGCCAAGCGCGAAAAGGGTGCAATCACGGCAGCCGAGCTCAAGGCGGTCGAGGACCGCGAGATCGAAAAAATCGTCAAAAAACAGGAGGAGCTCGGGCTTCAACTCGCAACGGACGGTGAATTCCGCCGCTCCTGGTGGCACTTCGACTTTCTCGGCATGCTCGAGGGCGTTGAAATCTACGAAGCGGAGCAGGGCATCCAATTCCATGGCGTACAAACCAAGGCGCAGGGCCTGCGCATCGTGAGCAAGGTCGCCTTCTCCAATCATCCGATGCTGGAGCACTTCAAATTTCTCAAGGCGCACACCAAGATCATGCCGAAAATGACCATCCCGGCGCCGCCGGTGTTGCACTTTCGTTTGCCCAAAGACGGCGTGAACAAGAGCGTCTATCCCGATCTCGATCAATTCTTCCAGGATGTCGGCAATGCCTATAAGCAGGGGGTGAAGGCATTTTACGATGCCGGCTGTCGGTATCTGCAATTCGACGACACGGTATGGGCCTATCTTTGCTCGCAGGAGGAACTCCGCAAAGCACGGGAACGGATGTCCAACGTCGATCAGCTCCAGGGCATTTACGCGCGCGTGATCAATACCGCGCTCGAAGCCAAGCCCGCGGACATGACCATCACGACTCATGTCTGCCGCGGCAATTTCCGCTCGACGTGGATTGCCGAAGGCGGCTACGAGCCGGTGGCTGAAACCTTGTTGGGCAAGGTGAACTATGACGGTTATTTCCTCGAATATGACACCGATCGCGCCGGCGGATTCGAACCGCTGCGGTTTCTGCCCAAAGGTAACAAGATCGTGGTGCTGGGCCTTGTGACCTCGAAAAGCGGCACGCTCGAGAAGAAGGACGACATAAAGCGCCGTATAGACGAAGCGGGCAAATTTGCTCCAATCGAGCAATTCTGTCTGTCGCCACAATGCGGCTTTGCCTCCACCGAGGAAGGCAACATCTTGGCCGAGGAAGAGCAATGGGCGAAATTGCGGATGATCGTCGACATCGCGGGCGAGGTATGGGGACGCTGAGAACGTCCTTGGTGCAGGCGTGATGCTCTTACCAACGACCCTGGTCGGCTCCTATCCCCAACCGGTCTGGCTCATCGACCAGGCGAAGCTTTCAAAGCAAGTGCCGCGCGTGCGCGCGCAAGACCTTTGGCTCATTGATCCGCCACGACTCGAGGCCGCGCAGGACGACGCCACACTGCTTGCCATCCGCGATCAGGAGCGCGCCGGACTCGACATCATTACCGACGGCGAGCAGCGCCGCGAGAGCTATTCCAACCGCTTTGCCACGGCGCTCGCCGGCATCGATCTGGATAATCCCGGCAGGACGCCGAACCGTACTGGCGGGTTTTCCACCGTGCCGCGAGTTATCGGCCCGATTCGACGCAAGCACCCGGTCGAGGTCCGCGATGTGCAATTCTTGCGCGCCAACACGGACCGGACAATCAAGATGACCGTGCCCGGGCCGTTCACGATGTCGGCGCAGTGCCAGGACGACTTCTATGGGGACGAGGCGCGGCTGGCGCTCGATTATGCGGCGGCGCTCAACGCCGAAATCAAAGATCTGTTCGCGGCCGGTGCCGATATCGTGCAGATCGACGAGCCCTGGATGCAGTCGCGACCGGAAAAGGCGCGCAAATACGGTCTCGAAGCACTCGACCGTGCGCTCGCGGGGGTCAGAGGAACGACGGCGGTGCACATCTGCTTCGGCTATGCCGCGGTGGTGAAGGACAAGCCTTCCGGTTATTCGTTCCTGGCGGAGTTCGAAGGCTCGGCGGTCGATCAGGTCTCGATCGAGGCCGCTCAGCCCAAGCTCGATCTTTCGGTCTTGCAACAGTTGCCGTCCAAGACGATCATTCTCGGCGTGATCGACCTTTCGGACCCTACCGTCGAGGTGCCCGAAACCGTGGCCGGCCGCATCCGCAAGGCATTGCCGTTTGCATCAGCCGATCGGATCGTGGTGGCGCCGGACTGTGGCCTTAAATATCTTCCGCGCGAGGTCGCATTCGGAAAAATGCGCGCAATGGTCGAAGGCGCCGCCATAGTGCGCCACGAGCTTGCCGGATGAGAGATCGGCCGCAAGAAGGATGAGGAGCCAGCCATGCCCTACGTGACCGAAGACAACTTAACCGATGTGGTGATGGAGCGGTGGAAGGACATTCCCGATCCGCGTTTGCGGCGGATCATGCAATCGCTGATCAGACATCTTCATGGTTTCGTGCGCGACATCGAGCCGACGCAGGAGGAATGGGCAGCGGCGATCGATTGGCTCACCCGCACCGGAAAGCTCTGCTCGGAGAAGCGACAGGAATTCGTCCTCGCCTCGGACGTGCTGGGCGTGAGCATGCTGATGGACACGGTCAACCATCGCCGGCCCAGCGCAGCGACGCCGACCACCGTCGAAGGCCCGAGCGACGCCGACCACCGTCGAAGGCCCGTTCCACGTACCCAACGCGCCGGCAATGGCGCACGGCGGCAACATGGCGCAGGGTGCGCCCGGCATTCCCTGCTTCGTGACCGGTAAGGTGCGTGGCCTAGACGGCGAGCCGATCGCGGGGGCGGTGCTCGATCTCTGGCAAACCGACGGCGAAGGCCTTTACGAGGACCAACGCGATGTGAATGGTCCCTGGATGCGTGGCCTCTACCACACGCAAGCCGACGGCAGCTATGTGATCCGAACGGTGGCGCCAATCGCCTACACAATCCCGATGGATGGAACTGTTGGGGAGCTCATGGAGCGAACCAACATCAGCCACATGCGTCCCGCGCACATCCATTTCGCGATCTCTGCGCCGGGCTACCATGGTCTCGTGACGCACCTCTTTCAAAGAGGTGACGAGTATATCGAGAACGACGTGGTCTATGCCGTAAAGGAGCCGCTGATCGTCGATTTCGTCAAAAAGCCGCCGGGAAAGGCGGCAACCGGCGAAATCGTGACGACGCCATTTTACGAGGTGAAATACGATTTCGTGCTGGCGAAACGGGTGGAGGTCCTCGCCGCGGCCGAGTGAGTAACTCAACGCATCGTTTGCAGGACGTGGTCAAGCACCGCATCGAACGGCTGGCGCAATCCATCGCTCCCGATCAACCGCGCCGATCATGTCGGCAGCCTATTGCGCCCGGCGGCGGTGAAGGCAGCGCGCGAGAAATGCGCGCGGGGCGAGATCGGCGCGGCGGATCTCAAGTCGGTCGAGGACCGGGAGATTGAGCGGGTCATCAAGAAACAAGAGGAGGTAGGGCTTCAGGCAGTAACTGACGGTGAGTTTCGCCGCTCCTGGTGGCACCTCGATTTTCTCTGGGGGCTTGATGGCGTCGAGCGCCACGTCATGGATACCGGCATTGCATTTGCCGGCGTCACTACGCGCAACGAGGGAGTGCGGGTCACCGGCAAGCTGGGATTTTCCGCCCATCCGATGATCGAGCATTTCAAATTCGTGCAGGCGCACACGACGCACATGCCGAAAATTACCATACCGGCACCCTCGGCGATCTACGGCCGTCCGCTGAAGACGCCGATCGACAAGAGCGTGTATCCCGAGCTCGATCGATTTTTCGCCGATCTGGGCCAGGCCTACCGCAAGGCGGTGCGCGCCTTCGCCGATGCAGGTTGCCGCTATCTACAGCTCGACGAGGTTTTCATTGCCATGCTCTGCGATCCGAAATATTGCCAGCAGATGGTCGATCGCGGGGACAATCCCGAGCGGCTCGCTGAAATTTACGGCGATCTCATCAACACCGCGATGTCGGATATCCCCTCCGACATGACCATCACCATGCACCTGTGCCGCGGCAATTACAAATCAACTTACATGGGGACCGGCGGCTATGAAGCGGTACAGGAAATTCTTTTTAACAAGATCAGGGTCCACGGATATTTCATGGAGTACGACGATCCACGTTCGGGCGGCTTTGAGCCGCTACGCATGCTGCCCAAGGACAAGCTCGTTGTGCTCGGCATCGTGACCACCAAGACGGGCAAGCTCGAGAGCAAAGACGAACTCAAGCGCCGCATCGATCAGGCGGCGAGATATGCTCCGCTCGATCAGCTCTGCATTTCGGGCCAATGCGGCTTTGCTTCGACCGAGGAGGGCAATTTACTGACCGAGGAGGAGCAGTGGGCAAAACTGCGCCGCATCGTCGTGGTTGCGGACGAGGTGTGGGGCTAACGCCGATAGCGAATAGCGAATACTGAGCGCCGGCAGCGAATAAAAGAATGGAAAACTCATGACAGGCATGGTGGCCGGCAAAGTCGCCATCGTGACGGGCGCTGGCCGCGGCATCGGCCGCGGCATCGCGCTATTGATGGCCGGTGAGGGCGCCCGTGTGGTCGTCTGCGACATCGGCGCGAGCCTCGAAGGGGCAGGTACTGATCCCTCTCCCGCGCAACAGGTTGTCGACGAGATCAAGCACAGCGGCGGCGAGGCGATCGCCTCCACGCTCTCGATCGCAGAGCCGAAGAACGCCGAGGAGATCGTGAAAGCCGCACTCGCTGCCTTCGGCCGTGTCGACATCCTGGTCAACAATGCCGGCATTTTGCGCGACCGGATCTTCCATCGCATGAGCTGGTCGGATTGGTCGGATGTGCTCGCGGTCCACCTCAACGGCTCCTTCAACATGAGCCGCGCCTGCGCGGTTCATTTCCGTGAGCAGAACGGCGGCGCTTTCGTACACATGACCTCGACCTCGGCGCTGGTCGGGAATTTCGGGCAGGCCAATTACATGGCGGCCAAGTTCGGTATCGTCGGGCTCTCTCGCGGGATCGCGCTCGACATGCAGCGCTTCAAGGTCCGTTCGAATTGCATCGCGCCGTTTGCTTGGACGCGCATGATCGATTCGATTCCTATGGACACTCCAGAGGAAAAGATGCGGGTAGAGCGCATGCAGCAGATGGCGCCGGAAAAGATCGCCCCGCTTACGGTTTATCTCGCCTCCGATAGCGCCGAGGGCATCTCCGGCCAGATTTTCGGCGTGCGCAACAACGAGATTTTCCTGTTCGATCAGCCTCGCGTGGTCCGTACGATCCATCGCTCGGAGGGCTGGACGCCCGACAGTATCGCCCAGCAACTCAAGGGCGCGCTTGGGCCCTCGTTCACGCCGCTCGAACGTTCGAGCGACGTGTTCTCCTGGGACCCGATATAAGTCCATAAATGCCCTCTGCCGATCGCCTTCGAAACTGCCCGGCAGCGACGTCGTTCCGGAGCCGAATGCACCATCGCTTGCTTGAGCCCGCCGGGTCGGTGAGGTGGAACCGATCAAGCGGACGGGTTTTGAGACCACATGGCCCAGGCTGAGCTTAATCCTGCAAACGACGAGCTCGCCCAGATCCGCGAATCTGTGCGTGCCGTCTGCGCCAAATTTCCTGGTGAATATTGGCGCGCACTCGACCGCGAGCGTGCCTATCCCACCGAGTTCGTCGCAGCGCTCACTCAAGCGGGTTTCCTAGCGGCGCTGATCCCGGAAGAGTACGGCGGCAGCGGCCTTAGCATGGCGGCCGCCGCGGCCATCATGGAAGAGATCCAGGCCTCAGGCTGTAATGGGGCGGCCTGTCACGCGCAAATGTATACGATGGGCACGCTGTTGCGGCACGGCAGCCCGGCGCAGAAGGCGCGATGGCTGCCGCCGATTGCAGCGGGCGAACTGCGGTTACAGGCTTTCGGCGTCACCGAGCCGACATCAGGTTCCGACACGCTCAATCTGCGGACGACCGCCGTGCGCGAGGGCGATCACTACATCGTCAATGGACAGAAGATCTGGACGTCGCGTGCCGAGCATTCGGACCTTCTTCTGCTCATTGCCCGCACCACTCCGCGCGAAGCCGCGAAGAGGCGCACCGACGGCCTTTCGGTGTTCCTCGTCGACATGCGCCTCGCGCAAGGCACCGGGATTAGCATCAATCCGATCCGTACCATGATGAATCACGCAACAACGGAGCTGTTCTTCGATGATCTGCGCGTCCCGGCGGAAAATCTCGTCGGCGAAGAGGGCCAGGGTTTCCGCTACATCCTGAGCGGCATGAATGCCGAGCGCATCCTGATTGCGGCGGAATGCATCGGCGACGCGAAGTGGTTCATCGCCAAGGCGACCGGCTATGCCAAAGAGCGGATCGTGTTCGGGCGGCCGATCGGGCAAAATCAGGGCGTGCAATTCCCCATCGCGCGGACCTATGCGCAGATGCGCGCCGCCGAGCTGATGGTCCGCACGGCCGCATCCCTTTATGACACCGGCCGCGACTGCGGCGCGGAAGCAAACATGGCCAAGCTCCTCGCCGCGGATGCCTCGTGGGCAGCGGCTGACATGTGCCTGCAGACCCACGGCGGTTTCGGCTTTGCCGAGGAGTTCGACGTCGAGCGCAAATTTCGCGAAACGCGGCTCTACCAGACGGCGCCGATCTCGACCAATTTGATCTTGTCTTACCTCGCCGAACACGTTCTCGGGCTCCCGCGCTCCTATTGAGCGGCGATGACGGGGAAAAATCCGAATTCCGGCTTGCCGACCCGGATAGATGCCTTGAGATTGCTATAGATTTTTGCCGGTGTCCAACGAAAGGCCAGCCATTAGGAGCCCCTAGGCGCGTTTTGGTGCCTGTCGGGGTGCCCCAAGCCCTGAAAAACGCGTTTAGAGGCCTCCCAGCCGGGCTGCTAGAGCCGTCATCGCGGTCAACCGTGTGCTCGATCAGCAGAGCCCTCCGGGGCTCGCGCCCGCGATGGTGCCAACCCTCTTCAATGACGCGCTGGCGGCAGGCGCGGCGCTAAATCCGCGCCGGGACGCACGTCAATCGCTGGCTTGATGTCCGCGTTACCTCCCAAAGCGGCCGTAGAGCGGACATCGGTGGATGTCGCACAAGTGCCGATTGTGTTCTCTAATTCCGGGTTTCGGTGTCAAGCTCTCCGCGATCATCCTTGCCGGGCCCACTGTTCTCTCCGCGGTAGGGGCCTGCCCTC
>WNFI01041214.1_pt1 | contig 10877 bp, 13 predicted proteins | sample 5400471 | NCBI WGS metagenome assembly WNFI01 (sample SAMN13153348, study PRJNA577476) | soil metagenome | isolation source: 100 cm saprolite on Douglas fir-dominated hillslope | place: USA:California | collected 2013-09-17 | reverse complement strand
CTCGCCTTTTCAACGTTCCGATTACCATCGGCGCATCCTATTTTCAGAGTCCTGACTTGATCTTCATTGCCGGCCTCAGTGTCGATCCTAACTCGGATTGGCCGGTGATTCCCGCCGTCGGGGTTCACTGGAAGGTTTCTGATCGTTGGCTGATAGAAGGGGTTGCGCCGCGGCCCCAGCTGCAGTTTAGTCTTTCCGACAAAATTACCTTATTCGCGGGAGCTGATCTGCGGACCGGAACGTTTCGCATGGATAATGAATTTGGCCATTCCGTTCGTCTGGAAAAGCTCAACAACGCCATCTTGGATTATTGGGAAGTCCGTGGGGGTGGGGGATTGACCTGGGAGATCTGGAACGGAGTCAAGCTTGACATTGAGGGAGGTGTCGTACCGTATAGGCAGTTCAATTTCTATCGAGCGAACTTCAAAGTCATTTCCTCGGACTGGGCGCCGTACGTCCGGGTTGGGCTTTCGGCCACATTTTGATAGAGCGTGGAGGGATTGCCTCCTCGTAATCTGCGACGCGCGAGGACTCGCCTCCGCTCAACCAATTCATGGGTACGCCCTTAATTGTCCTTAAAGATCTGGAGAAGAAGTTTGGCCATACGACTGCCGTCGACAAGATCTCGATGTCGATCGGCACTGGCGAAATCTTCGGTTTCCTCGGCGCCAACGGAGCAGGTAAAACCACGACCATCCGGATGCTATGTGGTCTGACCAGACCGACCAGCGGAAACGCGTTGATCGACGGCCTGGATGTTTGGCGAGATCGATTTCGTATTCGGTCAAAATTTGGGTACGTGTCCCAGCGATTCAGCCTTTATCCCGATTTGACGGTCTGTGAAAATCTTCGCTTTTTTGCCGGGGCCTATCGCGTCCCCCAGGACCGATTCGAGGAGCGGGTTTCCCAAATGCTGATCGACATGGATCTGGAAGGCTATACCCAGGCGAAGGCGGGTAAACTGTCTGGAGGTTACAAGCAGCTTTTATCGATGGCGTGCGCTCTGATCCATGAACCAGAGCTTTTGTTTTTGGATGAACCGACCGCTGGTCTGGATCCTGCCAATCGCCAAAGAATCTGGGGTCTTTTGTACAAGGTGACTCAATCAGGAACGACCGTCTTCGTGACCACCCATTACATGGATGAAGTGGAGCGCTGTTCAGAAGTGGGATTTATCCAGCAAGGCCATCTGGTCGCTAAAGGATCGCCGGGCAATCTAAAAAAGCATTTGGGCGGGAATCTTCTCGAGGTTCACGTTGAGCCGGCGATGTCAGCCGTGTTGGAATTACAGAAGTACCCCGGGGTAGATGGTGTTGACCTGCGGAGTGGTCGCTTGCGAGTGCAGGCCCAGGATCCGCAGGATCTGCTCAAACGATGGCACCAGCATTGGCCGTTCCCGGACCTGAAGTGGCTCGGTTACTCATGGGCGGAGCCGGACATGGAAGACGTTTTTAACGCATTCACTCAAGGTCACTATCCAAAGGATCGGTACACTGCTCCGGTCTCGGCCAATAAGGCCGATCGGGATACACCAACCTCTCCCCCGAGGTCCGACATCGTTGGGACCAGAAGCAGCAAAGCCAAAATGAATTTGGTCGACTCCTGGAATGCGATTCTCACCATCGCCTACAAGGAGTTCGTCCATGTCCGGAGAGATCGCCGGGTTCTGCTTTTGATCCTGGTCCTACCACCCTTTTTTACCGTGGTATTTGGGTATGCTTTTGGGGGGTCGGGTATCCGCGGTGTCCCTGCCATGTTTCTCAACGCGGATGGTGGTAGCGAAAGCGAGAGATTCGCCAATCTGCTTCACGGGCAGGATATTTTCACTGCTCTGATCGAAGGTAGCGACGATCCCGGCAAAACGCAGAAAGATTTGGGCGATCTGCGGCAGAGTCTCAAGGACACTTTCATCTGGAAGCCATGGGTCGGAGACTCGGCCGGACCAAGTGATCTGGTAAAAGCCGGTTGCGAAGCGGCTATTGAGATACCGCCGGGATGGAGCCAGGCAATTCGTGACGGTAAACCGATCCCTATCCGAGCTTTCCTGGACGGATCCGACACCGATACCGCTCCGGCAGTACAGGGGGTATTGCAACAGGCTTTGGGTGCATTTCAGGCGAATGAAAGATTTGAGCTCATCAAGAATCTACCGACCGAGGTCATTAATCTGGGTGAACAGCTTTCTCCGGAAACCCAGGACGCATTCAACTCTGCACTCGCTCCTTGGGAAGTCACCGCCCGGATCCTTTACAATCCGAGTCTGCAGTTTGTAAACTATGTTGTACCCGGGGTGGTCGGTCTGATCCTCCAATTGGTCACCGTTACCTTGATCGCGAGCACGATCACTCGCGAGCGCGAAGCTGGCACGTTGTCTCAATTGTTGGTAACCCCGTTGCAACAGTCAGAGATTGTGATCGGAAAAGTATTGCCTTATCTCTTCGTCTCACTTTTCCTCATCGCCAGTACCATCGCTATCGGGCACTTTCATTTTGGTATAATAATTCATGAGCCGCTGAAGCTGTCGGTCATCTGCTTTTTGTTCTTGCTTTGTTCGCTTGGTTTGGGACTCCTAATCTCAGCAGTGTCGAGGACTCAAACCCAGGCGATTCAGTTCTCAGTTTTTCTTCTGCTTCCGATAATGCTGTTGTCGGGAGCATTCGCGGCTCTTCGCCAGCTGCCCTTTAGCGTGCGAATCTTTTCTGAACTCTTTCCGCTAACCCATTTTTGCCGCGCTTTCCGCAGCGTCACTTTATACCGGGCTCACTGGGACTTCATTGCCGGTGACCTCCTGGCTCTGGCGATCGGGGCTGTTGTCACGTGCGTGGGAGCAGCTTATTTGTTGCGCGGTGCGGAGGATTAAGGGGAGAGAAAACAAACCTATGTACGCAAGCATCCGAATCTATAAGGCGGACTCCGTTGAGGAGGTGGCTCGCATGGTGAACGAGGATTTTGTGCCGATGATCGAGCGAATGCCTGGTTTTTTGAGCTATTATTGTATTGCGGCAGGCAACGGGACCTGGGCAACGGTGAGCATATTTGACACCGATCCCCAAACGGAAGAATCCAACCGCCTGGCAGCAGAATTCGTCCAGCACAGCGAAATGATGACCCTCGTGCGGCGAGTGGAAATGATCACCGGTGAGGTGATAGTGCACTGCCAACACTAGTGTACCGTCTCACCTATAATGATGACGTCGCCGCAGGTCAGTTGGCTGTTCTTCACGCTTTGATCGTGAACGCTTCGTATAGAACAGATCGAATGCCGGCAACCGCGCCGAATGCACTTTCAGCGGTGTTAGCACTTTGCAAAATTACCGAGTGTAAAGTAATACGCCAGTTTCATTATCACGCCCTGAGGCTTTTCGATGACAATTCGACCGGCGGGAATTTCTTCAAGCGCGGCCAATCCGGCGACCAGGTTCGACCGGAAGCAGGCCACCGGTCGCGTATGCTCGTCATAGCGCGCACATGAACCTGCAATCTTATGAGGTTGAGTTTCTTAAGAAGGCCTCGCAGATTCCAAATGACTTATGGGACGCCTGCTTTCAGCCCCCAGCCGAGGGCCGTTGGTGGTACGAAACCCTCGATCAATCCGGCATCGACGACCAGTTTACCATTCTTTATGGCTTGATAAAACATCTCGGTCGTCCGGTTGGAATAGCGCCGGTTTTCGCGATGGACCTGCCTCTCGAGGAGTTTGCGCCGCAGGAGTTTTTGCGGCTATTGCGGCTCGTTGGAAAGATCGTGCCGTCTGTGTTATGGCAGCGGACCTTATTTGTCGGCTCTCCAGTCGTCGAAGAAAGCAGCGTCGGCCTTACTTCCGATGTTGATCGGCGTGCTGCACTTCTTTCTCTCCAAGTTGCGCTGGAAAAGAAGGCCGATGAGCTTCGGGCCCCGGTGCTTGTTTGGAAAGACTTTCCTGAGAGCTCGTCGGCCGATTTGAACTGGCTCTCGCGTCAGCGCAGGCTCTTTCGCGTTATCAGTTTCCCGACCACGGTGGCCGAATTCCCGTCACACCGAAAAGAGGACTATTTCGCGGCCATGAAGGGATCGAGGCGGTATAACCTGAAAAAGAAGCTGAGACGCAGTAGAGAGCAGGTTGCGCTCGGCGTGGAAATTGTCCAACGTCCGGACGCAAAGACGCTTGACGATATCTTTGGATTGTTCTGGCAGACCCATGAAAAGTCTGAGACGAAATTTGTGAGGCTCAATCGTAAGTTTTTTGATGTGATTGCTGAAAAGCAGGCCGCGCATTTTATTATTCTCCGGGAAAAGGTCACCGGCGAAATGGTCGCATTCATGCTGTACTTCGATATGGGCGAGCGGATGATAAATGCTTTCACCGGCATGGATTACAGCCGCCCGAAGGAATGGATGCTTTATTTCCGTTTGTGGGAAGCCGCGGTCGATCTGGCTTTATCGCGCGGTTTTACCGCCATTGTGAGCGGTCGATCGTCTTATGCGGCAAAAATTGAAATGGGACATAAGCTCGTTCCGCTCAATAATTATTGCCGGCACCACAACATTATTTTACATAACCTCTACCGTATCTTCGCGCAGACGATCCATTGGGCCTCAATGGACGAAGCGCTGGCCCGCTTCCTGAAAGCGCATCCTGATGCCACCGTTGCCGAGGATCGTCTTTTCGAGAAGTAATCATTTTGTAGAGAAGTCGCCCATTTCGCGACTAAAAAGTTCGGCGGCCTGCAGACTAGCACGCTGCGCCACTACTTTCTCCGCCGTATTCCCATAAAACGGGCCACCAGCCTGTCGAGTATTCTCTTCGGGATCAGTTGCGGAATGATCCAATTGGTCAGACGATTCGGAACGATAGCGTAGCGTACCTTCGGTTTCGCAGTCGTCAGAGCATGCCAGACCGCCCTCGCGATCACGTCTGCGGGATAGCCGCTCGCGCCCTCCTTGGCGGCGAATAGTTCAAACTTCGTCAACGCCGGCACGAACGGCGTTTCGCGGAATCGTTCCGCCAACCCGGTATCGGACTTTTGCCAGATCGGCGTCACTACCGCGCCGGGGCCGATGATAATTACATCGATCCCAAATAGAATCAGTTCGCGCCGCAGACTCTCGGAGAATCCTTCCAGTCCAAACTTCGATGCTGAATAGGCGCCGGTGAACGGTCCGGCAATCTTGCCACCGGCCGAGGAGATGTTCAGAATCTTTCCGGGACTCCCTTTCCTTGCCGGATCCGCGCCGAGCAGTGGCAGAAACGCCTTCGTCACAATAAAAGGACCGAGGAGGTTGACCTCGAGTTGGCGCCGAAACTGGTCGGTCGGAAGATGGGCCAGGGGACCAGCAACCTCGATCCCGGCATTGTTCACTAACCCGTCCAGCGTGCTCGTCCCTAAACGCTCGCCAACCTTGGCTGCCCCGGCTTGCACCGTCTTTTCGTCCGTTACGTCAAGAAGCAGTGGAAAAAATCTTTCGCCAAAGTCTCGCTGCAAACGTTCTGCATCCGTTTGATTCCGCACGCTGCCATACACGCGAAAGTCGCGGCTGAGCAGCTCTTTGACACAGGCATATCCGATCCCGGTAGAAACACCGGTGATGACGACTTGTTTCATATCGAGGAAAGAGGCTGGTCGGCAGAAAAGGTTATCGATGGCGCGGGAGTTGTTATCACTTGCAAACTTTCGACGAGGACCGCAATGAAACAAACGCTTTCCGCGCTGTGCGCGACGGCGATCGGCTGATTGATCATTGAACGACCAAAGCACTGATGATAAAGTGGATGCGACGTTCGCCAGCTTTAGCAGTCTCTCGGACGAAAGGAGTGTTTGATGAAGGTTTTAATGTATTCAAAATGGGATGTAATGGCTGTCGTGTGTGGAGTGCTTCACTGCGCATACGTCGTCTTGTTTTTCTTGGTGTTTCCGCATGCGCCCTTGTGGCTGTTGATTTGTATGGGGCTCATCTACTCGATGAGCGTTTCCTGGAACATCAATGGGATTTCACACAACCACATTCATAATCCGTACTTTGCTTCCAGAATTGTGAACCGGTTGTTTAGCATCATGGAGTCGGTGACTCTCGGGATTTCGCAAACGTTTTACAAACACGTGCATCATCGTCACCACATGGGGAACAGCGACAGACCGGACGAGAACGGCCAATGCCACGACTGGATTTCTATCTATCGACACGGACACGACGGCGAGGCAGAGAACCCCTGGAGCTACATCTTCCTCAGTTATCTCCGAGAAGATCCGAAAGCGATTTATGCGGAAATCAAGAGGAAAAACCGGGTCGATGCACGGTGGGGAATTGCCGAAATCGCGATTCTCGGAGCGACTATCGCCATCGGCTTTCTTTTAGACTGGAAATTTTGGATCTTCTTTTTGCCGTTCTATTATTTGGGGCATTGTTGCACGTACCTGAACGGTTATTTCCTCCATTACGGGGGCAATCCCGACAAGCCGATCGCGTGGGGCGTAAGCTCCTACCATAAATTGTACAACTGGCTTTTTTTTAACAATGGTTACCACGCCGAACACCACCCCGCCACACGCATTAGGATTTCTCGACCCGAATCTTCCGTGGAGCAAGCGGAAGGAACCTGCAACCCCGGTCACCTCGTCTACGGAAACATCTGGTGCCAGACAGCCAGAACCGGGTGCACGATCAAAAAGTTAAAAGCGAAGGCACGGTGCCGACAATCAGCGAGGACCGGTCGCGTTCGCGGTGCGCTTCACCTCCCGATCTGGCGGGAGGCCCTGATCCAGCTCGTCGCGGCGTCGGCAGCTCGGAGCTTTTCAGTTTTGTTGAGGGTCCCAGAGGGAAAGACGGTAACTGAGAATCCTAGCGCCTGGCCAATCACACCAAAACGCGGATTTGACCGCTGCTGTGTTGCCCAACTGGAAGGCCGTTGAGCTGTACAGTCTGCCGCACCGCTTAGTCTTCGCCTCTAACAGCGCAGGTTCCGGCGGTCGGAATGGACCGCCCTACCGAATCGGAAGGCGCCGACAACTTTAATTGGAGCCCCAAATATGTATGGTGGCATCAAGAAATCACCAGGTTAAAATGTCGCCTGCGGTGTTGTTCAAGACCGAGATAGTGATTAGAAATAATTGCATGAGTGTAAGGAAGAAATTTCCCATAAGGCTGGCGGCGGGATTGCTCCTAGCGATCGTCATCGATACAGCTTTGCAACTTGTGTGGAAAACCGCGGTGCTATCTCTACCTAACGATGGATCACCTTGGCTAAATGTGCAGGCTATTTTGCATAATCCTCTTTTCATATTCGTTATATTTTTGATGGCATGCCAATTTTTTAATTGGTTGATGGTCCTCGGCGACGCAGATTTGAGTTACGCTCAACCCGTCACGTCGTTGAGCTATGTCTCAGTTTTTTTCTTATCCGTTCTGTATTTGAAGGAAGCGGCCGATCCGATTCAGATAACGGGTATCATCTTCGTGGTTGCCGGTGTTTGGTTTATCAGTCAGACGGACCATGTCACACAATCCCAGGAACGTGAGGCTTGATGGGCCAAACCGCCATCGGTGTGCTCCTCGTCGTCATCTGCACGCTGCTTGAAGGCGTCGGGCAGGTATTTTTGAAGAAATCTGTTCTTGGGGTTGTCCATTGGTATCTTTGGCTCTCATTCGGCAGTGTGATTATGGTGCTCCAAGCAGCAATCTACACTAAAGCCTTGCTGTTTCTTGATGTCGGCGCCGCGTATGCGATCAGCAGCCTCAACCTGATTTCGACTACGCTCATGTCGCGATGTCTCCTTGGCGAAAACGTGACGAGAGTGCGCTGGGTTGGAGTCTGCTTGATTTTTATTGGCGTTGGCCTTGTCGTAGCGCGTACATGAACCTGCACACCTATCAGGTTGAGTTTTTTGAGACAGCCTCGCAGATTCCAAATGGCCTATGGGACGCCTGCTTTCAGCCCCCGGCCGCAGGCCGCTGGTGGTACGAAACCCTCGATCAATCCGAAATCGAAGACCAATTCACCTTTTTTTATGCTTTGATAAAAGATCTCGGTTGTCCGGTTGGAATAGCGCCGGTTTTCGTTATGGACGTGCCCGTCGAACAAGTTGCGCCGCAGGAGTTTTTGCGGCTATTTCGGCTCGTTGGAAAGATCATACCTTCGGTTTTGAGCCAGCGTACCCTATTTGTCGGCTCTCCGGTCTTCGATGAAAGCAGAGTCGGCCTTATTTCCAATGTTAATCGCCGCGCCGCACTTCTTGCTCTGCAAGTTGCGCTGGAAAAGAAGGCCGATGAGCTTCGTGCTCCTATGATTGTTTGGAAAGACTTTCCGGAGAGCTCGACCGCCGATTTTAACTGGCTCTCGCGTCAGCGGAGGCTCTTTCGCGTTGTCAGTTTCCCAAACACGCTCGTCGAATTCTCGTCAAACCGCAAAGAGGACTATTTCGCTGCCATGAAGGGATCGTGGCGGCGTAAGTTAAAAGCGAAGCTGAGACGGAGTAGAGAGCAGGTTGAGCTCGGTGTGGAAATCGTCGAGCGTCCAGACGCAAAGATGCTTGACGATATCTTTGGCTTGTTCTGGCAGACCTATGAAAAGTCGGTGTCGAAATTTGAGAGGCTCAATCGAAGGTTTTTTGAAATCATTGCTGAAAAGCAGGCCACGCTTTTTATCATCCTCCGGGAAAAGATCACCGGCGAAATAGTCGCATTCATGCTCTGCTTGGATATGGGCGAGAGACTGATAAATATGTTCATCGGCATCGATTACCGCCGCCCCAAGGAATGGCTGCTTTTTTTCCGCTTATGGGAAGCCGTGGTCGATCTAGCTTTATCGCGCGGTTTTTCTGCCATATTGAGCGGTCGATCGTCTTATGAGGCAAAAATTGAGACCGGACATAGGCTCGTTCCGCTCAATAATTATTGCCGCCACCGCAACATGTTTCTACATGCCATCTACAGTATCGTCGCGCAGAGGATCGGTTGGGCGTCACTGGACGAGGCCCTGGCCCGCTTCCTGAAAGCGCATCCGGAATCATCTCGTTGACACCGACGAGAACGATTCGGACGAGATCCTCCCACCGGATGGTTTATCTGGTGCAAGTTTTTCTGCGTGTCAATTGGGCGTTTATACCCAAGCCCGATTTCGCAGTGAGCAACTCGACTACTTCTTCTTGCTGATGTCGCAGAGCATATCGGAGTGGATGTTCAGACCGATATTGGTCATATTGTAAAGATGTTCGGTGGCAACCAGCCAGACGATTTCGCAGATCTCGCGTTCGGAATAATAGCGCGACATGCGATCAAAAGTGTCCGGGTTAACCTTTTTATCTTTTGTCAACTCCGTCACATAGTCCAGTGCTGCGCGTTCTGCATCGCTGAAAAGAGGACTCGTACGGTATTGGTCCAGCGCGTCGAATTTGGCTGCATTCATTGATGCTTTGATCGTGAACGATCGGGCAATATCCATGCAGAAAAGGCAGACATTAATGTGCGCTACCTGTTCGCGGATAAGAAGGATTGTCTCCGGCGGCAACAGCAGTTTTTTATCCAGCTGGCTGACCTTCGAATAGAACAGACCGAATGCCGGCGGCAACCCGGCCGAATGCACTTTCAACGGTGTTAGCACTTTGCCAAATTGCCGGCGGTGAAATCCCCGCTGGTAGTCGGATCAGGGATACGTTGTGCGCCCAGACCCTCCAAGAAAGCTTCGTCGTTACGCCGCAACTCGATATCTTCTAGCCGCTGGCCATCCAAGAGCGCATTGTAGGCCAGGTTCAACACATGATCACTTTCGTGATAGGGCAGATGCCGCTTGAGCAGTTGCACCCAGGAGCCGAATGTTTCGGTCGTCCCTGGCGGGACGGACATCTCTTTTTGCATCATTTCCCAGCTCTCCGTACTGGGCTACTTTCACTAAGTCCCTCGGGGACGAGTCTTCAGCGCATACTCCTAAACCCTACGTTGACGCGCATGGGCAGACGCCGGAGGCATCAGGGTCACATCGAATACCTTCAATACGTTATTTGGCTTTGTATGAAGCTTAGATTCAGATCTCACCCAATCTGGTGATTCCTTCGCTGTTTTCGCTCTGGTCATTCCACTTCCGCAGGGCGAGCAGACACCGATGCAAGGGGAAACGTTGTCGGAAAAATACTGCTGCCGCCAGTCCGATAGCTAAGGGAGCGGGTCCGATCAAAAGCCAAAACAGGGGTTGGTCGGCGTTAGCGGCGGCAATTGTGCTGGAGAGCAGGAGCGTCAAGGTAAAGCTAAACGCGCTCATGTCCCTGGTGGGACGGTCAGTATGCCGGTTTTGGAGAACTTGGTTTAACCGTTGCTTCGCTCTTCGAGTTTCCATATGCAAACTGGGTAGGGGTATTAGTGGTTCATGCCACGTGCTTACCGATTTTCGTTTTTTCAATTACTCGACGAACAGAGCCGCGTGATCAGGACAATTTGGGAATAGATAATTGACCTGTGCGTGAGAAGGGGCCCTGCGTTGAAGATTTGGATGTGAGACCGATCGATCCCCAGCGGAGTATCGATCAAGGTACTGGTCAGTGATCCTAGAACGGCGCCGTTAGGCGTGCTCCATCGCCAATTCTTTGGCATGGCTGGAGCAAATGTTCGGACAACGATTACGGCACTTCAGCCAAAAATCGATCGGTCTCCCAACTTCCGACGTTTATTATTTCAAGCGACGCGGGGAATGCGAGCTTTGTCTGGTTTAACCTCTGCGCAGATTTCATTTCGAAATACCAAACGAATTTTGTTGCGACCGGACGATCGATCACGAACAAGACTTAAATAGGTAATACGTTAAATGAAGGAGGCGGATGGCGAATTATTGTTTGGTCCACGGTGGATGTCGCGGAGGTTGGGTTTGGAAGCGCGTTGCGCGATCCCTAAGAGAAGAAGGTCACGATGTACAT
>WNFI01076212.1_pt1 | contig 10878 bp, 6 predicted proteins | sample 5400471 | NCBI WGS metagenome assembly WNFI01 (sample SAMN13153348, study PRJNA577476) | soil metagenome | isolation source: 100 cm saprolite on Douglas fir-dominated hillslope | place: USA:California | collected 2013-09-17 | reverse complement strand
CCCATCCCGGAGGATTCTTTCTCCGGACACACGAAGCTGCACCCGGGATTTGTGAGTTCTTCCCGTGAGGTAGTTGTACAAAACCCAACCGCCGCCGAAAACGATGGCGAGGTCAGTTAGAAGTTTGCTGATGGTTTCAAGGAGTTGGCCCCAATTCATAGCCCGCCTCCTAAATGTCGAGACCTATAGTACAAGAATACCTGCCCCACAAAAACAAAGCGGGGCAGCTCACGCCGCCCCGCCGAAAACTAACCACTGACCACTGCCTGACTACGTGCCCTCGCTCCACCCCGCCAAATACTCTTCCTGCTCCGGGCTCAGCCGGTCGATCTTGATTCCCATCGACTCCAGCTTCAGCTTGGCCACTCTCTTGTCGAGTTCGTCGGGAACCTTGTAGACCTTTTTGTCCAGCGTCTTGAAATTCTTGACCATGTACTCGACCGACAACGCCTGGTCGGCAAAGCTCATGTCCATCACCGACGCGGGATGTCCCTCGGCCGCCGACAGGTTGATCAGGCGTCCCTCGCCGAGAAGATTGATCTTGCGGCCGTCTTTCAACGAATATTCGTCGACGAAGGCGCGCGTGGTGCGCTTCGAGGACGACATCTTTTCGAGCGCGGGAATATCGATCTCCACATTGAAGTGGCCGGAGTTCGAGATGATCGCGCCATCCTTCATCAGTTCGAAGTGCTCGCGGGTGAGCACGCTCTTGTTGCCGGTGACGGTGCAGAAAACGTCGCCGAGTTTGGCGGCTTCGGTCATCGACATCACGCGGAAGCCATCCATCACGGCTTCGAGCGCCTTGGTAGGATCGACTTCGGTGATGATCACTTCCGCGCCGTTGCCACGGGCGCGGCTGGCGAGTCCGCGGCCGCACCATCCGTAGCCGGCTACCACGAACTTCGAACCGGCCAGCAGAAAGTTGGTGGCGCGAATAATGCCGTCGATGGTCGACTGCCCGGTGCCGTAGCGGTTATCAAAAAGATGTTTCGTGTCGGCGTCGTTCACCGCGACGATGGGGAACTTCAGCACGCCTTCCTTCGCCATGGCGCGCAGCCGGATCACGCCGGTCGTGGTCTCTTCGGTGCCTCCGATTACGCCTTCGAGCGCGTCGGTGCGCTTGGTGTGCAGGATGGTGACGAGGTCGGCGCCATCGTCCATGGTAATGTGCGGCTTGTGGTCGATCGCGGCGAGGATGTGGTTGTAGTACGTGTCGTTGTCCTCGCCCTTGATGGCGTAAACCGGAATGCCCTGATCGCGGACGAGGCTGGCGGAAACGTCATCTTGCGTAGAGAGCGGATTCGAGGCGCAGAGGACCATGTCGGCTCCGCCGTCGCGCAGGCAGATGGCGAGGTTCGCCGTCTCAGCGGTGACGTGCAGGCACGCCGAGATGCGGATGCCCTTCAACGGCTGGTTCTTGATGAACTCCTTGCGGATAATTTGCAGCACCTTCATGGACTGGTTCGCCCACTCGATGCGCTTTTTGCCCAGTTCGGCCAGTTCCAGGCTCTTGATATCGCTACTGACTTGTGATGCTGTTGACATACGCCTCCTGTGGCGCTTGCTGCTCAAAAAATTCTAATGGTTCCCTGGTTGTTGAGTGCAGAGATGAGTTCGGTTGCTCCGTGCACTGTCAGAATACACGAATCGGCAGAAAGATCAGCATGCCCAAATGCTCGTAAGGGAGTGGCACTTTCGGACTAGTCCCGCAGTTGAACTTTGGTTAGGATGCTGAAACAGAAGGCGGAGTTCCCCTGTGTTTTACCCCGTGAAACCCCGTGCCCTCTGTGGTTAAGAATTTGCGTCCGCCGGCTATTTGCGCACGGCGTGCGCCACCGGCTCACGCACACCCGCGTCGCTAGCCAGCGCCGCCGCCTTGTCGGTCGCTTCCCAAGTGAAGTCAGGATCATTGCGCCCGAAATGTCCGTAGGCCGCTGTCTTCTTGTAGATCGGCCGACGCAGATCGAGCGACTCGATGATGCCGCGCGGCGTCAGCTTGAAGTGCGAACGAATCAAATCAGGAAGAATTTCGGGATCGACTTTCTCCGTGCCGAAAGTATCGACGCGCACGCTCACCGGATCCGCCACGCCAATCGCGTAAGCAAGCTGCACTTCGCAACGATCGGCCAGCTTCGCCGCGACAATATTCTTCGCGATGTGCCGTGCCATGTAAGCCGCCGAGCGATCCACCTTGGTCGGATCCTTGCCGCTAAAAGCCCCGCCGCCGTGACGTCCCATGCCACCGTAAGTGTCGACGATAATCTTGCGCCCGGTCAGCCCGGTGTCGCCCATCGGCCCGCCAATCACGAAGCGTCCCGTGGGATTGATGTGGTACTTGGTGTACTCATCGAGCAGGTGCGCCGGAATCACAGCCTGAATCACATGCTTCAAAATCCCCGCGCGCAATTCGTCGTTAGTAACGGTCTCGGAATGCTGCGTGGAAATCACAACCGCGTCTACGCGAAGCACCTTGCCGTTCGCATCATATTCAACTGTGACTTGGGATTTTCCATCGGGACGAAGGAAGGGAAGCGTTCCATTCTTGCGCACTTGCGAGAGCCGCATGGTGAGCTTGTGCGCCAGCGAGATGGGAGTCGGCATCAACTCCGGAGTCTCGTCGCAGGCGTAACCAAACATCTGTCCCTGATCGCCGGCGCCGCCGGTGTCTACGCCCATGGCGATGTCGCCGGATTGTTTGTTGATGCTGGAGATGACGGCGCAGGTGTTGCAGTCGAAGCCGTGGAGGGCGTAGGCAGGCGTCGAGGATGGCGTCGGAAATCTGGTCGGCGATCTTATCGGGATGGCCTTCGGTTACGGATTCGGAGGTGAATAAAATTCGGTTCTTTACTGTAGAAGTTGGGGGCAAAATTTTGTTCTCCTTAGAAAACTGCTTCGGACTTTATTTCTATTTCTGTGGCGAGAGCCGTGGTGCGCTTTGCTCGCTCAGGGCAGGCAGCGGCACGCGGTCGCTGCTGTTGGGCCTGATAATAATGACAGTAAAAAGGCTAACAGACGGCTGCGGGGCGCGCAATGGTTTTGGGCCTAAAGGCCGGGGGGTGAGTTCAATTGCGGAATTGGCGTGGTGGATGGAGGGATTCAGGCGGCGAGCGGGTGGGTGCGAAAATTAGGGAACGTCCCGTCCTGTCCTGTCCCGGGATTTCCGTCCCGGGATTTCCCAGTCCTTTTGAATTCCCCCTACTTTACTGCTTGCCACTTTTGAAAGGTAGTGTTGACCGCAGAGCAAACCCACAGCGCGGCAGTACTGGTACTGCCGTTGGTATTCGAATAAAGACTCCCTGGCGCGCAGCCGGTACTTGTAGGTGGTGCGCCGCTGCCCACCGACCAGTTCGCTGCTGGCGTGGTGGTCGTCGAAGGATTCGAACTCGTGGTATAACGGGAATAAGCCGACCCCGTCGTCCCTATTGATATCTGGTCCCCTAACGCATACATTGCCACGAACGGCTCCACTGCGACTGTTATTTTGGCACCTGTAACTGTGTCGTTGATGGTTGCATCTGAGGCGTCGGGTGTATCGCCGCTCCCTGAAGCACACAGGCTGGCAATGGTACAGTTGTTCATAATTCCAATCAACACCACATTTGTAGTGGCGGCTTCGATCTTGACGACGTTGAGTACACTGGTTGAGGTCTTTGGGTTCGTATCGCCGTCAACGTTCATAACTACCGTGTTGGAGGCGAGTATATCAACGCCGGTCCATAAACCCTCAATTCGAACGTCCTCAATCGAATTGTTTGACGCCTTAGCGCTTAGATAGATGCAGGTTCCCCCGGCAACCGTGATGCTACCGTCTGTGCAGGTAATCCCCTGAATTCCGCGGGTGGTTATGTTGATGTAGACACCGTAAGTGACACCATTGCTTCCAAGTGTCGAGGAGCCGAGGTCAAACGTGATGTTGGTGTATGGTCCCGAGTTCGCAGCGTTGGTGTTAGCACACTGATCACCACAGTAGCCAATGTTCAATCCGATGTCTTTAATTGCATAGATCGTTACGCTTCTTACGTAACTTTGATCTCCACACCACAGATTATCGATACCATTAACGTCCCCAGCGGTCGATACGCCATCTACCACCAAGTCTTCAATGGAAACCCCGGTGCAGCCTGCAGTGCTTCCCATCTTGAGTATTGGGGTCCCGGCCAGAAACCCTGACTTGGCTTCGATGATCGTTCGTGTCAGTTGGGGATTTACACCTGGATCCTCGCCTCCTTCTCCGATGAGCCTCGTTCCGGGAGAAAGTGTCCATGTGCTCGTGGTGTGTATCGTACCTGCAGGCAGCAACACAGTCGAGGGACTCGGAAATGTCATTGTTCCAGCACAAGAAATGCTGGGCGGGTTGCCTGTGGTGCCGGGCGGCATGACGCCGCGAGCGTCAACCACTCCACCCGTGGTCGGCAGTTTTGTTAACGCCGTATTGACGACTGTACAGAAATCGTCAGTACTGGCGCAGGATCCCGCAACGGTGCAGTATGCGCTGGCGTCAACATAGGCACTGGAATATACCTGCGTTCCTGTTGTTCCTACTTTGCTGGCGACGGCCGGATATCCAGGACTTTGGGCCAGAGCACACGGCGCAAGAAACAAAATGCTGGCTGAAAACATAACCATCTTCGTCGATAGACTCCAACCGCGAATTCCCTTCAGTGTAGATCTCATCGCGTCGACTCTCCTCTCAAGGCTCTATAACCCTGCGCTTTGGCGCTTAGAACTCGCTCCTCTTTACACACCGCTCTTCAGCGCAACCCAGAAACCGCCAAAACAACCCCACAACGTCGATGATCCCGACGATAGAGCTGCCGTGGCCGTAACGGAATAGAGACTGCCGTTTGTGGTGCAGGAAGTTTCGGGGCTGGGACTGGGGACGGCCGTTCCCTGAAACCACGTCGGCAGGCTGCCGCTGGTAGTGAATCGGGAATACCCCGGTGTTCCACTGCCCGTACCTGTCATCGCTTCGCCGAGAATGTACAAACCCACACGGGGGGTTGCCGTAGCATAGGGAACAGTTGCATTTGAGACTTCATCAAAGATAATGTTGCCCCCATTCCCACCACTGATTCCCAGGAGAGTCACATCCGTTGCGTTGTAGATGTGCACAACGTTGGCGGAAGATGAGCTTGTAGCAGTAGGTCCCGCGATGTTCAAAAGGACATTATTCGACGCGCTCGCATTGGAGCCGACGGCGATCCCGTCGCCCGTGTATCCGGTGATGGTGACGTTTTGGATGAGATTGTTGCTGCCGTCCAGCAGAATGGCCGCGCTACCGCTGCTACCACTGCAGTGCAGGCCATTGACCCCGCGGGTATTGTTCGTGCCGTTAATGTTCAGACAAGTTCCGGTGCCCGAGAAGTAGATATTCGTATACGGACCGGAGTTGTTTGCTCCCTCGTGTGGGATAATTGTGGTGTCCTCCCCAAGCTTCAACCCTGTGCCGGCTATTCCCACAAGCTGAACATCGTTGACGTAATTCAACTCCTGCGCATAGTAGTTGTCGATCCCATCCACACTTGCTACGGGGCTATTGCCGTTCAACTGCAAATGTTCGATTGATATGCCGTTGCAATTGCCATTGCACAACGTGTAGGTTCCCAGCGCATCCCCCATATAGATCATTGCGCCCGTCGACCCCGTAGCGGCCTTGAGGGTCGTCACCCCTGAACTTGTTGTAATACTAGAGCCTACGCCAATGAGGCGGGTATTCGGCGGCAGATACCAAGGGGCACTGACGCTGATCGTTCCCGCGGGAAGCAACACGGTCACACCTGGGTTTGGCGACAACCCACCCGAAACGAACGGGCTGGTTGTGCAGCCAAATGTGCCGCCGCTGGGTGGTGGCACCCCGCGCGCGTCAATCACGCCGTTGTCGCCGTTGCTCGAAACGTAGGGCGAACCAGTTCCAATCAATGCGTTCAATCCCGCGTTAATTGCCTGGCATACGTCGCCTGCGGTATTGTTGAATCCGGTGCTCACGTCGATGTAGTCGTGATAGCTGCAGGACTGGCTACTCGCCTGCCAGGCGTATTTATCACCCTCGTAGACAGAGCCGCAAGTGGTAGTGGCCTGCGCGGGCGAGTTCACTGGCATGATTGCACAGACAACTGTTACGGCTGCGGTCGCCCAAAGGACTACGCAATTATTTTTCTTCATCTTCCCCCTCCTCTGACCATCCCCAATTCGAACGCACGTGCTACAGACAACGCGGCTTCACACTTCAATCCCCAATCGCAACCCAGACCTTACCCGAGCAAACGTAGATCGTATTCGCGCCTTCCCCCCCTCCGTTGGGATTCGAGTAAATGGCTCCGTAATTTGTGCAGGACGCGCCGAGAGCGTTGGCTGCTCCCACACCCCATGTGGGTGTGACCGCTGTCGCGGAGTTGCCCGGCATAGTAGTGAAACGGGCGTAGCCGCCTGTTGTATTTGGTCTCCCGACGGCGTACAGTCCGGCGTACACAACCGCCCCATTGTTGCTCGTATTAACTGACAGATTATCGTCCTGGACTGCTTCTGTGTTGCTGGCTCCCCCACCGTTCTTTGCCTGCAAGACGACAAAATCGTTGATACCGCCACTAATCGCGCCATTCCCTGAACACGCCAAGGAGGCTACATTCGGACTGCAAATGTGCACCGTATTCTGCAATGGTCCGCTGCCGGTGGCGCCCACGACATTTGCAATTGTGTTCCCGGAAACGGAATAGATCGGGTTCTGGGTAGGCGCAGTCCAACCAATGATCGCAAGGTCCCCTTGTGCGTCACTATAGTCGCCCACGACGATGCCGTCCTTGAAGCCTTCCACGTGAACATTTTCGATGCTGGTGCCATACGAATCCAGATAGATTGCCGCCAACGGCCAATTGCTGTCGTTGTGTGAAGTTGCGACGCATGTGATGTTGCGCAACCCACGCGTTTGCGCCTGAATCTTCACACCCGCAGTTTGCTTGCACACTTCTGTTTGGGTGGAGCAAGGAAAGGAGGGGACAATGTTGAGGTTGGTATACGGCCCAGAGTAAGTGGCGTTAGGGCCAATGCACAGACTCGTCGCCGTACTCGTGCCGCATACTGAACTGAGGTGAACAAACGATGGTTGCGCCCCGATGCCTTTAATGTCAACATCATCCACATAGCTCCCATCGGCTGCGTTGACCACATCGATTCCGTCGTAATTTCCAGTACCTCCTCCGTTAAGCTGCAAGTGCTCGACGACCACTCCGGTGGCCGGGGAGGTGGTACCGGCGATTCCCATCTGGATCATCTGATTACCGCTGAAATTCCCGAAATTCCCCAGCGCAGTGTAGTTCTGGGGACCTGAGCCTTCGCCGATGACCCGGGTGTTGCTGGGTAGGATCCAAGGCTGGGTTATCGCAATAGTTGCGCCAGGCAAAAGGATGGTCGCAGGGCTAGTGGCGGTCCCGCCGCTACTGACGAATGGGTTTACGTTGCACGTCAGACGGTTCGCTGAACCAGGGAGAATTCCGCGAGCATCAATCACGGCGCCGTTGGGGTAGGTGGCTGCATAATTGGATCCCGACGGGAAGGTGTACTGGGTGAGGATGTACTGAAGGGTCAGGCAGAGATCAAGGTTTGCCAGAGATTGATAAAAAGGTGCGGCGTCAATATAGGAACTCGCGGCTCCTAATTTTATGTGACCCTGGCTATCGAGCACAGCAACAGCGTTGTTACCCTCGCTCTGCGCCATGGTCGCGATTGAATTACTAAACAGCACCACCAGGACCGCGCACACCTGGACAATCATCATACTTTTTCTCTTCAGCATGTTTCCTCCCGAAGAAATCCTAACGACGTACTGCTACTGTTGCAAGAATATGTCCATGCCAGCGGCGTTCTGGAAAATAACATCCAACCTTCCGTCCGAGTTGAAATCGCCGACTGCAATACCCGTTTCGCCCGTAGTTCCCTGAGTCACGGTTAGCGGCGACTGAAATGTCCCGTCCCCGTTTCCTAGGAAAACTACAAAAAGAAGGTTGAAATTGGAGTACTCCGACACTATCAAGTCCGGTTTTCCATCCGAATTGATATCGCCGAGGCTAAAGGAGAACAGTCCCAGGTCAGTAGAATCGGCCGTATAGAAATTGGGCGGTCGAAAAGTACCGTCGCCATTGCCCAGCATCACTCCGATTTGGCCCGGGGTACAAAAGGCTAAGTCCAGCTTTCCATCGCCATTGAAATCGCTTAATTGCAAATTGGAGGCGTCGTCGCATAGGTTCTCGGTGTTCGCGACGAATCCAACCTTCTTCGGAGTTTTGAAGGTTCCATCACCGTTGCCTTCAAGAAACCAGAAGGTCAGATTCCCGCCCGTCGAATTCGCGTTCACCTGCAGGAAGATGAGATCGAGCTTGCCGTCGCCGTTGAAGTCACCGGCTACCATTTCCCTCAAAAAATGGCTGGGATAGGGGTAAACTACCGCATGCCGAAACGTTCCGTCTCCATTGCCCAGATAGGTGGAAAGCTCAACATTACCCCCGGTCACTAAGTCCAGCCTGCCGTCCTGATTGAAATCTCCCACTTGGAGAGAGTTGAAGTCAGCCCCATGGGGACTGTAGATGGATGGAGCGCGACTGAAATTCCCCTTCCCGTCACCCAACAGAATGTTCAGGTGCGTCGGAATGGTGATACCCAGCGATCCCAGGTATGAAAACGACGCCACATCGATGTTGCCGTCGCCGTTGGTCGGCGGCCTGTAGCTGCCAGAAACCGAAGGGGTAGAATTGCGGGGAACTCATTGTGATCGTGGAAATCGGATCATGCACCTCCACCTGCGCCCAACTTGCGCTTGAACTCCCTCCGCCCGGCGCGGGGTTCGTGACTGAGATGTACCCAGCTGTGTTCTTCGCGATATCCGTGGAGAGAATCTGAGCTTGCAACTCATGGCCTGAAACATACGTGGTCGTGCGCGACTGGTAATTCCAGTTCACCACCGCGCCCGGAACAAAGTTCGCTCCATAGACGCTGAGCGTAAAATCTCCACCGCCGGGAGCCACTGACATCGGATGCACCGGCCCTACAATCTGCGGCACCGGATTATTCTGCGCAACAGCACACACGGCCAGAAAGCTAGCGGCAGACGCCGCCAACACCGCCGACTTCAGACTGCGAGAAGGCGAGTGGGATAAAAGAAAACGCTTGATATACAAAAGTACCTCCCGAGGGTTTGGCCCGACACTATCGACGAAGGACGGATGTAGGAAACGAGACCAATGAGCTTGGTTTTTGAATTCCTGGGGGAACAGCGATCAGGTTGGCTGACTGGTCGGTCCACAACCCGATCCAAAAGTTCCCTGCAACTTACTTCAGGTTTGAGTGCATGTCAATGGCAAAGTTGGCTTAAGCCCCTGGAGTTCCGGATTTCGTAAATTATGAAGAGACGGTCTAAAGCGGTTCTGAGGGTAGCAAGAAATTGCACAGCCAGCGCAAGGGTGTGTTGAATAAGTGCTTAGCGCGATTTGGGGCCCCCAGCTACTCCCGGCCGGTGTGCCATCGCCGCTGTCAGGCTACGGTACGACGTGAATGCCGGTGGCGTCGAAGATGTAGGTCTTTACTTCTCCGTCGTTGCCCTGGGCGGGGAATTCTTTGCCGTTAAGAAGGAAGCTGACTCCGGCGGCGTTGCCGGTCCTGACAACGATTTCGTGGCTGGCGCGGATGGATGTGTGCGCGGGTGCGATGAGAGTTTCTTCGGCCACGGGTTTGGCGTCGGCCACGATGGAGATCCAGGCGGTTTTTTCGGCGCGGATCAGCAGGGTGAAAGTGGTGGGCAGATTTACGGAAGCTGGGGGTTTGGTCTTTACACTCGGCGGAGTAGCGGTTGCGGGGGATGGGTTTGCGGAAGGCTTGCTGGTAGCGGAGGCGGTCGTAGACGTGGCGGAGGATGCTGGCTTGGAAGATGGGGACGCGGCAGGCAGGGTTGGCGATGGTCCGGATAGCGTTGTTGGTGCGGAGACTGTTCCAGGCGAGAGCGTTCCGGCGGGCTTTGCTCCGGCGGGCAGTGTTCCGACCGGCAGTGTTCCGACCGGCAGTGTTCCGACCGGCAGTGTTCCGACCGACAGAGTTCCTGCCGGGGAGGCTTTTCCCACGGTTAGAGAAGCGGTAGATCCGGAGGGCTGCGTTGGTGAGGGCGTCGGCGTTGGCGCCGGCGGCTGATTCGGAGCGGTTACGGGACTTGATGCGGCGGTGGCGTCGCGGCGATGGCGAAAGTTCCAGAAGGCCAGAAGGACGGTCAGCAGCAGCAAGGCGGCGGCGAGCGTGCCCCACGGAATCCGGACGGAAGGATCGCTTGCGGGCTGGGCTGGGCTTCCCGCGGGATACCGGTGGGGAGAAATTTTCCCGGGGAGATGAGCGACAGGCTGGGCTGTGGGAGTCGGGGTTGAAGGCACGCCTTCCCGACGGTTGCGGCGATCTTCTTTAGTCTTCTTGCGGAGGTCCTCGCGGCGTGGCAGGTTTTCGCGATCGCTGCCATCGTTGGCAGAAAGATGGTTGGCCAGAAGATCATTGTTAGGATGCGCGATGCTGCGAAGATGAGGCGCGCCGGAGGGACTGGGTTTGCCGGCCGGAGCGCGGAAGTCAGGGAGGATGGACTGCTGCTGAATCTGACTCTCACGCAGAGCGGCGAGATAGTCGGCGACCGATTCTTCTTCGTCGAGGCCGACCTGGCGGGCGTAGGCGCGTACGAAACCCTTATTGAAGACGCCGCCGGGAAGCTGGTCGAAGTGTTCTTCTTCGAGAGCGCGCAGCATGCGAACGCTGATTTTCGTGGTGTTGGAGATGGCATCGAGAGCGAGGCCGCGCTGCTCGCGCTGCTTGCGAAGTTTTTCTCCGAAGGCTCCCAAGGCTGGCTCCGGCAGGCAGGGT
>WNFI01703107.1_pt1 | contig 10880 bp, 8 predicted proteins | sample 5400471 | NCBI WGS metagenome assembly WNFI01 (sample SAMN13153348, study PRJNA577476) | soil metagenome | isolation source: 100 cm saprolite on Douglas fir-dominated hillslope | place: USA:California | collected 2013-09-17 | reverse complement strand
TGTACTCGCTTTCCAGGTAGGCTTTGAATTCTTTGAGCTTCTGAACTGCTTTGTCCCCCCACCGGAACTGGGTGGCGACGGCGAGCGCTCCATCACCTGGCTGGAAGTCGATGCCGCCAAGCGCGCCGGCAAGCGCGTTTTTGTTTTCTTGCTTGATCCCAAGGCGCCATGGAACGAGGTCAAGGAGCAGGACCGCCTTACTTCCGAGTCCACCGAGAAAACGGCGGAGATTGTCAAAGCGGTTCAGAAGCTCAAAGAATTCAAAGCCTACCTGGAAAGCGAGTACACCCGCAGCACGTTCTCCAGCGCCGACCAGCTTGCCCAACTCGTGACTACTGCGCTTGCCAACTTCGTCCCCAAGCCCGATCGCGCTCCTTCCAACGATTCCGCGCGATCCGCGCCCGCTTACTATTTTGCAGTACAGTCCAAAATCATCCAGGAGTACACCCGAACCTTCGTCGGCCGGGTGCACGCGCACCAAGCGCTCGAGAGCTTTCTGCAAAACCACAGACGTGGGTACTTCATTGTTCGCGCCGCGCCCGGGCAAGGGAAAACCGCCTTCTCCTGTCATCTCATAAGGGAGGCCGGTTATGTCCACCACTTAATTCACCGCACCGGCGGCCGCAGCGACTCTCGCCTGATCTTGCGCTCGCTCGCCGCGCAACTCCTCGCACTGGCGGCAACGGAGCAGCAACTTCCCGAATCCATCTCGGAGTTGACCAAGACCTTCGAGGAACTCTTGGAAACGGTTGCCGCTCGGCAAGGCAGGATTGTAATTCTGATCGATGCCCTCGACGAACTCCCTGCCGAAATGACCGAGGAGTCCTATCTCGTGGGGGACACTCTTCCCGACGGCGCCTTCTTTGTGGTAACTTCCCGGCCCGGCGAACGTCTGGACAAACTGCTCGAGCACAGCTTCGCGATTCCGCACGAATTGTATGAACTCGGTCCTCTCGATCTTTCCGAGATGCGTGACATCTTGCAGTCGCGCCGCCCCCAGATCACCGCGGCGGAAGTCGAACGGATCGCCGAATCTTCCCAGGGCAATCCTCTCTATCTGCGCGCCGTCGCCGACCAATTGGACAGCAATCCCGCTTACGATCTCCAGACTCTGCCCGACGGCATCGAGGGTTTCTTTCGCAGTGCGACGGCCAGCCTCGCTTTCGGCAACGCGATTCTCAGCGGGATCCTCGGCCTGCTCTCCGTTGCACGCACTCCGTTGTCAGTTGCCCAACTGAGCCAGATCATGGGTATCTCGCAGCGCGACACTGACGAGCAGGGGATTCGCTCCATTCGGCAGTTCTTGCTTGAGATCGATGGCTCCTACACCTTCTACCACGCCCGTTTTCACGAGTTCGTGACCCGGACCATTCTGTACGAGGATGAGTCCCGCAAAGCGCACCGCCGCATCGCCGATTGGTTGCAACTGCCCGCCAACCGCACCCACGAATACCGTTGGGCTTCTCTCGCCTATCATTTGTTCGAGTCCGGCAGTTTTGATGAACTGGTCAAACTCATTGACGAGCCGTTTCTGGCGGAGAAGGCTCGCCGCGTTGGGTACGCGGTGCTGGAAGATATCGAGCTGTGGAGCCGCGTTCAATTGCAGAAGGACGATCCGGCTCTCGTCGAACGGTGCGTATCCCTGGTCGAAGGCCTGAGAAAGTCCATCGGCGGAGACGTCTTGGACTTTGCCGAAGCCATCCATCCGTATCAGCCCGGGCCAAAATCGTTCCGCACCAAACTGATCGCGCCGCCTATACGCTCGATTGCTGGGTTGGATGTTTACGCTGGAGTCCTTCCCAAGGGCGAACTCGCCGCTGATTTTTTCGAGGTCATACCCGCCGATAACCGTCTCGTGGTTGCCATCGGTGACGCGCCCAGCGTCGGTTTGAAGAGCGCCTTTGTCGCTCGATTCATTGGGAACTTGTTCCATAAATTCGTCGCGGGAGCCAAGCCGCTCCATTTGGGAGGAGTTTTGGCAAGGGTGAACAGTACCCTTGCTGCACAGGACTACTTCGAGAGAGTGTCGATGCAATGTGTGGAAGTCGACCCCACGAATGGAATTGTCCGCATGGCGAACGCCGGGCATCCCTATCCCGTACACTATTCCAGCCGCCGCGGCCAGTGTGACATTTTGCCTTTGCGCGGCGATCTTCTTCACGATCGAATCAGCGATAATTCCACTACGGCCCCCTACGAGGAGTATCGTGTGGCGATTGCTCCGGGAGATGTCATCGTCCTAATAACCGACGGGCTGACCGAGGACCATGTGATGCGGGGCGATCCCTACGGTTACCGCTTTACGGCGATCGTCGAGGCCCGCGCCCGCGAGAGTGCGGAGACAATTGGCGAGGCCATTCTCGACAGTTGGAAGGCGCACCCAAGAGAGGACGATGCCGGCGACGATGTCAGCGTGATCGTGATTCGCGTGGCAAGCGGCGAGGCGCTCAAAGGATTCGCAGGAACAAGAGGATTCTGACGCCATGGCGATGAAAATCGTATCGCGGCTGGTGGGTGACGTTCTAATTCTGGACTGCAACGGCAGAATCACTCAAGGAGAAGGTGCGGCTGCCCTGCGCGATACCGTCAGGAATGCTCTAAGGGAAGGACAAAAGAAGATTCTGCTTAATCTTGAGGAGGTGAATTACATTGATAGCACTGGCGTTGGCGACCTGACCTCCGCGTTTAGCACAACACGAAATCAAGGTGGGGAGATCAAGTTGGTGGGCCTCACGCAGAAGGTCCACGACCTGCTCCAGATAACCAAGCTCTATACGGTGTTTGACGTCAAAGACAACGAGAGTGCGGCTCTTGAGGCCTTCGGCGCTCCGCCGCTCCGTTGCTGCTGCCCGCTCTGTGGCCAAGCCAGCGGTCCGTCAGTGATGGACACGCCTTGGGTCATATGGCCTCCCCAAGCCTGCCGCAACGCGAGATGCGAGGCAACGTTCGCCGTTGTTTCTTCCCGAACTCGAGGCCAAGCTGTTGTGCAAACTGTGCGTATTCAAACTTACAAAAATGAGTACTTCGAACTCCTGTCCGGCTCGCCCTTTACCGTGAAGATCGTTGGCCGGCTCGACCTGTTTTCCTCCCCAGCCTTGAAGAAAGCTTGGCAGGCCATCCCCCAGCCTCGCAGAGTTCTATTTGACCTGTCTGCGGCTACGGAAATCAACGACGCAGGTCGGGAGGCGTTGGTAGACCTTTTGGCGAAGCGGGAGAATGATGCAAGGGCGGTTGTTTCTCTCGAAAGCCTCAGTTCTCAGCAGGTGAGTACGTTTCCTAGCGGGCCATATTTTTATCAGACCAGGACGACAGCTTTAGCCGCTCGAGGAGATCGCCATTAGTGTCCTCCAGGCCTGCTTCTTGGATAGTTACGATATGTTACGATATGAATGGTAGGAGTCGGACTGAGGTCAGACTGCTGTGTCTGGATGGCAGTACGCATGGCTCCCTCCTGCTCCTCTGTTCTATTTTTCTCCGCCCCTGTGGTCCGCCTTTACTCCGCCACTGACAGGTTGACGGGGGAAAGCTTGCACAACTTGCCGTTGACTCTTGTAACGTGCTTAAAGGGCCATCGGTCCACCACTCTGCGGTCAAGAATGCAACTCATCCTTATCTTCGTTCTGTTTCCCCCTGTCTGTCCTCGCCGGCCGATTTCCGGTAGGCCTCACGCCGATCCTTCAATACGCCCACTACCGCTTTCGCCGTGCTCGACATGGCCTCCTCACAACCCTGCAGCTCCGCCGCCGCTTCGGCTTCCCAACTCGGAGAGACCGAACCGTGATGCCAGCGGTGTCGGGCAATCCGCGCCCCCCATTCCACGTATCGGCCACAGCCTCGCCAGTCGAACGCGTGGCGACCTGGCGAAAGCTGCAGGCTAGTTCGGAGGCCGCATTCCCCCTTCCACACGATCGGTATGATCGGAGACTCGACGTGACTGGGCGCGCGAGTTTGCCATATTCGTCGTGCAAGCGCTGCCATCAAGCATTCCCAATGGCTGGGACGCACGTGGCTTTGCCGTCGGTCGAGCAACTCGTCGTTCGGCACTTTACGACAAATGTCGTACCAAGGTCGCGGCGCCTTGCGCGCCATAGTCTCGACTTCGAACATGCACCAAGGCGACTGGACGTAGAGAGGCGAGACAAACGCAAGCAGCATTTCGCTTTCTTCGATCGCAAATCGCAGCGCCCTTTGCAGCGAATACTCATTGCGGATCGCGTTTGGCGCGTTGCGCAAATACCAGCCGTCATAAAAGATTGGTGGCTCGCCAAGTGCAGCTTGGATACTAGGCCTCAAATAGTCATTCAAGAACCGATCAACTACCGGCTTGATCTCGCGAACTTCGTCTTCTCGCGTTGAGTAGCTCATGAACGCGTGAAAGCGCTCTGGCGGCCGATCTTGGATGCGCCGGCTTCGCAGTATTCCTGTCATTTGCTAGCCGTTCTCTCGATGATTGGCGTCGCCACTTATCCGCGGCTCCGTTTTTGGCTCCCAACCGTCTCACACTATACCCCTTCAGCGACTCCAGCCTACTGTTTCCTTTTGGCCGGCGAGGGGGTAGAACCTTTGCTTCTTGCGAAAAGCGAAACCGCCATGATGGGTGGGCACGATCTAATGGTGGCGCCAAGGGAGCGCAGTGTCGTTTTTGCAGATAGCTTCAGTATTGCCGAAATTAACCGGTCAGACTGTTGGATTTAGGGCGCTTCGCTGAAAAGCAGGGGCAAACAGATTTGGCCGGTTAATTTTAGCGACTCCGAAATTATTCCGGGCCAGGAGTCGGCTTGGAGAAGATCGGCTCCGACGCTCCCTCACTCCGCTGCCATCGAGCTGCGACATCTCCCCAACGCTTGGGTTTCTGCGACACCGGAATAATGGCGAGTACCGAACACACTATCGGGATAGTATGATCGGTTGGCCAAGAAGCCGGGTCGCAGTTCCAAGAAATGACGGGATGTTATGGATCGTGCAACTTTTGAGAAATACGTAAACGAACGCTATTTCGCCGAGATTTCGTGGTACGACCGAAAATCCATGAGAAATCAGATCTGGTACAGAACTCTGCAATGGGGTCTGATAGTTCTTTCGGCATCAACGCCTGTGGTGATCGCATTGGCTCAAAAGACAGATTCAATGCCGTGGGTGAAGCCCCTGTCACTCGTAACGTCCGTTCTGGTGGCAATCCTTGCAACCAGTTTAAAGACGTTTAAGTTCGAAGAGAACTGGGTCAACTATCGGACCACATGCGAAACGCTGAAAAAGGAAATCCACTTTTTTGATGCCGGCATCGACGAATACAAGGATAGCCCGGATAAAGAAGGTCTGTTCGTGAAGAGAGTCGAAGCTTTGATTTCTCGAGAAAATACCTTGTGGCTGACAACGGTTAAGGAAAAGAAGGACGAAGAGCCCGCGCGAGTACGCTGACTAGGAGGCCCATGGTGTCTTTAAGGGGCTGGGGACCACCCAGAGTACAAGTGGCATTTTGCTAATGAAGGAGCATGTCGTGTAACAGACCTCCTCCGCTCCGACCCTAGCGGTCGCTGACTGCTATTGCTTGATTTTGGATGACCAGGCCAACCAAAAAAATAATGCAGTCAGAAGTCGGCTCCGGGTGCGTGACCACCCATCAACTGTCTTCCAGTCCGAGGTTGTCGTTCACAGCTTGGCTGAGTCTCTGCTTGCAGCCGAGATAGCGCTCAGTTGTCTGAACCGATGCGTGTCCAAGCAAAAACTGAATTTGCTCAAGTTCTCCGCCCGCCATATGGCATAACCGAGCGCAGGTACGACGCAAGTCGTGGGGAGCTAGATTCTTGATGTCGGCACGTTTGGCGGCCGCTTTCACCACGTGCCAGATAGCCTTAGGCGTAATGCCATCGCCCCAGATCTTATCGAGTCGACTTATTCGACGGAAGATCGCCCCACCGTTGATGCCCGCTGCCGCAGTCCACTGATCGACGGCGCGTTTCGCCCACAGGGGAACTGGAACGGTGCGGATGTGCTTTCCTTTGCCAACCAGATCAGCAATGACGCAGTGCTCCTCGCGGACTTGGAAATCTTCCGTTCTGAGTCCGACCAATTCAGCCCGGCGCAGGCCGCAGCCGATGAGCAGGGCCAGAATCGCGCGATCACGTTTACCTCGTAGGCTGTGTGGCATCGACTCCCGGAGGAGGGTCTTGGACTGGTCGACCGTCAACCAGTTCCCAATCCGCACGCCCAGCCGCTTCGCGCCTTTGACACGACGGATCCCTGCGGCTAGGTCAGGACTCAGAAGACCAGTGTCGGAGGCTTCATACGCAAGCCGTCTCACAGCTGCCAAGCGCACATTGATGGTAGAGGGTGCGAGGTTGTTCTGTTCGAGAAAGAACCGGTAGCGAAGAACGACAGTTCGGCTAAAGCTCAGACGTGGTTCGGAGCAATACCAACCGATAAACTCGTCGATAGCGTGGCGGTATGATTCCTGCGAACTGGCTGCGCCCAGTGAGTGAAGAACTGCATCCTTCGACTGCTCCAGGTCGGCGAGTCGAAGCATTGTTCTTGCCTTGGAGCGTTTCGATGTCTTTCGATGCACCATACTGGCGGCCTCCCACGCCGCGATCAATATGGTCGTTGAGTTGGGAGGCTTATGGTCTCGAAGCCCGTTTCTGGATCCCGAGAGGGAGCACTGACGTGCACGAGGAGACGATTCGCCTCTGCGAAGCTCGTTCTGAGCTATCTCTTCTGCGTTGGTAAGGGCTGTGCTCACGGCCTTTTATGGTAAGGATTCCGCAAGCGTTACATCAAAAAGGGCTGTTCTGCTGATCTGAAAACGACTTCGATATTTCGTCCTCTCGACCGAACCTTCTCAAACCCACTCCCCCTCACAGCCGAGTCGTGGTACAGTACGCCGCGTCCCGTTATCCGAAACACTGAATCACTCTTGAAGTCGGTTGCGGACCGTGCTAACGAGTTGGCGATGATTAACCAGCCGGACAACGCGTCACTGCAGTCGCTCGATCGCCTCGCACAGGTATTCGCAGCTGAAACATTCAACATCCGGCACATCTGGAAAGCCTTCGGCCGGGTGCTCGATGAGAGCAATGCGACGGTGCGGTTTCGCGATGACAGCTGGGAACAAGATTGGCTGCTCGCGAAATACGCGGCTGAGGTTTCGGGAATTGGAATCTCGGGGCACTATCTGGCGCCTCGCGACTTCTATACGTTTCCGAGCTTCGACATCGACAAGTATGTCGATGGGTTTGCCCATTTTCCCGGCCACGTGATCAGCCGGAGTCGCGCCAACGTGAACGCGTCGGCGCTATTCGACCGGCGAGACCGGGTGTCGACGTTCGTCGGTTCTAACCCCGCGGAATTCTACGCGGTGCAACAACGAATCGAAGCCCATGGCGACCGTGCAATGACCGTTGTCAACCACACGCTCGCTTGGCTCCACCTTGCGTTGGGAAAGCTCTTCACCGGGATTGCTCTAACACCCTGGGAACACGATCTCGAAGCACTCACGCAAGTGTGTGGGGAGCGATGGTCCAGGATATGGGAACAGAAGGACCTATATGAAGAGTACATGAGTATTCCAGAGCTGATTCAATGGAAGCTTGACGTGTTCTATGGCGCCGAGATTCAGGATGTCGGCTTGGCGATGCAGCCGAGCCGCCAGGGCCAGCCCGTGGAGTGGCGCGAGCATTGGCAGTGGATCAGCGCTCCGTGTGAGGCGCAAGTCGCCCTCGATGGCGTCCGGATGGCTGCACGTCTCATGATGGCACCGCCTGTGTGCATATTTTTTCAACAGCTGTTTCGAAGCGCCGCCGATGCCGTCACCACGGGCCATCTGTTGGCGGTCGCAGTATTCCGGCGCTGGACCCTGCAACTTCTGAGTATGTTGTGGCTCGAGACGGCCTTGCAACATGAGTGGAAGGATCTCCGCCCGCAGGACGTCGCCTCGTTCGCGTTCAGCGTCATGCGTCCGCATTGGCCACGCCGGCTGTTCGGCTTGAGCCATCGGAGCATGGACGTAAAAGCGGCGCTCGCCCAGACGCGCGCGTGGAACAACTTCAGGTACTCGATCGATGCGACGTTCGTGCCCAACTGGGAGACCAACGTCGCCACCGTATGGGGTCTCTTCAGCTCCACGCCCGGAGTTATTCGCGTCGAGTCGGAGCACTACGATGACTCGGTGTGGTGTCGCCGTGAACACGAGCTCTTCGACTACCTTCGCGATCAGGACGATTTCCTCGACGGCCGCTATTTGATCGACGTACCTCAGATCGGCGTTCAACATCTGGGTGCGACCGTTGCTGACGAGAGTCATGAACCAGCCCCGGAACCGATGTTGACACGTAACCAGTATCCGCGTCTGACGACCGTTTTCAGGATGTTTCCCTTCGAATTGTGGGAAAGCCAGATCCTGGCGGTGGTGGCGGCGGTTCGCATGATCCACCTCAGGCTGCTGGATCCGGAAGTCACCAACGCGGCCTGCATGGCGCTGGCGAATAGTCGCCCTGTGCCCGAAGGGTTCGTGCCCCTGACCAATCATCCGGATGGCTGGTCGCCTGTCGTCGCCCTATTCGGTGCCTTTCAGCAACAGTGGGGCGACACCGCGGAACGTTTCCCCATCGCATTTCCAGAAACTTATGAGCCAGCCGAACTCAAGAAGGACACGGAAATGGTCACGTCCGTCATCAATCTTCAGGACGGCATGTTCGACCAGGTCGACGTGCTTGCTGCATGCGAGTGGAACCGGACTATAGTGCCGGCGCTCGTGGGAGACCATCGCTATGGCAGCTTTTTCTGTATCGATTACCGGAACCTGACCGAACAAATGTGGGCGCGGGACGAGGCCTACGTGGTGATCAGGGGCATCAACCGAGTGCGAACGCAGGTTCCGCTATGGTTTCTCCAGCGCGAGGACCAACGGGTGGACGAGTGGAAGGCAATGGGCACGAACCCGGTACTGACACAGCACGTTGATCGACAATGGGACTGGATGATGGAGGCACTGCAGGAGCCGGACTGGCCAGCGAATTTTCAGAGCGACAGCAAGGTGAAGTTCTCACAGAAACTATCCGCGGCGTGCGCCGCCACGGCCACACGAGATGCTGGCTACTATCAAGGGAAGATCAACTGACTCCGTTGCCCACCTCACGTTTTACGTGATGCCGGGCCGCATGGTCTGTCCGATGTCGCCCCAGAAGTCGGCATCTGGGAAATCAATCTCAGAAGTCAGTCTGCTGCCGACTGACCGACAGTCAGCCGCTTAAATATCGCTCGCGGTCAGTAATTTCTGGCACTCCAGCCGCACACAACTCCGGACACACATGACTTCCCACACATGACTTCGGGTTTGCCGTGATCCAGGCACAACGGCCACACCCCTTCGGTAGATTTATGTTGCGCCGGCAACATGTTCTATGTTGCACTGGCAACATAGAGGCTATTATGAATGGAACCCTGGAAGCGATTTTCCAAAGGAGAGCAGTTAAATTCTTTGAGCCAGTCGACATCTCCGAAGAGCTGCGGAAGCAAATCCTCGATGCGGCACGCCATGCTCCCTCCAGCTTCAACACGCAGCCGTACCGGTTCTATTGGGTAGAAACTGCGAAAGAAAAAACGGCGGTGGCGAAACTTTGCCTCGGACAAAAGCCTGCTGAAACCGCGTCGGCGCTGCTCGTGGTCGTCGCAGACATTGGATCGTTGACTGCAACATCGCAAGGACAATTGGAATGGATGCGCAGCAGGTGCGAGTTCAGCGAAGCAAAAATCCGCGACTACGAGCGGACGGCAAAGATCGGCCGGATCCTTTTCATGCCGGGGCCATTCGGTATTTTTGCTGCGATCAAATGGGGGATGTTCTGGCTGCTGAATTTGTGGAAAGTGGTGGGAATGCCGCCCTTGTCACGCCAGGACTTGTTCAAATGGGCGACGAAGAGTACATCGCTAGCTTGCGAGAATCTGATGATCGCTGCCGAAGCCCTGGGAATCAACACCTGTCCCATGGAAGGCTTTGATGGTCGCAGGCTCTCTAAATATCTCGGATTGTCCGCCCGGTCTCATGAGATTGTCATGGTGATTGCGATCGGAAAGAAATCGCATGCCTACGTCGAACCGCCGCAGTGGCGAAGACCTCTCGAAGCAACGGTAACAGTCCTATGAACATCGTTCCAAGGAAAGAGGTTCCTGGAGACATCCTGAAAGATTCAGTACTTGCCCATATCGCAGCGGCTTATTTTTCCGTAGGAAAGAGGCTTGAGCGAAAGACTCGCTGTTCCGCGACCCGCGGTTTTATCCTGTCAACACTGCGGGGCGGCACTACGCTCAATCAGAATCAGATCGCCACGCTTCTAAGTTTCGACCGGACCGTTGTGCACCGGGCCATCAAGTCAATGGCTCAGGAAGGACTTGTGTCTGAACGAAAAGCGAAATCGGGCAGAGCAATTCACGTCCGGTTGACGCCAAAAGGAAACAAGTATAGGGAACGGTTGATCAAGGCCCGGATGGACGCCGATGAGAGAGTCCGGCAGCAACTAACATCGGATGAGCGCGCCACACTTCTTCGGCTCTTGGAGTTGATTGCCGAATTGGAGTTCTAGAGTAGGCTGCCTCCGTCCATTCTTGAACGAATGATCAGCAATGCGGAAATAATTCAGCTATGACTGCCGATTGGAGCTGAAGATTCGCCATGTTGTTGTCATCGAGCGAAGGTGTCGGACGCCTTACCGACAGTCAGTCGTTTCGTGTCGTTATTCTGTGACGTGAAAGCTTGCACACAGTCGGCACACCGTTTGCACTTCCGAGAGCCCGTTTCTGGATAGTTTCCGGATTGCCGACAAGCCGGGAGTTGATCGGATTGGTCAACAGAAACGCGTTTGTCGGTACTAATCCGACGGACGACGATT
>WNFI01688995.1_pt1 | contig 10880 bp, 12 predicted proteins | sample 5400471 | NCBI WGS metagenome assembly WNFI01 (sample SAMN13153348, study PRJNA577476) | soil metagenome | isolation source: 100 cm saprolite on Douglas fir-dominated hillslope | place: USA:California | collected 2013-09-17 | reverse complement strand
AGAACATGTGGATCGAACCGGCCGGTCGGAAGAGCATTCCGGCGTCCTGCGCGAGCGATGCGCGCCCGAGCAATCCCTTCAGGCGCTGATGCGGCAGCACCGCGAGCTCGCAGTGCGCGCACACGACGGTCCCGTCCTCTTTGCGCAATACGCCGACCTTCATTCGACTCCTACCCCTTCGTAGTGATCTTTGCGAGCTCGGAGAAAGAGAACTCGCCCATGCCTGCTCTTAGCTGCCATGCAACACCGGCCGATCGATCTGGGGGGTGAAACACGGATGTTCGCACGCTTCTTGTACGAGTGGGTCAGGACGAATCTGACGAAGGACGAAGGCCAGACGATGGCCGAGTACGGGCTCATTCTCGCCGTCGTTGCCATCGTCGTCGTCGTCACGCTCGTCACGCTCGGGACGTCGATCCAGGGCGAGATCACGAAGGTCATCAACGGTTTGGCCTAGAGCACGAGGCCGAAGCATGCCGCAACGTCAGCACGCGAAGGGAGGTACCACCGATATGAACTTGCGCGACCGCTCCACCGGGTTTCGCGCTGTCGCACGCCGCGACGAGGGACAGACGATGGCCGAGTACGCCTTAGTCCTCAGCCTCGTCATGGTCGCCGCCGTCTTCTCGTTCACGACGCTCGGAAACGCGTGCGCACGTCTCTTCAACCTCGTGAAAGCAGTCGCGCCGTAGGCATCGTCCCGCCGCAAAACGCCAGTTTTCCGCAACGCAACAGACATCAGAGGGGAGTCGAACAATGTTCGCAAGCGTTCTCTTTCAGTGGCTCAAGACGAATCTGAGGAAGGACGAGGGTCAGACGATGGCCGAGTACGGCCTCATCCTCGCCGTGGTCGCCGTCGTCGTCGTGGCGACGCTGATCACCCTCGGCACCTCGCTCCAGGGCGAGATCCAGAAGGTCATCAACAACCTGAAGTAGATGACCTCGACTCGCTTCGGCGGCGGGCCCGCCAACCGCAGGCCCGCCGCCGCAGCATCGAGCACATCGACGCCGATGACACACAGCCGCCACAGCCAAAACGTCAGGTCCGAAGAAGGGCAGACTGCCGTCGAGTTCGCGCTCGTCGCGCCGGTGCTCATCGTGCTGCTGCTCGGCATCTTGCAGATCGGAATCGCGTTCAACCATTACCTCGCGGTGACCGACGCCGCACGGGCCGGCGCGCGCAAGGCGATCGTCGCGCGTATCGCCGGCGCCACACCGGCGGACATCGAAGCGTCGGTGCGCTCGGCCGCCGTCGATCTCGACCAGTCGCAGCTCAACGTCGTCGTGGCCGACCCGACCTGGGCGTCGGGCAGCGACGTCACGGTCACGGTGACGTATCCGTACTCGATCAACCTGCTCGGTGTGGTCGTCGCCTCCGGCAACCTCACGAGCACGATGACGGACCGGGTCGAATGAGCCGCCGTCTTCGCGAGGAGAGCGGCCAGGCGCTGCTCGTCACCATTCTCTTTCTCGGCGCGCTCGTCGGCGCCGTCGCCCTGACGCTCGACGTCGGTGTGTGGTTCCGCGAGCAGCGGCAGGCGCAGGCGACCGCCGACGCAGCCGCGCTTGCCGGCGCGCAGGCGCTGCCCCTGGATCCTGCGAAAGCGCTGAACCTCGCGCAGCACTACGGGACGTCGAACGGCGGCGGGATCCTCGCAGGGAACATCACCTTCCGCAGCGACTACTCGCCGAACGACACAGTCGTGGTGAAGGTGAACCGGACGTCGCCGGGCTTCTTCTCCCAGCTCTTCTCGGTCGCATCGGTCGGTGTGCACGCCACCGCGGCGGCGCGCGCCGACGTCCCCGAGCAGGTGAGCGGCGCGGCGCCGATCGTCGTGAACAAGCTCCACCCGTTGCTCTCCGGGCCGGGGTGCCCGTGCTTCAACGAGGAGACGACGCTCCCGCTCGGCAAGGACGGCGCTCCCGGCGCGTTCGGCGTCGCCAATCTCGATCCGCACTCCAACAACGGCGTGCCACCGCTCGACAGCTGGATCCAGTACGGCTTCAACGGATATTTGAAGCTCGGGCCGTACGACTCCGATCCCGGCGCGAAGTTCAACCCCGCCAACCTCCGCGACGCGCTCACCGCGCGAATCGGTACCGAGCTGCTCTTCCCCGTCTACGACACGCTCGGCGGCGGTGGCTCAAACGCGCAATACAACGTGATCGGCTGGGTCGCCTTCCATCTCGACTCGTTCGGCGACGGCCACGGCAACTGGAACCTGCTCACCGGCTACTTCACACGCGTGATCTGGGACGGCATCCAGAGCTCGAGCAACCAGCATCTCCCCGATTTCGGCGTGTACAGCGTCTCCCTCGTCAACTGAGAAGGACTGGTCATGACCTATCGCATCCGAAATGTCCTCATCGCAGTCGGGCTGGCGCTCGTCGCGATGATGCTTACGCTCTTTTACGTCACGAACTACAAACGCTCGGTGCAGCATGACACCGCGAGCGTCGGCGTTTACGTCGCCGCGAAGGACATCAAGGCCGGCTCTGCCGGGCCGGAGCTGCTCAAGCAGCACGATCTGAAGCTCGAGACTGTCCGGCGCCAAGACGTCGTCCCGGGTGCGATCTCGAGCCCCGACCAGATCCAGAATCTCGTGCTCGCGGGGCCGATCTACGCGGGCGAGCAGGTTACGTTGCGCCGCTTCGCTGACGTTGCCGCGCAGGGAATCCGTGCACAGCTCCGAGGCACGATGCGCGCCGTGCAGGTCGCCGGCGATCCGAATCAGCTGCTCGCAGGAACGCTGCAGAGTGGTGACCACGTCGATCTCGTCGGCAACATGCGTCTGACGGCGAACACGACGGCGGCGGCGACTCGGATCGTGCTACGCGATCTCACCGTCCTCACGGGTCCGACCGATTCCACGCTGGCGAAGGCCTCCACGTCGGGAGGATCGAGCTCGGTGATCCTCGCCGTCACCGACACGCAGGTACAGCGCCTCTTCTTCGTGCTCAAGAACGCGGACTGGACGCTCGAGCTTCGGCCCGTCGTCGATGCCGCTGATAGCGCAGAGCGGGTCGAGACGATCGACTCGGTCCTCAAGGGGGGAGTCCGATGAGCGAGGCAATCCGCGTCTACTTCACGGGTGACTGCGACGGGTTCGACGCGCTTCGGGCCTCACTGGCCGGAAACGCCGAGATCGCGGTCGTCGGCGCCAGCGAGCAGGTCGAGGCAGCCGCCTCTCCGCTGGCCGGCGGGCACCTCGACTGCGTCGTCCATGCGACGCGCGGGGCCGTGTTTCCGACCGATGACATCGCGGAGATCCGTGAGCAGACGCGCGCTCCCGTGATCCTCGTGGCGTCGGGCGGCGAGGCGGCGGCCATGCTCGAGCAGGCGCTCGAGCTGGATGTCGCCGACGTGCTCCTGCTGCCGCAGCTCACGCACAACGTCGTCTTCGCGATTCGCAAGGCCGCGCACGTGCGGCGCCAGCTGCAGACGGCGGTGCACCGCGGCCGTGTGATCACGGTCTTCTCCCCGAAGGGCGGCACGGGCAAGACCGTCGTCGCGACGAATCTCGCGACGATGCTCGCGAAGCGCGACGGGATGCGCACGCTGCTGCTCGATCTCGACCTGCAGTTCGGCGACGCTGCGATCGCGCTCGGCATCGAGCCCGACAAGACGATCTACGATCTCGTCGTCGCGCCGGGAGAGCTCGACTCGGAGAAGCTGGCCGGCTACGTCGTCAAGCACCGATCCGGTCTGGACATCCTCGCCGCGCCGCTTCGCCCTGAAGATGCCGAGCTCGTGATCGAGAGCAAGGTGATCGCTCTGCTCGAAGTGGCACGCGGTTCGTACGACGCGATCGTCGTCGACACGTCGCCGTTCTTCCACGGGCCGATGCTCGCCACGCTCGACCGCACCGACGAACTGCTCGTCCTCTGCGGTCTCGACGTGCCGACCCTGAAGAACGTCCGGCTCGCGCTCCAGACGTTGGAGATGCTCTCGTTCCCGGCGAGCCGGATCCGCTACGTCATGAATCGAACGAACGCGAACGTCGGACTCAGCACACGTGAGGTCGAGGCAGGCCTCAAGGTGAAGGTCGGGACGGAGCTGCCCACCGATCGGGCGGTGCAGGTCTCCGTCAATCGCGGCGAGGCCGTCGTCCTCAGTGATCCGCGTTCCGACTTCTCCAAGGGAATCGCGGCAATCGCGAAGCAGGTCGCCCCGCCCACGCAGGCGGCGGCGGCCAAGAAGGTCGAACGAAAGCGTCGCGTCTCGTTCGCGAGGGCCTGACATGGGCCTGCACGACCGGTTGTCCCGCACCGCCGACGGTGCACAGGCCGTCGGCGAGGTGCTGGACGACCAGGTTCACGTCGACCCGTACGCGGAGCTGAAGGCGAAGGTCCACCACGCGTGCATCGCGAAGCTCGGCCCGGAGCTCTTCAAGGAGGATCCCGCCGACCTCGGGGAGCGCGTCTACCGTGCCGCCACCGAAGAGCTCGCGCTCACCGGCACGCCGTTGACGCGCGAGGAGCGCCGCGAGCTCGTACGCGAGCTCACCGACGACATCCTCGGCTACGGGCCGCTCGAGCGGCTGCTCGACGACGACACCGTGAGCGAGGTGATGGTCAACGGCGCACAGCACGTATACGTCGAGCGCAGCGGCAGGATCGAGCGCGCCGCCGCCCGGTTCGTCGACGACGCGCATCTGATGCGCATCATCGACAAGATCGTCTCGCAAGTGGGGCGGCGCGTCGACGAGGCGTCGCCGATGGTGGATGCGCGCCTGCCCGACGGTAGCCGCGTGAACGCGATCATTCCGCCGCTCGCTCTGACCGGCCCGACGCTGACGATCCGCAAGTTCTCACGCGAGCCGTACACGATCAACGACCTGATCTCGTTCGGCACCGTCTCGCCGCGCGCCGCGCAGTTCCTCGGCGCCTGCGTGAAGGGCAAGCTGAACGTGCTCATCTCCGGCGGCACCGGCACCGGCAAGACGACGACGCTCAACGCGATCTCGGCGTACATCCCCGGCGACGAGCGCATCGTGACGATCGAAGACGCCGCCGAGCTGCAGCTCCAGCAAGAGCACGTGATCACGCTCGAGTCGCGTCCGCCGAACATCGAGGGCGTGGGCGAGGTGCGGATTCGCGAGCTTGTCCGCAACGCGTTGCGTATGCGTCCCGACCGGATCATCGTCGGCGAGGTTCGCGGCGCGGAAACGCTCGACATGCTCCAGGCCATGAACACGGGCCACGAAGGCTCGCTGACGACGATTCACGCCAACTCGCCGCGCGACGCGCTCGCTCGGCTCGAAACGCTCGTGTTGACCGCCGGTGTCGAGCTGCCGCATCGTGCAATTCGCGAGCAGATCGCGAGCGCGTTCGACGTGCTCGTGCAGATCCAGCGCCTCGTCGACGGCTCTCGCCGCATCAGTCACATCGCGGAGGTCATCGGCATGGAGTCCGACGTGGTCACGCTCCAGGACATCTTCGTCGCCTCGTCGCCGACCGAGGATGAAGCGGCACTCGCACGGACGCTGCTGACGCCGCTCCGCGCGACCGGGCTCAAGCCGCATTTCCTCGGGAAGCTCGCAGCCAACAACGTCGTGCTTCCGCCAGGGTTCTTCGCCGGCGACGAGGACGACGTCCGTGCAGCGTTCGCGGTCAACACGTTCGGAGCCGCGCAATGAGATTGCGGGCACTTCCGGCATCGCTCGCAGTTGCGCTCGTCGTCGCGGGGTCGGCGACGGCCGGCGTGCGGATCAGCGCCGTGGACACGAGCGGCTATCCCGAGGTTCGCTTGACGGTCGTGGCGCCGGTCGGGAGCGGCAGCCCGGTGCTGCACGAGAACGGCATTCCCGCGCTCGGCCTCCAGTCCGCCAATCTCGCAGGCGAGAAGAGCGTCGTCCTCGCGGTCGACCGCTCCGAGTCGATGGCCGGGAAGTCACTCGCCGACGCGACGGCGGCGGCCCGCGCGTTCATCGCCGCAAAGTCGAGCTCCGACCGCGTGGAGGTACTCGCGTTCGGTCATCAGGCGCTTGCGCTCACCCACTTCTCGAGTTCGACCGCCGACGCGACCGCGGCCCTCCAGCAGCTCAACGTCGACACCGTTCCGGGGACCGCTCTCTGGGACTCGATCGCGCTCGCAGCGCGAGGCCTGCTGCACGACGACCGGCCGGGGCACGTGATCGTCGTCGTCACCGACGGCCGCGACGTGTCGAGCTCGGCGTCATTCGAACAGGCGGTCGCTGCCGCGCACCAGGCCCGCGCAGCGGTGTACACGATCGGGATCGCCGGTCGCGACTACACGCCGGGGCCGTTGCGCGCGCTCGCTGCGCAGACAGGCGGTCTGTACCGCGAGGCGACGTCGACAGCGCAGCTCACGGAGCTGTACGCGTCGATCGAGCAGGCGCTCGCAGGCACGTGGCAGCTGCGCTACGCGACTGCGGCGAGGCCCGGAGACGTGCTCCGGCTCGCGGTCGGTGTCGGCACCGCGGGCAGCGCGGGCCGCACCGTCAAGCTGTCCGACGTCGGCGCCTCCGTTCCGTCGCAGACGCCTCCCTCGGGGCTGCTGCCGCGGTCGGCATGGGCATCGAGTTTCGCGTCGATCGCGTTCGCCGCCGCCGTCGGCCTCTGCGTGTTGGTTGCCGTCTGCTTTCTCTTCGCAGCGCGCCGAGGCAGCCGCCTCACCGCGCGCCTCGCTCCTCATCTCGGGCCGGCGTCGGCAAACGGGAAGCTCCGCCCCCGGCGCCAGAGCCGCAGCCTGCTGCGCGGTGTGTTCGCCGCGACGGAGCAGACATTTGCGAACGTCAAGCAGTTCCGCGCGCTGCAGGGGATGCTCACGCGCGCCGACCTGCCGCTGCTCGCGTCCGAGCTGCTCTACATCTGTCTCGGCGCCGGCGTCGTCGTCGGCATGATCGCCGCGCTCGCGGGCGTTCCCTCAGTAGTGGTGCTCGCCTTGATGGTGGGCGGGGGCTCGGCACCGATTTTCTGGGTGAGCTTCAAGGCGCGCGCCCGCGTCAAGGCGTTCGACAACCAGCTGCCGGATCTGCTGATCACCATCGCCGCGTCGCTCAAGGCCGGCCACTCGTTCCGCCACGCCGTGCAGGCTGTCGTGGACGAAGGCGCTGAACCGGCCGCCAAGGAGTTCAGGCGCGTCATCACGGAAACGCGGCTCGGGCGGCCGATGGACGACGCGCTCGCCGAGATGAGCGACCGCATCGGCTCGAAGAACCTCGCGTTCGTGCTCAACGCCGTGACCATTCAGCGACAGATCGGCGGCTCGCTCGCAGGGCTCTTCGACATGGTCGCCGAGACCGTTCGACAGCGGCAGCAGTTCGCGCGCAAGATCCGCGGCCTGACCGCGATGGGCCGGATGTCGGCGTATGTGCTCGTCGGCCTGCCGTTTTTCATCGCACTCGCCGTCACACTGATCAGCCCCGTCTACATGTCGCCGCTGTGGCACACGAACACAGGACATGACCTCATCGCATTGGGCACCGTGATGCTGATGATCGGGTCGGGGATCCTCAAGAAGATCGTCTCGTTCAGGGGGTAGAGGATGCTGCTGCCGCTCGCCGCGCTCTCGTTCGCATTCGCGACGTTCCTCGTTGCCGAGGTGGCGACCGCGCCGCAGCGTCGGCGTCGCATCGCGCTGAAGCGCGCAGCGGGGTACGGGCGCCGTCGCGAGAGCACGACCGCCGAGATGCTCCGCTTCCGCGACCGTGTGCTCACGCCGACGGTGAGGCGGCTCGCGGCGGTGACGCTTCGCCTGAACCCGAAGGCGTCCGCAGACGCGCCCGTCGCGGGAGTGTTGCTCGTGCCGGCATTCGGCGCGTTGGGCTTCATCCTGCCGGACTTCATCCTCACCTCGCGCATCCGCGGGCGTCGTGAGCGAATTCGCTCCGAGCTCCCGGATGCACTCGATCTGCTCGCGGTTTCGGTGGAGGCGGGTCTCGGGCTCGACGGCGCCGTCACCAAGCTGACGGAGCACATGCGCGGCGCGCTCGTCGACGAGTTCGCGCTCACGCTCGGCGAGATGCGCATCGGCGAGTCGCGGCACGACGCGTTGAAGAAGATGGCGGAGCGCGTGCCGGCACCAGAGGTCGCGGCATTCGTCCGTTCGGTGATCCAGGCCGACCAGCTCGGTATCTCGCTCGGCCGGATCCTGCGGGTGCAAGCCGCCGACTCGCGAATGCGCAGGCAGGCAGCGGCGGAGGAGAAGGCGATGAAGGCGCCGATCAAGATGCTCTTCCCGACCGCGATCTTCATCTTCCCGGCGCTGTTCGTGGTGCTGCTCGGCCCCGCGCTGCTCAACATCAGCAAGTACCTCAAGTGACGCACGAGACCGAGACCGGATTCGGCAGCGGGCTGCGCGCCCAGCTCGAGCGCAAGCAGGTCGTCGAAGAGCCGCTTGTCACCGAGGCGGAGCTCCCGGCGACGTCGATCGAGCCGATCGGCGACGTGGTGCAGCTCGTGGTCGAAGCACCGCCCGTCGCGGCGGAGCTCACAGCAGTGCAGACGGAGCTCGAAGCGGCGATCCGGCGTGAGCAGGAGCTGCGCGAGGCACTCCAACATCAGGTCGAGGCGTACGAGCGGGAGCTCGCAGCCGAGCGCGACCTGGCCGTACGCGAAGCGGAGTTCGAGCAGCGTGCGGCCCGCCTCGAGACGGCACGCGTAGAGCTCGAGGAGCAGCAGGTCGTCCTGCGAATCCAGTCTGACCAGATCGAGAGCGACCGCCTCGAGCTCGTCACGAAGCGCACCGAGCTCGTTTCGGAAGAGGCACGTGTCACTCAGCTCGCGACGCACATCGACTTGCGTTCGCACGATCTTCGGTCGGACGACCAGGAGCGTGCCCAGGCCGAGGCGCAGATCGCGCAGCAGCTCGCCGGGATCGGCGAGCGCGAACGCGAGTTGAAGCGGGAGCGCGCTGCGCTCGATGCGCGCCGGCAGGAGTCGGAAGCGCGGCTCGCAGCACGCGAACACGGCGTCCGCGAGCTCGACGCGGCGGCGCTCCGCCGCGAGCGTGCGGTCGCGGACCGGGAGCTCGAGTTACAGGCTGCGGAAGCCGAGGGCGCTCGCGATCGCGCGCGGCTCCAGGAGCGCGCGGAGGCGGTGGCGGCGCGCGAGGAAGCGCTCGAGCGGACGGGGGACGCTCGAGCGCAGATGCTCGTGAACGGGGAGACGGCGCTCGCCGCCTGGGAGAAGCGCCTGCGCGAGCAGAGCGACCGGCTCGACCGAGAGCGGGCCGGCCACGGGCAGGCGTCGCAGGAGGCGTTCGCCCTGCTCTCCGAGCTCGAGCAACGGGAGGAACAGGTGGGACGGCGCGAGGCGCAGCTCCTGATGGCGGAGGCTGCGCACACCGAGCAAAGCGCGCAGCTCGCGCTGGCGGAGGAAGACCTCCGCCTGCGCGAGGCGCGCCTCGGTGCGGATCTCGAGCTGCGCGAGGACGCACTCGACGATCGGGAGCGCCTGCTCGAAGAACGCGAGAAGCTGGTCGGGGACCGCAATCGCGAGCTCACGAAGTACGTCGGCGAGGTTCAGGGACAGTTCAGCCGGCGGAGCGTGGCGTGACCGCCGGGATCGTCGACGCGCTCGTCGCGGTGTTCTTCATCGGCGTCCTCGTCGCGATCTCGGCCGTCGACATCCGGCGGCGCATCGTGCCGAACAAGATCGTGCTCCCGGCCGCGGCCGTCGTGCTCGTCGCGCGCACCGCCGTCCATCCCTCGCTCGTGTGGCTCGTTGCCGGCGTCGGTGCCGCGCTGTTCCTCCTTGTCGCTGCGGTGGCGAGACCGGGTGGGATGGGCATGGGCGACGTCAAGCTCGCGCTTCTCCTCGGCTTCGCGGTCGGCCGGACGGTCCCGGTCGCGCTCCTCGTCGCACTCGTCGCGGGAGTCGTCCCGAGCCTGGCGCTGATCATCCGGCACGGCACGAGCGGCCGGACGATGGGCATCCCGTTCGCGCCGTTCCTCGCCCTCGGTGGGGTCGTCGCACTCTTTGCCGGGACACCGGGGTTCTAGGTCTCAGGTTTGCACATCTAGCGGGAGATATTTCTTCGTAGAAAGTCACCCAAGTAGGTAGTTGTTTCTCGCGGCATCTGCGCACACGCTTTCAGTCCGCAGGTACGTCAGAGGGGTCAGCTTGGCCGCAGCACGAGACATCGGTCGCGGTGACGGGGATGTCATCGCGAGCGCAACGCACGACTTGTACAACCGCTACGGGCGGCAGATTTACGCGTACTGCCTCCACCATCTGAAATCGCGGGAGGAGGCGGAAGACGCCGTCCAGACGACGTTCATGAACGTCTTCCGCGGCCTGCAGCGCGGCACGGTCGCGCACTCCGAGCAGGCGTGGCTCTTCAAGATCGCGCACAACGTCTGTCTTTCGCGGCAGTCGTCCTCGTGGCGTCGCCGTCGCGTCGAGACGCCGAACGACTTCGAGGTACTCCAGGAGATCATCCCGTCGCCGCCGCGCACCGGCGCGGATGAGCTGATCGGGCTCGAGGACGCACTCGAGGCGATGCCCGAGAACCAGCGCCGCGCCATTCTCCTGCGCGAGTGGCAGGGTCTGTCGTATCGCGAGATCTGCGCGGAGCTGAAGCTGTCGCAGGCGTCGGTCGAGATGCTCATCTTCCGGGCGCGGCGTTCGCTTGCGAGCGCACTCGCGCCGGCGGAGGCGCCGCAGGGAGTGCCGGCCGCTGGACCGCAGCTCAACCTCAGCGCGTTGCTCGCGGGTCTCAAGTCCGCGCTCACGGGCAGCGCCATGGTGAAGGCGGTCGCGGTCGCCGTGGCCGCCAGCACGGTTGGCGTGGCCGTGCAGCCGGTCGAGCACTCGCTGACCAAGCGGGGCACGCGGAAAGGATCCGCGCGGGTCACGGCCTCGGCGGTCGCCGTTTCGGCGCCGGTCAGGACGCTCAGCGTTGCGGCCTCCGC
>WNFI01312533.1_pt2 | contig 10880 bp, 11 predicted proteins | sample 5400471 | NCBI WGS metagenome assembly WNFI01 (sample SAMN13153348, study PRJNA577476) | soil metagenome | isolation source: 100 cm saprolite on Douglas fir-dominated hillslope | place: USA:California | collected 2013-09-17 | reverse complement strand
TGTTCCAAGAAGTGTTGCAGTTCCTGTTGGCAAGGTATAGACACCTGTATCGTCTGCTGCGGTAAAAGACATTGTCTTGTTAACTGTTAGTGTTTTTCCTGAAACGACTGATAATCCTGTAACTGTACCTGCATTTCCCGAAATATTCGTCTGGTCTCCTGTGTTTGATCCCGAAACCGAAGCACCTGAAGAAATATTAGAAGATATGACAGCTCCGGCTACAGTTAATGCACCTGCCGATGTTATCTTGTTGGAAGAAGAGAAGAATTGAATGTCTCCTTTTGTTACATTGGTTGTCGAAACCAATATTAAGGTTCCACCCGACGCTGTACCACCATTAATGGTTGCCGATCCGCCAAGAGTTAAAGTTGTTCCGTTGGAGGTAACCGTTCCCGATGCGGTATTTAGCGTTAAAGCTCCTGATCCGCCCGAGGCAATTGTTAACGCTCCCAAATCTGCAATATTATTTGTTGAAAAAGTTTGGGATCCAAGTATTGTTCCCGAAGCAAAAGTTGGAGTTGAGGTAGTTGCAATGTTTTGAATCGTATTAACAACTCCGGACGAAGCAGTAAAATTAGTTGAGTTAAATGCTGCAATACCTTTGGTGGAACCGTCGGCTGCAGCATTATTTATGGTGATTGTCGAGCTGGTTCCAATTGAATTGGCAATTGTAAGTACACCTGTTAAGGAGTCAAGCGATGTAACTCCCGCACTTCCGCCAGTTCCGCAGCCCGCGTCCGTTGTATTACAAATAGTCTTTACGACTCCATTTTCTACGATTTTGTATTTATTAGCTGTCGTGTCGTACCAAACAATTCCGGTTGTTGCAGTAGGACTTCCCGCTCCTCCTGTTATAACAAAAGCTTTTCCCGCCGCGACAGTTGTATCCCCACTTAGAGAAACTGCGCCTGTTCCTGTTTTAAAAGTTCCGGATGAGCCGGATTGATCAAAATTTCCCGCCGAAAGAGTAACTCCGCCACTAAAAGTTAACGCAGTCGAAGTGGAAGCTCCTCGACCCGTAACCGAAGCTAAAGTATCTGCCTCTATGGCTGTAACTGTAATAGTCGAGCCGGATGCCGAAACTGTATTTATCCCTCCACCTGCAACTACAAGATCTCCTGTTAGAGAATTAAACGAACTGACTCCGCTTCCGACACCGGAAACAGTTGCACAGATCCATTGAGAATTTGGGTTATCCCATTTTAAGATTTGATTATTTGAACAGCTTCTTAAAAGCGACAGTCCCGAACTGTTGGCCAATCCTCCCCCTGACGCAAGCTGAATCGCAGACCCCTCAACCTTATTTGAGCTTGTTATTTTGGCAAGTTTAGAGTCAGGAATTGTTCCGTCGGCAATATCTTCTCCTTTTATAGTTAAATTTTTGATTTTTTCGGTTGTTATGGAATTATCTGCGACAGTAAGCACTACATCAGCGGCCAATTTTGCCGAAGTTACGGCTCCGTCTGCAATTTTTAAAGTAGAAACCGCGTCGTCAGCAAGTTTTGAAGTGCCAACCGAACCTGCGGTCAAATTGGATCCTGCGACCCTAAGAGCTTCTATATTGCCTTGTGAGTCTATTTTTGCCAAATTACTCAAATCTATATTCAGAGGGGAGGTCAGAGGAGTAGAAGGAGCCTCACTGCTATTGCTTTGATTTGTAACCTGAAGATAGTCGACACTAGGTAATTGAATTGGAATCAGAGGTTTTATATTACCGTTCTCATCTAGAACCAAAACTTGATTAATGTCCGTAATGGGCTCTTGGGGAAATATTTTTTTATAGGTTTTTCCGTCAACTACCTTGATAATCCCTATAGAAATTCTACTAAATGGCTTTAAAAAACCACTTACGGATGACTGACTCGTAGAAGCACCCAAAACCGATTTGCCGCTTTGCTTTACCAAAGCCAGAGTCTTCGCGTCTCTATAACCAAAAGCCTTTGACATGTCTTCCGGAAATACAAGAAAAAGAATAACGAGCATCGAGATTAGAACAATAAATAATATAAATAGGGAGAGTCCTACAGACGAGATTCTTTTTTGTAAGGTTCCAATCCTTCCCACTTCTCTCTTGGTTTCTTCCTCCATTGCCGCGAGTGTTTTAACAAGAGGCTTTGGCTCTTCCGATTTTTCCGAACCTTCTCCTTTAAAGGGAGCGAGTATTTTGTCTTCTACTTGTTTTTGTCTTAAGAAATATTCGGAATCGAGGAAGCTCTCCATTATCTCTTGGGGATAAACTCTCTCTCCCGCTTTATTTCTCTTGGGCTTAAGAAGACCTTTCTTTTCCAGCCTTCTTAATGTTGATGGAGAAATATTTAATTTCTCTGAAACTTTGGAAATTGGAAGGGGTTGGGACAGTTTATTTTTCTCCAACTCCTTTACCGAGAAATAGCGTGTTTTTCCGTCTGGTCTTTCGGAGTGAAGTAGCCCTTTTTTGTCCCATCTTCGGACCGTGTCTATAGAAACTCCGAGCATCTCGGAGGCAATGCTTATTGGAACTATTCTTTTATTTCTAGGCAGGGATTTAGGCATAATTTACCTATGCATTGGTTAACCTTTGCATAGGTGGGCTGTTTTGAAATTTGTGTATCTAGCTGTCATATTTATTATTATGGTAGTAATTAATACGCTACAGCCTCGCAGCGAACCTAGTCAAATGTTGACAATAATTGCATAGTATTGCATACTGGTATATAGAATTGCATATATGGAAAATTTGTTTAATGTTAATCAAGCGGCGTTCATTTTAAAAGTCCATCCGCTAACAATCCGCCGTTACATAAAAGAGGGAAAATTAAAAGCAATAAGAATTGGCGGCAATGTCCGGATAAAAGAGTCCGATCTTCAGAGTTTTAACAAGGAAGTTTCGCCTGCACCGGCCAAAAAATCACTTATTTTTAAGAAAAATTTGATTGTCGCAAAAGCTTTTGCAAACGACGACCCCTTCTTTAGATTGAGAGGTTTAGGAGCAGCAGTTCCTTTATCTAACAAGTAAAATTATGGCAACAACAGGAAAAAAAGTCTTTATTTCACCCAATGCTTTTTTGGCATTTATAAATAGAGCCGATCCAAAACACCCGCAAGCTGTTGCTTTTTTCCGCTATTTTGCCCAAGAAAACTATAGACTTTATGTTGATTTTCTAAACATCTACGAAACCGGGAGGCAGATTCACTTCCAAATTAGCCCTTCCCTGGCTCGGGATTTCCTGCGAACCATATTTATAACCAATATAAACGTTATTTATCCTTTGGAATCCGATATAAAAACAGCCTTAAAAACGCTTGTAAACTACCAATCTGTGGATCTAACTTTTGACAAAGCGATCATGGCTACACTTGCCAACAAAAACGGTATTTCGCAGATTTGCACGTTTGAATATCTGCATCCTCTTTTCGGCCTAAGCGTATTCTACCTACCTATTTAACGTCTATCTCGAAATATCAAGAAGTATATCAAAAGATAACTAAGTGAACTAAATTTGGTGGGCACTGATGGAGTCGAACCATCCACCTCTTCTTTATCAGAGAAGCGTTCTACCGCTGAACTAAATGCCCATTTCTACGACGCTGAGGCGCGAGTCGGATTCGAACCGGCGAATGGCTGTTTTGCAAACAGCTGTGTTAACCACTTCACCATCGCGCCAAATGTTGGATTAATCTTAACACAGAAGCTGATTTCTATCAATTGTCAGGCTACAGGAGCTCGCTGAAAGTCTTTTGCGGCAGACAGAAGTTGTTCCGGAAATTTGGAAACTCCCCGAAGATCTCTCTGTGTTAAAAGCTCGAGAGGAGATTTGTTCCTAAGAGCAGGGTTTGCCCCATTAAACCAATCTTTAATATGTGAGACTTGACCGTCATAAATAATTGCACAAAGCTTCAGGGTTAACCTGAACTGCTCTCCAGTTTTGCCGAAAGACCCTCTCCTATTTTATCTTTTTCGTCCGGATCGGAAACAGAAACTAATCCTTTTATTACAGACAATGCTTCTTGAGACGTTAATGGCAATCTTTCTCCGCGGCCGTTTACAAAATTTTCCACGGCGCAATTATAACAGCAGGCTTAAAAATGGTCAAATTTGCACAAAAAACCACCCTATTTGGAAACAGGGTGGTTTTAATCTAGCACCTAAAATTTTTAATGGCCAGGAAGTGGTAGAGAAAATTGAATAAGTAATATTTTATAAGCGCTTATTCCCGCTTAGGTGTGTTGTACTCTTCGTCCAAATTATATCCACTCACCAAAATGGTAAGGGATAGTTCGAACTTGCCGTACCTTCTCTCTTCCCAGTTTTTCACCTAAAAAGATGAAAAAATTTTAGAAAGGAGGTGATCCATCCCCAGCTTCGGCTAGGGATACCTTGTTACGACTTAAGCTTCATCGCCGGATTTAGACTCGGACACTAAAAGTGACCTTCATCTACCCCCGACTTTGCTGCCTTGACGGGCGGTGTGTACAAGACCCGAGAACGTATTCACCGCGGCATGCTGATCCGCGATTACTACCGATTCCGACTTCATGAGGTCAGGTTGCAGACCTCAATCTGAACTGAGGCGAAATTTAAGGGATTAGCTTGCCGTTACCGGCTTGCAACCCATTGTTTTTCGCCATTGTAGTGTGTGTGTAGCCCAAGGTATAAGGGCCGTGCTGACTTGACGTCTTCCGCTCCTTCCTTCCCGACTAAAATCGGGACCGTCTGCAATGAATATTTAACATTACACGCGGGTTGCGCTCGTTTCCCCACTTAAGGGAACACCTCACGGCACGAGCTGACGACAGCCATGCAGCACCTGTGTAATCATCCTTGCGGATTTCTCCCTGTTTCCAGGGAAATAAACGACTACATGTCAAACCTTGGTGAGGTTCTTCGTTTTGTCTCGAATTGAACCACACGCTCCACCGGTTGTGCGGGTCCCCGTCAATTCCTTTGAGTTTTAGCCTTGCGGCCGTACTCCCCAGGCGGTCCGCTTAACGCGTTAGCTTACACCCCTGGCAATTGCCAAGAGCTAGCGGACATAGTTTACGGCTAGGACTACACAGGTATCTAATCTGTTTCGCTACCCTAGCTTTCGTGCCTCAGCGTCAGGAAAATCCCAGATGTCTGCCTTCGCCTTTGGTGTTCCAGCTAATATCAACGCATTTCACTGCTACACTAGCTGTTCCGACATCCCTAACAATCCTCAAGTCAAATAGTATCCTAACTTTTCCTATGGTTGAGCCATAGTATTTAAGTTAAGACTTATTAAACCGCCTACGCACACTTTACGCCCAATGAATCCGGATAACGCTTGCCTCCTACGTATTACCGAGACTTCTGGCACGTAGTTAGTAGAGGCTTATTCTATAGTCCGTGAAGGGACTATCAAAAGGAGTTTACGACCCTAAGGCCTTCATCCTCCACGCGGCGTCGCTGGGTCAGGCTTTCGCCCATTGCCCAATATTCCTGGTTGCTGCCACCCGTAGGTGTACTGCCCGTGTCTAAGTGCAGTTGTGGCTGATCGACCTCTCAGTCCAGCTACCCGTCAAAGCCTTGGTAGGCCATTACCCCACCAACTAGCTGATAGGACGCAGGCTCATCCTGAAACGTACAGTTAAGTACTTTACTCTTACGAGACTATGGAGAATTACCCCATCTTTCGATGAGCTATGCTCCATTTCAGGGTAGATTCCTACGCGTTACTCACCCGTCTGCCGGTTGCTTCTTGCGAAACCCCCATGACTTGCATGCCTAAGGCACGCCGCCAGCGTTCATCCTGAGCCAGGATCAAACTCTCAAAAAAAGAGTCCATTCATCTTAGAAGACGAATGGTCTCTACCACTTCTTGACCATCAAAGATGCGTGATCTTTGAAAATCTAAAGTAATCCTGTTAATTGACTTCCTTTTAAATTTTGTGTGCTGATTTGTAAAAGAGCAGATGTAAAAACCTTCTAAAGACAAAAAATCCCGCCATAGGCGGGTTCAAAACCTTCGTCTCTGGCAAAGCTTTTACATACTAGAAACCATTATAGAGAAACTGAATTTTTTGTCAAGGGAGAAAATTCTATCTTTCCGAAGGCTTAAGAGACAATCCCCTATCTTCTAAAATTATTTTTAGCCTGGAAACAGTTACTTTTCCTACTCTTGGTATTCTACGCAATTCAAATTCGGATACTTGAGTTAAATCTCTTAACGTTTTAATTCCGTGACGGCCGAGAGCATGACGTTTTGGGTTTGGGAGCAAATCAATTATTCTCAAACTTAGCGCTTCTTCCAGAAATCCTGGTTGAGGATATTCAACCGCATCTTGAGTAATTGGCACATCGCCGAATTCTTCTAAAAGTTCATCGGCTATTTTTACAGCCTCCATTTTACCTAAGGCGCCTTGCTTGTCTCTCCAAATCGCTAATGGTCCTCTCTCTGGCATGCGGGAGATTATAAAGTAAATACAGCCGACAATCAAATTTCTATGCCAAAATCATGCCCATATTTTTACGGATTTTTAAAAAAATGTGTTATAATCCGTGGTTCAATGAGAGAAATATCAATAAATACAATTCTCCAAAGTGCGATTCTAACGGGAGCAGTTATTCTGTCCTGTACTCCTCTGGAGTCGCCAAAAGCAGAAAAAACAAATCCAAGGCCAAACTACACCGGTCTTAACACTCCCTCTCCCGAACCGAGAGCATTCTCCGGACTAAAAATAGACTCACAAAACTTTAATCAATTTTTTAATACCTGCGATTCAAAAGAAGAGCTTTTAAGAATCTCACAAGGTGAAGGAAAACCAATATTCCCTTTATCTTTTAAACCCGAAGATGTGGAAATTACAGCAGAAACTCCTTCCAAAGACAAACAAACAGTAGACAAAGTATTAGTTAAAAACCCTGTAACGTATATTTCCCCCGTAGACGCAACATTCCTTTCCGAGAGTGATTATGTCAAACGCAAGGGTGCAGCGGGTTCGGCAATAGTTTACTACGTCATAGAAGACGGTAAAAAAACAGTAGTTCTACATTCTTTTCAAGTCTCCGAAGACGGAAAAACCAAGGAAAAAGAATTCTTTTTAATGTTTTCACCGGAAAAAATAAAAACAGAAGCTTTTAAGAAATCCGGAGAAAAAGTTAGGACGGGAGAAACGCTTTATGAATTGACTCCCCTGACAAAAGACGCAACATTTTCTATTTCCCAAGCAACTAGCGAACAACGATTGCCCTTCTCCGACCTTACCGCTTACGCAACCTACGACGGAAGGACTCTCTACTGCACTCCCGACAAATTAAAATAATTAGATTTTGCGGATTAGAACAATCAAAAGTGGCAAAGGAAGCGGTGCCTTGTATTTTACGATTTTGATTTTTTCTTTTTTTAGAAATTTTTTGAAACTAAAATAATTCCAATGGTTTTTGTGATCAGGATCGTTTCCCAATCTGGAAAAATTTTTTAAACGAGCTAGATTTTCAAGCATAAAGAAGGGTTCGTTTGGGACAGAGATCAGACAATATTTTTTCGTTACTCTTAAAATTTCCTTAAAACCCTTTTCCGGATCCTCCAAGTGTTCCAAAACTTCGGTGCATAAAACTAAGTCAAATGAGCTATTTTTATATGGTAGTTTATAGATTGTACCTTTTTTGATGATGATGTCGGGATGAAATTTGCGGCCCAAATCAATTGCTTCCTGCAAATATTCTATTCCCTCCAGCCGCTTTCCTATTCCTTTTTTTCTTAACTTTTCCAAGGTATAACCTTCACCGCTACCCACATCTAAAATTGTTTGAGGATTTAATCTCCTAATCATTCCTATGGAAATTCCATAAAAAAGAGCTATGAGAAGTTTTTGTATTGGATTCCAGTGGGTGTGCTTTTTGTAGTTATCTGTTATTTCCGCCATTTTGTCCTTTTTTATTTTGCTCCTCTTTTTGTTTTTTTCTCTTCCTCATGAACTTTTTGTTTAAATTCTGCATCATCTTTTTCTTGCTTTAATTTCTCTTTAATTTTTTCAAGATCGCTGTTTGTTTTTGTAATTGTTTGCTTTACCTCTTGAGCCTTTTGAGGATTATTTGCTATTTCCACTGTTACAACCGGCGCTAAAGACGCAACAGGCGTAGGTGTTGGTCTATTATTTTGACTTGGGACTGCTACGGCTTGAGGGGTTTGGACGGAAGTAGGCTGCGAAGTTGCGAAAGAAGTTGACGTCGGCTGGGGTCTCAAAGTCGGAGCGGGCGTTGCCTGTCCGGTGGCAGGAGTCGGCGTAATCTGAATCGCGATGTTCTGCGGTTGAGTTTGTGCTATCTCAACTTGATTCTTAACTTGGGTTAATTGGTTTTGATATGTATCGATTTTCGCTATAAGTTTGTCGGTAAGCTCTATTTTTTGCTGTTGATTGGAAAAAGAAGCCAAATCCTGTTGGGTAACGGAAACTTCGCTTACAAAATCGCTGTATGCGGTGATATCTGCTTTAATTGTCAAAAGCTGTTGGGCTTCTTGGAATCTTCTTTCTGTCAGATCCGTCCTAAAGGCGACTCTCGTGGAAGGATTAACACTTGCCGCCGCCAAAATTATATTTTCCATTCCTCTTTTTGCAGGATAAAAAAGGTCTCCCGGAACGGTATTTTGGGAAAGTAATATCAAAACTGTCAAGGGGGCCAGCGCAAAAAGCAAAATCCAGGAAGTTAAGTCCAAGTATTGCCTCATAAGCTTTATGATAGCAGAGATTTTAGTTTATTTCATGCGAAGCAATGATCCTGCTTAGTACGGAAAAATCTTGTAAAATCAGCTTTTTAAGAGGAGGAAACCTCAAGGCTGCGGCGGGATGAATGGTGAGAAGGTATTTTCTATGATCTTTATCAATGATTTTTCCGTGATTTTTGAGAGGCGGAATTCTGCTTTGCAGAACTCCCTGAACAGCAACCGAACCTAAAAGAACTATTATTTTAGGATTGATTATCTTTAATTGTTTTTCGAGGTGAATTTTCCCATGCGCTATGTCTTTTGGGCTTGGTGTTCCGCGGTCCGGAAGGTATTTTACCGGACTGGTTATAAAAACTTTATCTTCTTTTAAACCGGACTCGTTAATTAGGGACCTTAGAAATTTCCCCGACCGCCCGACAAACGGTCTTCCTGTTGCGGCCTCTGTACGTCCGGGCGCCTCGCCAATAAAAACAACCTTTGCATTAGGATTTCCTTCTCCCGGAACTGCCTTTCCGCTCTTCCCAACCTTGCAAATTCTGCACCTCTCAATTTCTTTGGCAATTTTATCTAATTCTTGCTGTTTATTTATCGACATTTTTAACTACTTCGTAGAGAACTATTCCCAAAGAAACCATGACGTTTAGGCTTTTATTTACTCCCCACATAGGAATTTCGACAATTTGATCGGCGATTTTTAGGACCTCTTTGGAAACTCCGGTTGTCTCATGTCCGACAACAAGAGCAATTGGGAAGGAGTACTTAGCTTTATCATATTGAACAGACTTTGAACTTTGTTCTATTGCAACAATTTTGACTTTTGAGTTTTGACTTTTGAGTTCGTGGATAGCGTCAACCGCAGTTGGCGCGTAACTCCACGTTACCCACTCTGTAGTGTTAATCGAGGCTTTCTTGATTCGAGTATGAGGAGGAGTTTCGGTTCCACCGCACAAGATTACTTTTTCTGCTGCAACTGCGTCTGCAAGACGAAAAATCGCACCAATGTTATAAGTGTCCAAAACATTATCCAAAACAATATAAATTGGATTTCTTTTGAGTTTGGAACGCTGCCTTTGCGTAGATTTCGTCGTCCTAAGCTCTGCCGCTTTCAATTTCATTCGTAGAATAATACAACAGAAAGAAGTAATTTACAATTATTTCGCCGACGTAGAGCTTGTCTTTATCTGATTTAAGCTGTCCTGTATTGCCTTTAGCTTTGCAATCGAATCTTGAATCCTAGTCAGCGAATCATTGACATCTTGGGCTTTTTTGGCGGGCGTTACGCCTCCCTGTTTTTGTAATTGATCAAGATCTTTTTTAAGAAAAGTGGCAGATTCGGAAGCCTGGACAAGGTTCATTTGTATTTTTCTTTGCAAATCCCAAACAACTTCGTTTCTTAGATCTTCAGCCGGCAATAGGTTTTCCACCACTAGCTTGCTGTTTAGCAGACTCGCCTGGACTCTTCTTACTTCCAAACTTAGTTCTCCTTTAGATTGTTTGTCTAAATTATCTAGAACTTGTTGCTTTTCTTTTATAGCTAGATTTAAATTTTTTGCCAACACCGCTACATCTCTTCCATCGAATTTTGCTTTAGACAAATCCGTCGATGCTTCATCAAAATTACTAGAAACGCCCTGTAAATCAAAAAACACCCCATCCTTGTTATTTCTTGCAAGCATGTATCTAAGCTCTGCCCATCTTTCCCCTGCTATACTCGCGTGGACTTTTGCTCTATTTTCATTCGTGAAGGCAATTTTGACTCGCAATTTTTGCTTTAGCTTGTCTAAAAAGAAAAATGGACTATCGGGAAGAAGAAGTCCGGGGCCTTCAGAAGTCGGAGGAATAGAAGGCATAACAGCCGGTTGTGTCTCAACTCCTAAAACCGCTTGCTCTTGGGCAAATGCTGATCCTTGGGAAACTATAAGAAAAAGTAACACGCAAAAGATAAAACTTTTTCTCATTTAATTTATTATGTGTACATTTTTAGACATTTGTCAATATGCTATACTTTAATTTATGACCGCAACGTCCCACGCTTTAATTGGAACCGTCATAGCTGCAAAAATAGGAAATCCGGCGCTCGCAATCCCCTTAGCTCTTGCCTCCCACGTTGCAGCAGACATGATTCCCCACTGGGATACGGCAAGCAATAGAAAAACTAAATCCTGGAATAGACTATTTATAGACAGCGCTTTTGATGGATTACTCGCCCTAACC
>WNFI01257261.1_pt1 | contig 10880 bp, 11 predicted proteins | sample 5400471 | NCBI WGS metagenome assembly WNFI01 (sample SAMN13153348, study PRJNA577476) | soil metagenome | isolation source: 100 cm saprolite on Douglas fir-dominated hillslope | place: USA:California | collected 2013-09-17 | reverse complement strand
GGCCAGATCTGACCGGCCGCACGTGTGTAGAGAGGCGACCCTGGTACCGGCCTGTCGTCGCGGGTGCCAGACCGAACCGATGTCGCTTTGGTTGGCACTCTCATGATGAGAGTGCCAGTTATGGAGATTATGCGGTCCTCACGAGGTCGTCAACACGAACACCCCCTCACCGTCAAGCCCGCGTCTCCCCGTGACGTCCGGAAAGTGGCCGGTAGCGTTCCAGGACATGGACATCGAGGGGTTCCAGGCCCTGCTCACCCCGGCCGGCCAGGCCGTACTCGCCGAGGCCTCGGACGCCGACCTGAGCGAGCCGGCCCTGCTCGCCACCACCGCCCGGTTGCGCTCCCGGCACGCTCCGGCGCTGGTCGCCGCCGCCCTGACGCAGGCACGGCTCCGCCTGCGCGCACGCGACAAGTTCGGCCCCGGCGCCGCCGCGATGTACTTCACTCCCACCGGTCTCGAGCAGTCCACCCGTTCCACCGTCGCCGCCCACCGAGCCCGCCGCTTCGCCGCCGGGCAACGGGTGCTCGAGGTGTGCTGCGGGATCGGCGGGGACCTCGTCGCGCGGGCCAGGGCGGGAGTGACCGGCGAGGGAGTGGATCTCGATCCGCTGACGGTCGCGGTGGCCGGGGCGAATGTGGCGGCGCTCGGCGTCACCGGGCTGGTGTCGGTACGGGAGGGGGACGCGGCGCTGCAGGACCCCAGCGGGTTCGCGGCGGTGTTCGCCGACCCGGGACGGCGGACGGCCCGTGGGCGGGTGTTCGACCCCAGGGCCTACGAGCCGCCCCTCGACGTGCTCGTGGATCTCGTCAGGCGCGCTCCGGCGGGGTGCGTCAAGGTCGCCCCCGGCCTCCCGTACGAGGCGATCCCGGATGGTGCGGAAGCCGAATGGATCTCCGATGGCGGGGACGTCAAGGAGGCGGCGCTCTGGCTGGGAGACCTGGCGGGGCGGCCCTCCGCCGGCGAGCCGTTCCTGCGCAGGGCCACGGTGCTCCGGACGCGCCGCGCCCCGGACGGCGCTGCGCTCGGGTCCGAGACGGCCACGCTGGTCGCGGAGCCGGGCCTTGGCGTGCCCGGCACCGGTCCGTGGCGCCGGTTCCTGTACGAACCGGACGGGGCCGTCATCCGGGCCCATCTGGTCGCCGAGGTGGCGGCCCGTCTCGGCGGCGTCCTGGCCGATCCCCAGATCGCGTACATCACCGCGGACTCACCCGTGATCTCGCCTTTCGCCAGTACGTACGAGATCGACGAGGTGATGCCCTTCTCGCTCAAGGGCCTGCGTGCGGAGCTGCGCCGCCGGGGGGTCGGCACTCTCACGATCAAGAAGCGCGGCTCGGCGGTGGACATCGACCGCCTGCACCGGGACCTGCGTCTGTCCGGACCGGAGACCGCGACGCTGGTGCTCACCAGGGTCGGCGATGCCCCCCAGGCACTCCTCTGCCATCCGGTCCAGGCGTTGATCGGGCCTCCTGAGGGGCCATGGAGCGCCTCCTGACGCGTACCGCGACGCGCCAGCCCAAAGCAAATCCTGCGCCTTTTCCAGGATCGCACTCACCGGTATTGGCAGATCATCAAGGACCCGCCGCAATGAATGGGCCCGCGAAATGGAAGCCGGTTCGAGATGAACGGCATCATGATCGAAGAGCGCGCGGAAGCCCCCTGTCGCCGGGGCTTCCTCGGCGAAGTCCCATAAATCACCCTACTGGGATAACCTGCACATTCCACGGAACCAGCGACGTTTTCTTCTCCATGCATAAACCACCCTGCGGAGCCACTAAAGTGAGTTCTTCAGCACTGCCGCCGCCATTATCGCCGTAGCCGACGGCCAGCACAGATCGCGGCAGGCATACGAAGGAGCATCGGGTGGAAACGAATCACAACTTCCTGCAGGCGGGGGGTCAGCCGGTCTCGGATCGGATGCGGGAGTTGCTCGCCCGTGCGGCGCAGGATCACGTGTACGAACAGCGCTCTCAAGGTCAGGTCCTGGATGAGATACGCCAGCGCCTCGAAGGCATGGAGTGGCTGCTGCGCGAGGTCCGGGAACGCGAGCTCAGCGGCCTGACGGGCCAGCTGGACAGCGTGCGGGGGCAGGTCGTCGAGCTCACGAGCAAGCCGCCGGAATGGGCGGAGGGCCTGGCCGAACATATCGAGGCGGTCGGAGAACGGGTCAAGCCGGTCGCCGAGCTCCCGGCCCTGTGGGCCGACGTGGGCGTCGTCGCGGAGAACGTCGACGAGGGACTCACGCGGCTGCAGGCCGTACTGGACTCCGTGCAGCACATCACGGACATGACGCAGCAGACGGCGCAGCGGATGGAGGAGATGACCAAGCGCCTGGACAAGCTCCAGGGCAGCATGGAAGCCGCCTCCGTACGGTTCAACCGGCTTGACAAATCACTGGCCGAACTCGGGCATCGATCCGAGAAGCTCGAGCACTCGATCACCGGGGTCACCACCCGGGTCGACCAGTCGCTCAACGAGATGGCCGAGCGGGTCGACCAGGGACTCGAGGCCGTCAGCGGGCGCATCGAGGGCGTGGGCGGCCGGCTCGAAGGGCTCAACGGCCGGCTGGAAGGGCTGTCCAGCAAGCTGGAGACAGTGGACGGCCGCTTCGAAGGGCTCGACCAGCGGCTCGCGGCGCTGCCGGGCACGCTGGAGGTCCGCGAGCTGCACCGCAAGATGGGCGTCATCATGGAGCGCCCGGCGATGGACCACAGCGACCGCTTCGACGCCCTGGAGAAACGGCTCACCGACGCGGTCGAGCCGCTGATCGTCGAGCTGCGCACCCGGCCCGATCGGGGCGAGGTCGAAGAGACCATGTCCAAGATCGTGGAGTCGGCGCACATCGACGTCGTCAAGCGCATGGAGGAGGTCAACCGGCGGGTCGACGAAGTCCACGAGGCCGTACAGCGGCGGATGGAGGGCATCCACGAGAACGTCGCCAAGAAGGTCGACTCGGCGCTGCAGGACTTCACCAAGCAGGTGGAGACCATGAACACCGACGTGGCCAAGCAGGTCGGTGCGGTCAACGACGATTTCGTCAAGCGGATCGAGGTGTTCCGTACGGACGTCGGCAAGCAGGTCGACGGCATCCTGGACGGCGTGACGAAGCGGGTGGACGGCGCTGCGGAGATGGCCGCCCGGCGGGCCGAGATCGTGCACGAGGAGACCGCAAGGAAGTTCGACGGCATTCATGGGGACGTTCTCAAGCGGGTCGAATCCGTACAGGAAGAGGTCGGAAAGAAGGTCACCACTGTCCACGAGGACGTGCTCAAGCGGCTCGGCACGCTCGAAGAGACCATGCTCGCGCTGGCCGAGGCGCTCCTGCGCCCGCGTCGCGAGGGCAAAGAGTAGATGTGCGCGATCACGCGGTTCCCTGGGACGGCCCAGGGAGCCGCATGATCGCGCATTCGCTCGCCTTAACGCGGAACCAATGTGCACCAATTTGTCCCATATTGACCCGGCGTCCCGGCAAAGCCACGCCAATGAAGTGCACTTTGTTACGTTCCGCTTCAGTAAAATCACTCCCCATACCGTTCGGAATCCGTTTTCATGGATCGCGTGAGCCACAACCCGGCACCAGGCCAGCAGAATGACGCCCCACCCAGCGATGCGACGCTGCGCTGGGTCGAGCGGTGCCTCGGTCCGGGCAGCACGGTCAAGAAGGTCCGCCAACTCGGCGGCGGCAGCTCGCGCCGCAACCACGCGATGCTCGTCGAGAGCCGCTCCGGCACCGCGCACCGCCTGGTGCTGCGCAGATGGAGCCAGGACTGGATGCTCGACGACCCGGGGTTCTCGCCCGAGCGGGAGATCGCCGCGCTGGCCCTGCTGGCCGGCTGTGAGATCCCGACCCCGGTGCTCGTCGCGGCCGATCCGGGTGGGGCCTACTGCGACTCACCCGCGCTGCTGATCACCCGCCTGGTCGGGCATCCGCCCCGCCCGGCCGCCGAGGACCTCCCGGAGTACCTGATCCAGCTGGCCGCGGCGCTGCTGGCCGTGCACTCGCTGAACGGCGCGTCGACGATGCCGCCGTACATGCCGTACAACCCGCTGGACGGGTGCGAGCCGCCACGGCACACGCTCCGCCCCGAGCTGTGGGAGCGGGCGATCGACATCGTCGGCGACCCGTCCCCGGATGCCTCGCTGCACTTCATCCACCGCGACTACCAACCCGACAACACGTTGTGGGCCTACGGGCGGCTGACCGGGATCGTCGACTGGTCCACGGCGTCGTACGGCCCGATCGGGATCGATATCGCGCACATGCGGTGGAACCTGGCGCTGCGCTACGGCGTACCGGCCGCGGACCATCCCGGAGCGGCATGTGCGCCTCTTCGAGAACTACCTCGAGGGCCTGCTCGCCCAGCTCGGCACGGTCGTCCGCTAAACCGTCACCCTTTGCTTGCCGGCACTCGCTCCGCTCGCGCGGTGCTTGGGCCTTTACGCGCGGCCTTCCCTCGTCACTCAGTCGCTGTGTCCATGGCCGCGCCTGCGGCGCGGCGCCGGGCGGGCCTTGACGCGCCGGCTCCCTCGCTCCTCAGTCCAGGCCACGCGGCCCAAGCACCTAAACCGTCACGGTGGTGATCGGCAGGGACGAGTCGGCGGGCAGGTCGAGAGCGGATGGGGCGATGCCCGCGGAGACCAGTTCGGCCCCGAGCGCGGCGACCATGGCCCCGTTGTCGGTGCACAGACCAGGCCGGGGCACCCGCAGCCGTCCCCCCGCCGCGGCACAGCGCTGCTGGGCCAGCGCGCGCAGCCGCGAGTTGGCCGCGACCCCGCCCCCGATCACCAGGTCGGACACCCCGTGGTCGCGGCAGACCGCGAGTGCCTTGCGGGTGAGCACGTCCACCACCGCCTCCTGGAAGGAGGCGGCGACGTCGGCGACCGGCACCGGCTCGCCCGCCCGTTCCCTGGCCTCGACCCAGCGGGCCACCGAGGTCTTCAGCCCGGAGAACGAGAAGTCGTAGGTCCCGTCGTCGACCTTGCCGCGCGGGAAGGCGATCGCGTCGGCCATCCCCGACCTGGCGGCCCTGTCGATGTGGGGACCGCCGGGAAAGCCCAGGTCCAGCACCCGGGCGACCCAACTGGTCCACGCAGACGTGCGAGGCCAGGTGGTTCACCCCGTAGAGCGGCTTGCCGAGCGCCAGCGCATACGCCTTGGCAGCGGCGACCCCGACCATCAGCGCCCCGGCGAGGCCCGGCCCCGCGGTGACCGCGATGGCGTCCACGTCCGCCCAGGTGACCCCCGCGTCGGCCAGGGCCCGCACCACGGTCGGCGTCATCGCCTCCAGGTGCGCCCGGGAGGCCACCTCGGGGACGACGCCGCCGAACCTGGCGTGCTGGTCCACGCTGGAGGCGATCGAGTCGGCCAGCAGCGTGTGACCCCGGACGATCCCTACGCCCGTCTCGTCGCAGGAGGTCTCGATCCCGAGGACCAGCGGCTCATCACGCATCGTTGTCCTCCCCCGTACCCGTCCTGCGCATCACGATCGCGTCCACCCCGGACGGCTGGTAGTACCGCTTGCGAATCCCGATCTGCACGAACCCGAAGCGCTGGTAGAGCTTCTGGGCCCGCGGATTGTCGGCCCGTACCTCCAGGAAGACCTGCCGGCACTCGCGCCGCGCCGACTCGCCGAGGAGTTCGGTGAGCAGGACCGCGCCGACCCCGCGCCCCTGCCGGTCGGCGCGCACCCCGATGGTCTGCACATCACCGTCACCCCCCACCGCCAGCAGTCCCGCGTAGCCGACGATCTCGCCCTCGTCCAGGGCCACGACGTAGTGCCGGGTCGCGGGCTGCTCAGCGAGCTCCCCGCGCAGCGTCCCCTCGCTCCAGGCGTCCTCGGGGAACAGCGCGTGCTCAAGGATCATGACGTCGGGCAGATCCGCGTGCGTCATGGGCCGTACGGTCACCATCACCGATCTCCCATCAGCGGCTGACTGACCTTCTTGCGGGCGGCGGGCTCACGGGCGTCGGGGCGGCGCAGGTAGAGCGGTTCGGGCGGCAGCAGCGGCAGGCCCGGTTCCGCGTTCATCCGCGCCACCGCGAGCTCGGCGATGGCGGCCGCCGACGGCAGCACGGGATGACCTGCCGGTCCGAGTACCTCCGGGTAGAGCTCGGCCCCCTCGCCGAGCACCGGCAGGCCCAGCGCGGCATCCGCCGGCGGTCCCACGGCGGGCTCGGTGACCCGATGGGCGTACGAGTCGTACCTCGCCCAGTAGACCTCCTTGCGCCGGGCATCGGTGGCCACCACGAAGGGACGCCTCCGGCGGGACCCCCAGGCGATCGCGTCCAGCGTGCACACCCCGTGCACGGGAATGCCCAGCGCGTTTCCGAGGGCTCTGGCGGTGACGAGTCCCACCCGCAGACCGGTGTACGGGCCGGGGCCGACCCCGACGGCGATGACGCTGAGCTCGACGGGCCGCACACCGGCCTCGGCGAGCACTGACGCGATGGACGGCGCCAGCAGTTCCGCGTGACGGCGCCGGTCGACGATCTCGGCCCCGGCGCGCATGCGGGCGGCCTCGCCGGGGATCCATTCGTACAGGGCGACGGTGACCGCGGCGGTCGCGGTGTCGAAAGCCAGGACCAGCACAACTGACAAGCGTAGTAGGTCAGGATGAGTTGGCCAGCGCCTTCGCGACCTTCTGAGCGGCCGAGGCGGCCCCGTCCATGGCCTCGCTCGACGCCAGCGGGGTAGCGTTGGCGCTGCCCCCGTCGCTGCCGCCGTAGTGGACCGTGATCAGGATGTTCCCGAGCCGCACGTTCACGGCGGCGTCGCCGTAACCCTGCGAGTCGTCCACGTTGTACGCCGCGTACGCCGCGTCGCCGACGCCGTCGACCGCCCGGTGTGCGGTGACGTGCTGCGACGATGTCAGGCCCTTACCGGCCAGGTCGTCGGCCTGCTCGCTGGTCCACTGCTGGGTCGCGACCGCGCTGCCCGAGGACGACCCGGACGCCGCGATCGCGCGCAGTTCGACGGTGAGCTGGCGGCGGCGGTCGCCGCTGAGCTGGCTCCAGACGCACTGGCTGTGCTGATCGGTGTTGGACGCCGCGGTCATCTGGTTGCGGTCGAAGTTCGGGACCAGGTTCCCGGCGAACTGGTCGTCCACCAGGCCGCAGGAGTCGGGGACCACCATCCGCTCGGCCGATACGGTCGCGGAGTGCCGGTCGGCCTGCGGCGCGATCACTCCGGAGCGGCCGGTCCGCTGGGGGGCGACCACCAGGACCACGGCGACCGCGCAGGCGGCCATGCCGACCACGGCCCCGGTGAAGATCAGCAGGAGCCGCCCCCTGCCCGGCCGGCCGCCGCCGCCACCGCCGCCGCCGCCACCACCACCACCACCACTACCACCGGCGCCTACGGTGTGGTGACCACTGGTCGCCGCACGGTGACTGCCGCTGGCGGTGCGGTAGCCGCCGCTGGCGCTATTGCTGGTGCGATGGTTACCGCTCACCAGGCCCCATCCTCGTGACTAGATCCTGATGTGCCAGGAAAGTGAGGTTTGTTCCGGCAAAGGGTACGACACGCGATCGTCATTTGGCAGGTTAGGTACCCGTGGATCGCTCCAGGCCGGAGCGTTATCCGACGAGCCGGCCGAGGCCGGCCGACGTCCAGCGCGCGCCGACACCGGTGAATCGCACCGAACGATCTTCGGAATCCCCGTGCGCACGGGAGATCACGATCTCCAGGCGATCTTCGGTCAGTCCCTCCACCATTCCCTCGCCCCACTCCACCCCCGTCACCGCGTCCTCAAGTCCGGCGTCGAGGTCGAGATCGTCCACTTCGGCGAAGCCCCCGAGCCGGTAGGCGTCGACGTGGACGAGCGGCGGACCGCCGACCAGGGAGGGATGCACCCTGGCGATGACGAAGGTGGGCGAGGTGACCGGGCCTCGCACCTTCAGGCCCTCGCCCAGCCCCTGGGTCAGCGTGGTCTTGCCCGCGCCCAGGTCACCGGTCAGGACCAGATGCCCGGGTACTCCATGGGCAGCAGGTGACCGGCATCGGCTACCTCGACGAGTTCGGCGTCCGAGAGGGCCTCGGCGAGCACCCTGCTGTGCGCGGCGGGAGTGAGCCGGTCGTGCCCGCCGGACAGGATCACCGTGGGGACCCTGCCGAGCACCTCCAGGCTCTCGCCCCGGTGGTGTTCCATCAGGGTCGGGTAGAACTCCGCGATCACCTCGATCGGCGTGGCCCGGATCATCTGCTCCACGAAGTCCACCATCGCCGGGCTGACGTGCCTGTCCGAGAAGCCCATCCTCCTGATCACCCAGAACGCCACGTCGGGCGTGGCGTCCCGGGTCCGATCGACGATCCTCGCCCCCCGGCCCAGCCCGCGGATCACGCTGGACGCCAGGGGCCGCACCAGCCTGGCCAGCACCGGCGGCAGGCCCAGGGTCATCTCGTCCAGGTCGCCCGAGGAGGTGTTCACCAGGGCCACCCCGACGATCTGGGTGCCGAACAGCTCGGGCTGCTGATCCGCCAGCGCCATGATCGTCATGCCGCCCATGGAGTGGCCGGCCAGGATCACCGGATTACCCGTGGCAGAAGACCATCGTCAGCGGCGCGTCCGCAGCGCCATAGATCTCCACCTGCAGCGGCAGCCCGTCGTCGGCGAGCACGGTCAGCGGCTCGCCGCGCAGCTTGCCGAAGGGCTCGTCGGCGTCCGGGTCCGGGTGGAATCTGTTCCTTCCCACCGCGAACTTCTGGATTCCCACCGCGGCGCCCAACCCTGCCGCGCTGAGGCCGGCGACGGCACCGACGATCCCGATCGTCTTCTTCTGCCTGCTATCCATCGCCAGTCCCTTCCTAATGGCGCTCGCTCCGCTCGCGCGGCGCTTGTGCCCTGACACGCCGTCTTCCCTCGTCACTCGCTCGCAGTGTCATGGCCGCGCCTCCGGCGCGGCGGCCGGGCGGGCCTTGACGCGCCGTCTTCCCTCGTCACTCACTCGCTTCGCTCCCTCACTCCTCAGTCCAGACGACGCGGCCCACCCGGGCTCCCTCGCTCCTCAGTCCAGACGGCGCGGCCCAAGCCCTCGTAGGAGCGCGGCACCCGGGCACCGATCCGGGTGACGATCTCGTAGGAAATGGTGCCGATCGCGTCGGCCCATTCCTGAGCGGTGGGCTCTCCGTGGTCACCCGGGCCGAACAGGATGACCTCGTCCCCGGGCTCGATCTCGTCCTCCCCGAGATCGATGACGAACTGGTCCATGCAGACCCGGCCGGCGATGCGCCGCCGTTTCCCTGCCGCGAGGACCTCCAGCGTGTTCGACCCGTGCCGGGGCACCCCGTCGGCGTAGCCCGCGGGGACCAGCGCGAGCCGGGTCTCCCGTGCTGTCGTGTAGGAGTGGCCGTAGGAGACCCCGCTGCCCCCCGGAACCCGCTTGGCCATCGCGACCCTGGCCACCAGAGTCATCGCCGGGCGGAGCCCGAAGGTGCCCAGCTGCGGCGCCGGGCTCAGCCCATAGATCGCAATACCGGGCCTGACCAGGTCGAAGTGCGACTCCGGCCGGGTCAGCATCGCGGCCGAGTTGGCCAGATGCCTGACCTCAGGCCGTACCCCCGCCTTCTCCGCGAACTCCACGGCCTCCCGGAACCCGGCCAGCTGCCGGGGCACGGAGGGATGGTCCGGTTCGTCCGCGCAGGCGAAGTGGGAGGAGAGGCCGACGACCTCGATCAGCCCGGACGCCTGGGCGGTCAGCGCGGCGTCCACGACGGCGGGCCACTCGCCCTGCCCCGCGCCGCCCCGGGACATGCCGGTGTCGGCCTTGAGGTGTACCCGGGCTGCGCGGCCGGCCTCCTTCGCCGCTCCGGCGATCTCCTGAACGATGCCCACGGAACCCGCGATGAGGTCGATGCCGGCGGCGATGGCCTCCTCGTGGGCCTCACCGGGTGCCGTGATCACCAGCAGCACGGGCGCGGTGATCCCGGCGGCGCGCAGTTGCAGCGCCTCGGACTGTCTGGCCACACCCAGCCAGGTGGCGCCCCCGGCCAGGGCCGCCCGGGCGGCCGGCACCGCGCCGTGCCCGTAGCCGTCGGCCTTGACCATGGCCATGACGGCGGCCGCGCCCGCCCGATCCGTCAGCAACGCGACGTTGTCGCGAATCGCCTGGAGGTCGACGTGGGCAAGCAGCGGACTGGTCATGGCATCCAATTGTGCCCGCTCCCCTCCCTGATCACGGCGTTTACCATTCGCTCACTGTTTCTCCCCAGTACGACGAACGTGCCATCGCCCGAGTTCACGCCAGCGTACGGAAGGCCGCGGGCAGGGCCGTCACCAGGTCAGACGAACTGATCGGAGCCCCGCCCGGGTCGCCCGCGGCCAGGTGCCCGGCCACGCCGTGCAGGTAGGCCCCGGCGGTGGCCGCGTCGATCGCCGGGAGGCCGCCCGCCAGAAACGCCCCGATCAGGCCGGACAGGACGTCACCCGAGCCCGCGGTGGCGAGCCGGGGAGTCCCCGTCGGATTCACCCGTACGGGGACGCCCTGCTCGGCGATCAGGGTGGTCGAGCCCTTGAGCAGCACGATGGCCCCCAGTTCGGCGGCGGCCCGCCGTACGTGCTCAAGGCGCCTGGCCTCGATCTGCGCGCGGCCGGTGCCGAGCAGCCGGGCCAGTTCCCCGGCATGCGGGGTGAGCACCGTGGGCGCCGCCCGGTCGAGCAGGTCACGGCGGCGGGCCAGCACGGTGAGCCCGTCGGCGTCGATCAGTACGGGCAGGTCGGTGCGGAGCACCGCCTCGATCAGTTCCTCCGCCGGAGCACCGGTGCCCAGGCCGGGCCCGGCCACCCAGGCCTGCACCCGCCCGACGCCGGTGAGCGAGCCGAACACCGTGGTGATGGCCTCGGGCCAGCGCCGCCGGACCAGGTCCACGACCCCCTGGGCGGCG
>WNFI01102060.1_pt1 | contig 10880 bp, 8 predicted proteins | sample 5400471 | NCBI WGS metagenome assembly WNFI01 (sample SAMN13153348, study PRJNA577476) | soil metagenome | isolation source: 100 cm saprolite on Douglas fir-dominated hillslope | place: USA:California | collected 2013-09-17 | reverse complement strand
TACCCCGTGATCGATCGATCGTTCCATTTCTTCGTTCGAGTCGAAGGTTCCATTTTACGGTGTTATGTAGGTTTTTTGATTGGCATTAATCATATGGTGATGCCGATAACCATCGGGTTATCTTTTCTTTGGTGACTTGGTTTGTTGCGAGTCTCCTTGGCATGATCACGGTTGGACTGTTCAGCCTTGAGGTCGAACTCCAATGTGATACCGTTATTCATGCAAGCTAAAACAACAGGTGTGTAAGGCTACTACTTACTGTCGTCGTCGTATTGCACCTGTCTCGCCTCGCCAACCCTCTCAAGTATGTCAGCAGGCCAATGGATTTACCGATTTCAATTGATCTGTCCCTGGTATGTGGTAATGGTGAAATGGAGAATACAGATGTCTTTGACGAGAAGATCAACGATAAGGTATTAATTCCAGAAGGGACAACAAGGCTCCGGAGCTCGGTGCTAGGATACGTCACATATGGTCTAGACTGCTGCAACAAAATAACTGCATGCACGAGGAAAAGGGCTCAGTAATGAAGAGACTGTTTTTCCGTTCGACGCATCGCAGGTGGCTACATACGTCGTGGCGACAGCTGGCAGATTGTTGATATTAGTTCGATACTTCTTTTCTGACTAGAGGTGTATATAAGGCCTATGGAAAGTACAATACCAGTTTCAGTTCAGTTCTCTCGTTCTTGGGTGCAGTTAGGGTGCAGTCTCCTCAACCGGTAACGATATTGCACACAAAGACGGGGACGACGATGTTGTATCCAGTAGGGCGGCTCGCTATCAAATCGAAACAGAAACGCTCCTCCGAATCTGCAGCTGTCAGTATGCATTTTTCCCGTTACCACCAAATTAAAGATCTACTTAGTAAAACCTCTACCTTACAGAATCATGCTCCTAAAAAGACGACGATGTTCGTCACTATTCAGAATGAAGGGGTTCTACCCCTTCCAAATGCAGTTTGTTCCGCTCACTCTTCCATGTGTTCAGACTCTGATGTTTTTGGTCAAGCTCCTATGGTTCCAATCGGGGCCTGGAGCTATCTTCGGCATGCCCAAAGGTGGGCTACCTAGGGCTTTGGAGTTGCTTAGCGGTGTTGATGAGTATTAAACCCTGTTCGATGGGCGCGAGATGATTGAACCGGGTTGGGTGGGGTACTTGGATAGTAAGTAGGCAAACATCAGAAGGAGGTGATGGTAACTGGACCATCACCTCCAGCCATTGATTTACCTAGGGGCAACAGATGAACGATGCTTTTGCATGTTATCTTGCTTGTCCTCTGGTTGGTCATGTATATCATTTTTCTCTTCAAGTATTCATCATCCTCATTATCAATATATAGAATACCGTCGTCGTGTTTAGAACGGATCGGAGCATTTCTCAGCTGGTTCTCTGCATCGCATGTCCTGAACACCCCTTGTTATATATATGCATTTCGGTGATGACCCTGACTGTCAGAACTTACAAAAGATGTTTGATAAGGAGGGATGTTAATTGTACGCGAATGAGCTTGACAAGGTCACTAGAGGGTGGCGGCCTAGGGCTGGGGGGCCAGTCAAGTTCAAGGACATGCCATGAAAGTGGACAGAGGAATTTCTCTATATTCGCCACATCGCGCCATTATATATACATACCAGCGTTTGCGTGATCAATCTTCCTTTGATACGTACCAAGAATCACATCATGTTGCTCACGAATGTCTCGTTTAAACTTGCACTCGTTAGGAAGAGTCGGGTGCACTACCGGCTTCCTGTCTGGGAAATCTAAGCGAAATTATCCCCGGAGACATGTTTATAATATAATGTAGGTGTTTTCGCATGCTTATCGGAGAACGTCTTCCAATGACAGAACCAGATGGGATAAGAGCGGCTAAGTCTTTGGTAATGGTCATCGAGTTTGTGTTGCAAAATGCTTTCGAACTAGAAGGTCCAGTGGCGGTCCCTGCCGGCAAAACCATGACGTACTTGATGCATCGTCATTCTTTCCGGTCACTCTGGCGTACCATACTACCCGTGGATTTTCTTTCTCCATCGCCCAGTATTCCCGAGGGGAAAATTGATGCACGATCAAATCCCAATCCACGACGCTGCAGAGGCTGGTACTAATCCTCCCGACCAGAACGCTCGAATTGTTCTACGGTAACCATCCAAGGTCATCCCGTTCTTCACAGTTCGAAATAGTGACAGTGTGCATCAACACATCAAGGTCGCATTCTCCTCCTTGTATCCTTAGGCAGATACAAAGCATCTTCATCGCACCTTGAAGCACTCATTGACGTCAAAGCATACAGTGGAAGGACTAGTACCTTCCCCATATAACAGTCCGGCATTATTTTAAATGCTAAGATCAGATCTGAAGAATAAATTTGGGCCAGATTTTCGAGGCTTCGATGACGCAATCCAGGAGTTAATCGTACGGCAGCCTCCAGCATAATACTCGAATTTCTACGCATAAGTCTAGGTCATATTAGAGGAGGAATAGCCGTAGTGCACCTCAGAGTACGCTTTCGGAAGAGTGCGAAAGCCACGTGCCCCAAATCCCAATAAGGCGTCGGTGCCTGCACTTACGACATGAGGGAGTGGTTCGATGATGCTTCAGATTGTATGGAACGAAAGCATTCAGCTATTCGAAAGGAGAGCATGATGGCTATCATGATTGGAGGTGGATGGAAGCAATAAGGAAGAAAGTATTCGGAGATCTGAGACGATGGGGATTAAAAGATTCACGCCTTCTGAAGTGTAGTATACTAGTCATCTAAGCGAGAGTTGTCCAGGAAACGATGGAAGCTGGTAGGAGAGTGTCTGAGGAAGGTAGTACGAGCTCGTCACTTGACACAGAGACGCGATGATGTGAGGGCGTAAGTTGCTTGCCACTGGTATACGACGTGAGGGGCTAACATCCAGTGCAGAGGATACCAGGAGAGAAGCTGGATGTGGAAAGTAGCGGGGACCCTAGTCCGCGGAATTATGGTTAATACACTCACACTCACTTCGAACCTTGCTACTCACCTTGTAGAAGGTTCCAGAGGTGAGGCGCGAAACATAAAATGATGTAGCCGGGCGCCATGGGGAAGGGACGGAGGTGAGCAAATATATGCGCATCTCAGGGGCTATGCACTCACACTGTCCGTGATGGGGTGGACGCATCAACACGGACAACACCAGGCTTTGGTGCAATAGATACGGTAAGCATCACAATACCATCTATTGGCACCGCACCTCGTCTTCCACGACACATCAAGGCGCAAGCCATGATGCAAGCATTATGTTGGATACCGATGAAGCAGGGATGGGTACAGCGACAAATGTTACCGGCGACCTTCGGAGCTCTATGCAATTCGGAAAGAGAATCTCGTTACACCCTGTGGCAACGCCACAATGTTTGTGTAAGTCCCTCCGCCCTCCCACACCTCACCGTCCCTACAACCCCCAACACTTCCATGGGCCGCCTCGACAAGGTGGTCTCTTCGGCGGCTACTGGTGGCGGCCTAAGGACTCGAAACCGCGTTACAAACAAGACCCGTCTTAAGGTTATCGACGGGGATGTTGAGGATGCCGAACTTGTCTTCCTCGAGGAGGACTCGGATAAGAACAAGGTCCTGGATACCGCAGGTGTTGAGCATGAGGATGCCAAGGTATGTCAACATCAGCTGCGATCGTGGACCGATCTGTTGCCAGCGTCGTCTCAAATATCTGACACACCCCTCTTCCCACCTTTTTTCATTGGCTGCGCAATTATGTCCGTTAACTCCGCGAACTCCGCATCATCCCCACATCACTTGTTGTCATGGGCGCTTAATAGGAAGAGCATTTGGTTAAAGGCAAGTAAATGATGCTCTACGTCGTGGAATAATTGTTTACCTTTACTTCAGTTCTCGCCGCGGCTGCTCAGCGACTTTCGGGTCGTATCACTAAGGCAACGAGCGAAAAACCGTCTGTTGCGCATATCCCGATCCCAGATGCCACAGGTCTTGTTGATAATCACTTGGAGCACTATCCTGATGGAGTATGGACGGACACGGCTGCTTTCGTTAAGTCGTCAGATACCGTCGAAGAATGCATGGAGGGCGCTGTCCTTGGTGGGTTCACCTATGACATGGATGAGCGTGATGTCGAATGGTTAGGGAAGAACAATAGCATTGCTCTCGGTGAGGGCTCGAGTAGTGCTGCTGTCCCATCTCCCACCCGCAATGCAAAAGCGCGAGGAAAGGACATCACTTCGGACCGGCTATCATTTGTTATTGCGGAGGATGAGTTGGAACTGGTCATGGGCCTGTTCGAGAAGTTTACAGACGAAAAGTGTCCTTTCCTGCATCTTGACGTCAAAGGTCTACCATCACTTCCTGAATACGAACCCCTCTTCGCTACTCCCCTCTCTTCCTCTTTTTTTGCATCATTCCAACTCCCCCCACATGCCCGAGACCCATCACACCTTATGCGATTAGCAAGAGCCATATACCCACATTACAAGGAGAGGAAGATAGCTCGGCAGGGCCAGAGGATAATTCCTACATTAAATGTAAGTGGACCTGGTACGGCCGAACATGAATCCTTCCTGACTTTAAATTAGCTCGATGAATCTAATGCGGAGGATCCGTACGTATGCTTCCGTCGACGAGACGTCAAGTCCATTCGCAAGACGCGTCGAACGGATACCACACCGGCCGAGAAGGTTGCACGGCTACGACAAGAACTCGTAAGGGCGAAGGAGCTCGCAAACATTACGGTGTCGCGTGAGGTGAAGAAGTTGGAGCTGAACAAGGATGCGCGCGGGGTCCTTGAGGCGAGGATTAAGTTTATCGAACTAAAGAGGAAACACCCTCAGTTCACACTGAGTACAGATGACCAACTCCTTATAGACCCCGAGCGCGTGTTAGCGAAGCGACCGAAGATGACTATGGAGCAGAAGTAAGTCTAGGGAGATGAACTGGGCAAGTAGTTGGTTAGCTGACACGCAACCAGCGCTGTCTCGCTGAAGATACCGCGACGGAGCAAGGACTCCACGGAACTTAATTCGCCGAATTCTCTGTCGGAAGACCAGGTTCATCCTCACGAGCGCGCTGAATTGTTCGCGAAGGAGATCGAGCGCCAATGCGAGATGAGGAAGAATTCCGGCTGGGAGGATTTCCTAGATGTGATTTCGTGTGAATCCAAGTCCTATTTCTTTATTGGCTGATTACGTTTCATCATTAGCTCCCGACGAATCTGCCCATCTCAAATCACGTCTTCCGGGCGCTCTCCCTGCGTGCATCATCCTCGAAAGCATCCGTAGGACCGACGGACCGCTCACCACTCTCCATTCGGATACGAACGGGGCGAGGAGGGCGTGCCTTCATTGATCGAAGACGCTTCTATGCCAGGAGTGGTGACCCTCGAAATCCCCCGCCGGATTATCCCAAACACTTTCCTTCTATTTCGTCGGACCGGTCACATACTCCTAAGGGGTGGTCGATTCGCATTCAGCCTGAGAGTGATGACGAAGGTTCAAGTCTGGAGGCGAAGGATGAGTATGTTAGGAAGATAAATGAGCGGTGGAGATACGATGACGATTCGGTTGTGGCGGACGAAGAATCAAGAGTTTTGATTGATGACTTTGATTCACGGTCTGAATTTGTTCTTATATTCCGGGGTTATGAGACTGACGTCCGTGTACCAGGTACATTCCGTCGCGCCTATCTCTGTTTGGCGACTCAGAGCTGATCGGGTTATCCGTCGATGAAAGTCATATCCGCAACGCTGAGCTTTACGCAATTAGCAAACAAGAGCCTGGACAGCGAGCTCTTACAGCAGCCCGGCATCATCTAATAGCTATGAAAGAACGTATGCGGCAACAGGCGGTGACTAATGCAGCGGCTGCAGGCCAAGCTGGCGCTGCTCCCAGTCAGGTTGCTTCCACCAGCACGCCTCGCCCCACTTTGGATCCAGGTGGTCAAATCCAGAATGCTGCACTTGTCGTGCAGCCATCTGGCCAGCTTCCTACAAATGCTGCGGCTGCCCAACAGTTACAGCCGTCTGGTGCCGTGGCGGCGTACAATGGTCAAGTCCATCCTCATTCTGCAGCAATGTTGCAGAGCGTGAAGCGAATGGGTCAAATCCCTATGCTCGCCGCGCAGCAACGTCCCGGATTCAATGCCATCCCTGGGTCTCAAGCTCCCCAGGTGCCCGTTAATGGGGATCAACAACAGCCCAGACAGCAGCCCTCACAACATCCCCAGCAACAGCCGCCTCAGACTTCAGTGGGGCCAGTTCCGGGGCAGAACCAGACACAGCTCTCGGTGAATGCACCACAGCCACCAGCATCATCATTTAGCAACACTCCCAGCCTTTCTCCCTCTACCGCTCGACCTCCTACTCCCTCACTCACCTCCACGGACACGAATCTAGGCTCTACGCAGAACGGCTCTCCCACTCGTCCACCATCTCAGATTCCGCAACAATCACCGATGATCGTTCCTCAGATCACGGGTATGCCGTTCCACAGTGCTCTGCCATTCAACTACGCCGCCCATTCTCAGGGCGCACCTCATTTCGCGCCAGTGAATGCAGCGCCCCAACAATCCCAGCAACCGCAAACTGTAGCGCAGCAGCAACTTCAGCAACACTTCACACGGGAGCAGCTGGCACTGGTTCAGCACCACGCTGCGATGAAGAATGGAATAAATGCCGTGAATGGTAGTCATCCGTACCTGAATGCGACATCCCAACAGCATGCCCAGCACCTTTCAAATGGTGTCCCTCGGAATGGCATGATTTTGCCTCCGTCCCAAGGCTACCCTGGTCTCCATGCGACGAGCAATGGCCCGAACGGAACTTCACCGATGATGAATATGCCACCGGGGAATATGTCGTTGAAGATGCCTCCTGGGCGTCAGCCACAGTGGTCGCGGCCTGGTGGTCCTAGCCAGGCCGACGTGAACGGTGGCGCTCCTAATGGGAACCCAACGGGTTCTCCCATCATGCAGCATCACATGAGCTCGCCGACCCTTACCGGACAAAGTTCGCCTGTGCGAATGAACGGACCACTGCCTGGAGGTAGAAACTCCCCCATGAATCCTCACCCATCCCTTCAGCAGTTGTCCCAGCATCAGCCGTCGCCGCTCATGGATCTACACCATGGAACGCCCCAAATTCCTCATCGCACGACTGCATCCCCGCGTTCTGATCTGGCCTTACTTCAGCAGCAGCAGCATCGTCAGTCTCAGTCACCTCATCTGCCGATGCGGAGTCCGGTCCACCAGCATCAGATGCTCAGCAATGGTACTGGCTGAAGTGCCATCCCGACGACCACCCATATTCACTTCTTCGAAGACCCCAACCCCCTCCCTCATAAGTCGTAGCCTTCCCATCATTCTTCGTGGTCATGAGCTTCTGGTTCTTCATATCGTTCTCTTACTCTATATGTGCATAAGTCATGTACATGTATTCTTTCCATGCCCTAGCTGCTATCTTATGACTTTTCTTAGCGAAATCGCTCTTTTATTCATTACGCCCTTCCGCTCAGCGGCTTGCTTATTCAACATTCTGCGACGCCTTGGTGGCCAACGATCATGATCACCCGTTTTCCTAATCTCCACACAATCCATGCCCCTACCGCTTTGACCACTATGGCGTCGGTGACGACTTCCAAGCTTGTTGACCTCGAAACTTAATATTGATTCCAGCACTTGTACTTTATTATCTCTCTTCTGTTCATCTTGAAATTATTTTTGTGGGCAGACGAATGTAACGTTTTCGGACAGTTTTAATTTTACACTCATCTCAAAGTTGCATATGTCGTGCTTGTCGTCTTGTTCCGAAACCCACCTGAGCCTGAGCCACTCAGGTGCCCCGAATAATCGCAGGGCACGGACCGAATTTTTAACCCGATTTTGAGGGACGAGATTAAATTCTTGTGTGCCCATCGAATGAGCTCGCATGCTTATTTCTCCGACTATTCACGGAATAATTGGGCCCGTGGTTGCCCTTGCATACAACATATGTTTCTACGGCCCTTGTCTTTGGACCGTATACACTTCCCAACCTGGCATGCTCCACGGTTCTCCGGAACTGTTTACGGGTTCACGTTTACTCGCACTGATGTCGTAAGTCGAACTGTTTAGTTTGAAGGTGCCTGCCCCAGACTCGGTGTCGTTAGCTGAAGTTTCTGCGAAACTTGTTCGGACGGCCATAAAGTTGGTACAGAGTCTGCTACTTCCCTGGAATTCTTGATTATAGAAAAGGTCGTTGATGATTCTTTCGCTGACGAGGCTCGGATACGATCGGCAACGTTGCGTCAGTTCAGCTATGAGGATTTGTTTGACATTCTCCTTTGTTGGCACTTTGCATAGACAGATAGCATTTTGAGTGGAATGCTAGGCCCTGGCGGCTGGCGGGTGCTGCTGGAGTCCTGCAGAGCTTGTCGCTGCCTACGGCAGCGTCAGAAAGTACATGGCAGCTAGTATAAATTACGCTGGCCACTCGGCGCCATGAGGCTAAGTGCTTGACTCGCTCATAGGGCCGGCCGGGGCGCACCTGTTACTATACCAGGTATCATCGTGCTGGACTCGAGCGTGAATTGGTCATCGGAATCGGCTTCGAATGTTCTTACAAGCCTAATTTTTGCTTGGAGTACTATGTATTTGCATGAACAAAATTTCAGTAGAATGTAGATTTGCTGCCACGTACTACAAACAATTTACAAACGCACAGAATATTATAACCCGTTGGTTAGCGTAACCATTCGGACAGAACTCGGAGATAAGCTCCGTACTGCTCGAAGGACTTGTCCCAGATCTTATTAGCTAACGACTCTGGAGATGCCACCGTCAAGTACAACACGCGGTTTGGGTGATGTGAACGAATCCAACCAGGTCATCTCATCACCCCTTGGTTCCTTGTCCTTACGCTGTAGGAACGCCCACAAAGTGACCCAAAGAAAGGACTCGAGATCATCGATTGCAGTCAGATGATATGGCTCGCCTTCAACCCATAACTTATGAATGCGTCTGGAGAGGAAGGGGATCGTACCCTGTGATATGCAACTTAGACACGCTCAACCCAGATCACATTCAACTTACCGATCGCCCAACGTGCGGCGTGCGATGAGGGTCTAACCTGACCGAATGATCCCCATCAATGAGGAGCCCGGTACACTTCCTGCTCTTCACCTCCGACAGCATCTGATCTATATTCGGGAACACAGGCCTAAAAAGAGGTGAGGACGTTTCCTTCGATACCCATCACTCTCTCACCTCATCCCATCACACATCGCTTTCGTCACCGGTATTTCCACGTTGTCTTTATGTTGACTAGTAATGAGCACATTCCCAATGCTCACATCACTATGGAGAAAGCCTTTCCCAAACGCAACCAGACTCGCTGCATGTAGAGTGAGCCTACTACAGTGCATGACAAGAACAGACGACGTACCAATAATCGAATCCATAACAGCTCGAACAAGCCGCTGATTTTCATTGACTTCGATGAGGGAGGTACCGACCGTCTCAAGTACGAATCGACTGTAAGTACGGTGAGGCAACTCGCTCCCATCTTGGGTGCTGGCGGCCTTAAGCTCGTCCTCGGAGGAGGAGGGGAACAATGGAGACTCGTTCATCGACGATTGTTCAATATGAGGTGTCGGATTTCCATACTCGATGTAGTTCTTGACGACGGGGACGCCATAAACTCCGTTCAAAACTTTATACCACTCCCTTTCCAGATCGCGAATTTCGTTCTTATCCTGACTTGACTCACAGGAATAAGATTTCAGCACTATATCCCCTCGACCGGCATGTCTGTGGCTTTGAGGGTACCTGATATGCTAGACTATGGAGGCTGCTCAAGATGCTTTGATGACCAGAAAGGTACAACTCACCCTTTCTTCGCTTTTGAAAATGGCATCTAAACGAGCAGAGTATCTGGTCGATTGAGAGGGACGAGCCCGGAACCAATAAGTCGAAGAAATATATATGGGGTTACTAGCTAGCATGCGAACTCATTCGATGGGCACACAAGACCCATGTAATCCTGCACCTCAAAATCGGGTTAAAAATCCAGTCGGTTCCATGCGATTACTCAGGGGGCCTTAAGTGACTCAGGATCGCCCTTGCATCGTTCTGCATACAACATACAGGTCCGTGTCACATCACCCATGTACATGCTACATCTATTCTATGGCGCAGCCCGTGTCGTTGGACCTCTGTATACACATCTTCTGTCAAGTGTGTCACTTTCTCGCCTCCTCTGGGCATGCTCCGGCCTTAGCCACGGTTCTCCGGAACTGTTTACTACGGACGTTCTCACGTTCACTCACTCGTCGTAAGTCGAACCGCATGGTGAAGGTGCCAACGATCACCTTCGGCTGTACCTACTCCCCCGGAATTCTTGATTATAGAATATCAGAAAAAAGATTGATCGCTTACGCGTAAGTACAAGGGCTCACCTCATCCACAATAAGCGCTTGGCACGTAACCAACAAGAGGAGTCGACGTTGATTCTTTCGCTAACGAGGCTAGGATACCAGAACACCAGTCAGCTGTGAGGATTTTTTTGACATTCTCCTTTGTTAGCAACATAGCATAGACGACATTTTGAGTGGAATGCTGCTGCAAATTGTGCAGAGTGCTTGTCACTGCCTACTACCAGTGCAGTGTTAGAAAATACAGGACAGTGTTAATTAAGTTAGCCACTCAGCGCCATGAGGTCAAGCTAGTGCTTCATTCCCTCATATTAGCGCACCTGTTACTATACCAGGTATCATCCAGGGTGAGTTGATCATACCGACGGTGGGACATGCCGCGCAGCAGAAGCAAAATTTTACCGACGGTAGCCAAACGCTCAAAAATCATACCGACGGTCAGCACTTTTAGTATGGGTCCATGGGGCTGTCTGGATATGTATTATT
>WNFI01061431.1_pt1 | contig 10880 bp, 17 predicted proteins | sample 5400471 | NCBI WGS metagenome assembly WNFI01 (sample SAMN13153348, study PRJNA577476) | soil metagenome | isolation source: 100 cm saprolite on Douglas fir-dominated hillslope | place: USA:California | collected 2013-09-17 | reverse complement strand
AGAAACATCCAAAAGCCCTGTCGTGAATACTTCATGATAATGAGTAGCGGCTAGAACCTTGGGTGTCCCAGTAGAATGGATGCCGTCATCATTCGGAAACCGCAGGAGATGCTGAATGACGCCACAGAAAAGACCAGCACCATCTAGGAGCAAACGAAAAATGGGGATACCCCCAGAAGCGTCAGTTTATGGTGACATTGAAAGCCTAAGTTCTAGAATCTGTTGGAGGGAACGCGTTTGACCTGTAGAGAGAGTGCCCTTTCCAAATTCATCAAGGAGTATGAGACTGCGGGCCGTGGCATTGCGAAGAGCTAGTGAAACCTGATTGAGGTCAATCATAAAAGCCCTAGATTCCAATGAATGTCGTAATGATTGATCAGCCCCTCCTAATGTGATGTCTTACGATTGGATCTTCCAAGCGACGCATAAATTATTGAGCACCGTGTTCCATAAGGATGGAAAGGGTTCGGGCTAATCACCTTGGATACCGATTCCTTTGTTTGGAGGCGGGTGAAAACTCCAACACCTCACTGTTAGCTGTCAATCCAGGTACACAAAAACCTAACGTACTCTTGTCGATGATACCCAAACGTGCCGACCCTGCTGGGACAAAGCTGCCCATATTCGAAGTCAGAGCTTTTTCGCTACTGAAATAGGGCTCGCTCACCACCCAATCTGAGAGAGAACGTTAGAGCAGCGTGATGAAGGCTATTCGCTACTTACCTGAGCCATGAACGGAATGAGAGCATTCTACAAGTTCAAGTTCTTGACACCTAATCCTTTCGGAAGGCTGGAGGCAGACAGTGACGGTACCTGCTTTAAATATACACTCTAGGAACAATTCAGCCATGTTCCGGCTGAATCTCGGGCATAAAATACCTTGCCACAGGCATTGGCTCCTGTGCAGACTAGCACGCTATAAGGCCCAGAACATTGCGGCGGGGGAGAAGTGTTATCAGATTCATCGACGTCCGAATTTACATACCCCGCGGCAACGGATTCAGTACCGATTCCGCAGCCACCGACTAGGTACGAATCATTGGGCACAAAGAGGTCTGAAAGTTGTTCAACGAGAGGGTGTCTAAGATACGGATTCATCAACCGGTGGGTATACACATGAGCAATAGCACGTACCGCCCTTTCTTGATGTCGATAATGTTGTCCTCCACCATCTCGGGCCGACAGTAGTCATGTAGACGGGAAGCAGTGGCAAAAGATAACAAGCTGTTTCGAAGGTAAACGGTCTTATTCACCGAACCTGGCTAAGATATGCGTTGCGCTCACCAGTCCAATTCGGCGCAGAGCTCACAGGCCAATAGCAGGTTTTTTTCATATACCAAAACATTGTCTTGGAGTTGATGGATGATCTCTATTTCGCTGCGCAAATGCTTGTAGTGATAATGCTGTAGTGTCTTGCAATTTGTCAGTGCCTACCGATCTAAGAACGTATTCAGCCCACAATACCCTTAGCAGATGTGAGCATACTACCTGCAATGCAAGTGTGAAGGTCTCCGATGTATTCATCCAAATCTAGGGATAGGTTGGAAGCTGCGTGTCAACGGAGACCGAGGTGACCAACCAAGCATCTCTTTGCTCTTGAAGTATGCTGAACCTCTGGGTGGATTTGTAAGCACCTTCAAGCACTTGGGCACAAATAACCTTACTCAGACGAAAACTGTATGCAATGGTAAGTCTCCGTACAGCACCCGCAAACATATTATGCATACTTGATGTTTCCATCCTTCAACCACTTCGAAGTCTGACCTATGTCGCCATTCTTCTCTCAGAGGCACGCACATGAGGTACCCTAAATATACGGCCGCTTCCACAAATGTATCTTCCGTTAGCGTGAAGGTGCGCACCGAGTTGGGGAAAATATAGGACGTTTAGAGATGACGCCCACTCATAAGGGACTGACTCCCTGACTTGAAGCGCAACCTTGGAAAGCAAACTGTCCAGACCATTGAACATTCTCTTGAACTCATCAAGTTCGGGGTTGATATACTGTCGTACGCAGACTCTGCGTTCATTTTCAGAAACCTCCCAGTCAATCGTTTCGTTAATCATTTCCCCCATCTCCCTCAACTTCATTACATTCACCGAAACCTTCAACTAACAGAAAGATTAAGCAGAGATCGAGGATATTTGCATAAGAACCCGCCTTTTGCAGAATAGTGACAAACTTGGAGTATGAAAGGTCACCGATCACTTCCATTATAATACTGAAATGATACACAGCCTATCCAGTCGTCAGCCATTGCAGTACATGAGATGCTCGTCACCAACCTTGACAACCGCTTGCCAATCGCTCACGTTTGCCTTACCTGCCTTTATCATCCCAACGCAACGGGGGGCATTCCTAAGCCCTTTCAGGTGTGTGTGTATCGTGTCTGATATGTTCAAGTTTTCTGCACGAATGAAGCACTCCACAGCATCGTGTCGAGCTGAGATAACGGGAATGGAAAGTGATGGTCGAAGGCACCACTCCCTCAGAAGTGACTTCCCCAGGCCCGTTTTGGTGAAGTCTAAAATACCTATATGAAGTTTAGCTATGTCTATTTCGCGAGTCCAAGGAGGTATTACCGAAGAGCGAAAGGCCTTCCTTGGAACGGTCCGAGTGAACGGAAGCATGGCCTTCGGCCTCGAAAATCTGCAGGGAGCTGTAGGTTCCGTTAGTAAATATCCGGTATCATAGACCAGCACATACGACAACGCATCGGCGTTGATTTGCATAACTCCATCCCTGCTCAGAACCTTAGCCGCGAAAGGGAGCAGATTCTCAACGCTTACATTGCAAGCGGCTCTATGGACCGGACATTGATACTACTGATGCCTTCATGGTCTAAATCTCCAGCAGCTTTGCTCCGGCACAAGTAATCGAGGAGAGCTCCCACAGACGAAAACTGGATGAGGTTCAGTTAAACATTTTGGACCAAAGAAGCCGCACTCACGCATAGAGGAGCCATGTCACTTGCGTAATTCGCAGAACGGATGCTAGCTAGTCGTCGCTGAGCAGTAAGATCAACATGGCTCGAATGTCGCTTTCGCATAAAATCATATGCATTGCTTGAGGAAGAATCTTCAGCAGAATTATTGGGGTCGTCGCAGAGCATGTGCGAAAAGAGGCTCAGACAAAGCATCTTGTCACGACCTTTCTCAGGAACGAATTCACGGTGAGGGCGTACTTGAAATGTGCCTCCAGATTCTTCCACTGGGCGCAGTTTATCTCAAGGCAGTTTAGGACTAGAACTGGGAATTATGCATACTGAAATCTCTGCACATCGATAGAAAACGTTCGTCTGCTCGGGAAGGAGCGATGACGATATCCGGCCTAGCTTGTTCAAGAACTGTGACACCTTAGAATTATAGGGCAAATAATTCCACATGGACATCACAGACGCACACATGCGAGTCGTATCAAAATGACTGCTGTCAATCGTATCCTCGAGAAGGTGGAGAACGGAAGTTTCTGGGTGGAAATATGCCCCGCCGAGTTTCCCCCTTGATCACGTATAGGAATCAATGAAATAGTAGCACACGAGCAAACTTACCCCACACATGTTACAGATACGCAAACGAGCACCGGTTCCTCGGAAGGCGGCTGCAGAGAGGAGTCGTCGCTGCCAGGGTCCTCTCCAGCCTTTGACTCCTCGCTTGAATTAGTAGACCTGATTTTCTTCCGCGGTTGATTATCTCTCGTTGCGGGAGACGTTTCAGTTGCGGATTGAGACATCTTTGACGCGCGTTTCCTCTTTGCGAGCTGGCGCATCGAAATTATGGGGCAACACAATGAACGTCTATTCCAGAATTGGTTACATAGCCAGGCACCGCCACCAACGCTGCATAAGGCTCGTGAGAACCAATTGACGCGCTCGATCATGAGATGACCGAGCGACTGTCGTGTCAACTTCAAAGAATTCTCTCCAGCTCATGTACCATAGAACTAACCTATGTCATGCTCATCCTAGGTTGGACAAAATTGGATTTCTATAGGACATCTTCCAAAGGTTTCCAGTCTCTCCTCCATTCGCGTCGAAACAGAAACCACTAGCGCGTCCCAGGCACTCACTGTCTTTGACGTCGTCTATGTCACTCCTCAGTCAGAACACAAGTCATCTCAATCGCGGAGCTTGAAGGTAGGTGTGCTACATTGTGGAATCGGATCGAGACCATCGAGCGGCAGAAAGACGTATTCTCGCCTTACGCAGACGGCCTCAGCGGAATGAACTCCGAGCAGTGAGTCTTTCCTGGAATTGTACGGGTCTCGAAGTGAGAAGTCTCATGCTTTGGAGCTTGAGTTGACCAAGGAGCTCGAGAACTTGAATGTTTGGAGGGAGATCGAAGAGGGTAGAAAGAAATCAAAGTGTCGGTCTTTTGCTCCTTATCAGGGGAACAGATTCATTCAGCCGATTCCCCAGTCTCTATTTTGGGGAAGATCTTGGTATTTATCCCTATCTATGGAAACCGCAACCAAAATCAGTGCACTACGGTTTAGCCTGGATTATACGTCTTCGTGCAGATGGACGTTTCAACGGTATCTGTTCAACTGGTATTCCCATCCGAGCAGCCGCCAACCTTCTCATGAAGCAGAGGAGTCTCACCGCTATTCATCGCAGTGTCATTCACTTTGTCGACTCGTACATCGATTGACTTCGAACACATATAACTTACAAGGCCGACTACACGGCAGCACCCACTGCACCAGATGCCCAGCTACGTGGACGCGCAAGTGTTATATCAAAATATCATCATCTGCACACGATGTCTCGCTACATTGTAAATAAGTATCAGCTGGTACATAACGGCGCCAAGACATAGACTACAAGAAGAGGTACCTGAATTATCAAAGCAGTAGGAGAGAAGGATAAAGCCAGAACACAAAAAGCACTGGGATTGCGGGACTGGTAGAGGAGCGGGGGCATCGGCAGGAACTAGAGCAGACACGGAATCAGCCAGGATTAACCAAAGTGAGCGGCCGAAAAACTGTCAAAGTATGGGACAAAAACTCCTTCCATCGACTTGCACGTCATGTTCGTCTATCCTCGAACCGTTCTGTCAATCGAATTAGTAGACACACCCTTTTCGATGTCAATAGTGGTGGGAGGTAGAGTTGCTGTCGTGCGAGGGGCGGTACCATTACCAGAACTACGTTCAATTTTGGCTTTAGGTGGATGAAACTGCTGACGTTGGGTATAAAATCAACTCTTACGTGTACTTGTCCATATCAACCACCACCCCCGTCGAGTCGGCGGCTACTAGTTCGTCGATCGTGATGCGGTAGGGCCCTTTAACCGGGCTCTCGATTCCATTACCGTCCTTTATTACAACGCGCGTACCGATCGTACCGTCCGGAGACACCGTGCTAGGAAAACTGAATGGAAGTATCCCAGATAAATGAAATGAATGACTTACCGAACGGATGCGTCTCCGTACATGTAATCATTTAATGAAACGTAGGAACGACATGCCACAATGGAGCTTGCAGTTACAGCGGGGATCGCGAACATGATGTTCATGATGGCTGGAACGAGGCAACAGTTCAGCATATATGGATGTCAGGAGCTAGCGGTAGACTCTAACGGTTCAGATTAAGTAAGAGGAAGATCTGAGGCTGGGCATCAGTATGGGATTGCAGGATGTGTCATATCCAAAGGCCTCTCACGGTAGTAACCAAGTTAGCTGTGAATGCCACCACGAAGTATCCGACCCCCTGTCTGAGTAGCAGAGTCCAGAGGTTGGATCGACCACGACAGTGCAGAAGACCTGCGATGGAAACGATCATGACAATAAAATCGAATGACATCGCTGTTGTGTAGACTCGTGAGGCTCGACGAATGAACTCCATCACAGCTACTCACTATACATGTAAGTGAGTTTAAGAGAAACGGAGTGGGTGCTGGTTACAACACAGGAATGGCCGAGTCCCGACCAACTACTCCTGACTAAGATGGGTTTACTAGATTCTCAAACATCCAGTCCATCTGAGACATCGTTACCTGCGAGACCATATCGCAATGGTTCGTATCATAAGCAGAGTAGAAGCACTGCCTATAGCGGTGTTCCCAGCGAACTCATTGAACACATCCTATCAAAGAAGCTGGTCTAAATCAACAACATCAAGGGAAGCACTTCCAAAACTTACGCGAGCCTGGCAATTAACTCTGGAGGTGACATTTAGGGCAATATTGATGCCAATGATATCGAACCAGAGACTATATTTGCACCAGAGGTATAAACCAAACGTCCAGCGGGTTTTACGCTGTGAGTCGTAGATCAATAAATCGCCACGCAACGACCGATGATAGAAGCCCCACACACTCGCCCAGTAATCATCAAGTAGTCGAAAGGTAGTTGTACTAGTATCTCCCACGTTGTAACACCGAGAAGAGAGAGAACAAGGTCCCGAAAGACGCCTAGGAAGCACGAATAAACGAGCAATGAAACCCAGAACCCAGAGAATGAAGGTGCTAGACGCGCCTGCGGCTTTCTCAATTTCATCGGGATCAGACCAGTTAGGCATTTTTTTGAAGACAGCGAAACAAGGAGCGGGAGCTGCACCGAGCTAGAGGGGAAAGGAGAGCTGGAAGCCTGTACATGTGCCTTTAAACATGCAGTAGATACGGGAACGACCGTTAGGTCAATTTTTTGCAGCACAGCGAATGGCATGCGATCCGTAACACATAAACCAGTATCCAAGGTGGATGGTGGGGACGGAGGTGGTGGATATTGATCTTTAAGATGGAGTGCGATGTTCGAAGGCTGACTGTCCTGAGATCGAGCTTTGAAGGAGGATCGGGTTTTGGCGTAGGTAAATGAAGAAGGCTTGAGAAGACCAACGGCTAATCATTTGAATGCGTTCCACTGGGGTGCCCACCAGAGCAAGTGCAGTCGCACCACCTGCACGCAAGGAATGGCCAGCAATTTCGTTAGAGGGGAAGAAAACATGCAGCCGGGAGATCAGGAAGGTGAGGGAATCGAGTATCACGGAGTGAAATGTAGCGCTTGAGGATAGGAAAAGGGTCGAGAGGTCCAGGACGCTGCTCTAGAGTGATGGTAGATCCTTCCCAGAGACGATCGGCCTTATGCATAGGGAGGAAGAAGGAGGCGTGAGGTCATGGGGAAGTGAGGAATTTAACTGAATGATTCTCGCTCATCAACATGTATGACGGCGCGAGTCGTCACAATCGTCACGTCGAGTCAGGGAGTCACTTCACATCATGCCCTGTATTCAATTCGTATCTCTCCCGCACCTCTCTCCCCGTCGCGTGTCACTTATTTTGGATAAAGCGTAGTGCACGCGTTTCATTCATCTCACTGCTGGAATTTGGGGTCTTCCTCAGAGGTGTGGTTGGTGATTGTCTATGTTTTCGATTTCCAATTTGTACCCTCGGTTCAATGAGGATGAACCCTTTATTGCATATTGCGGAGTTGACCGTTTATTGTATTCAATATAGTCAGGAAGAAGTCCAGAAACAAAGCTGATGCACAACTCAACCTCTCTCGACTATTGGCCAGTCATGGTACGCTCGATGAAGTACGTCTACAGTGAAGCGCGAGAAGGTACTATGAGGAGTTCCTAATGCTTCTCTGCCCATGGAGGCTACCATCGCATCTACGAACGGCAACAAGAATGTATCAACTCTCAGACCTTCGTCGTCACTAATAAATAAGTCTGATGTCTTGAGCGGGGAGAGTGTGTCCTCAAAGTCCGAAAGGAAAAACGTGCAAGGTAGTGTCCGTAGGAAGAGTTCGAGGGATAGATGCGCACGAGGCTTCTTGGCATCCGTCGCAATGAATATGGGAGTATTTAATACTAGACGTTCGGGGTGGGAATGTGGGCTTCCGGGGCAGTTGTGTTGACGTGAGCGTGAGTTATTGAGGTCACTGACATATGTCAGTGGTGGATGCGTAAACCGGGACGCAGTCTTATCGTTGTACAAGTCCGAAAGATTAGGGGTAGATAAGGTGTCGTTGAGTCCCAAAGCATCGGTCTCAATCCGCACGATTTCCGACAGACTAAGGTGCAGGAACCGATGAAGGAGTGTCCACCACAGAATCCTCGAATTCTTAAAACCCTCATTCGCAAAACCATCTCCTAATCGGAGGTGAATCCCAATGTATCCCACACCACCATTCTCTCCGGCCACAAGAGAACTGACGGAACGAGCGATACGCATTAGGAGAGGGTTTTGAAACACCATTAGTTCCCGCACTTGCCGTCGAATCTTTGTGCTGTCGGGGAAGCTGAGACGAAGACGAGTAGTGCCAAAAAGGGTGCCGAAGTGAATTAAGCGATACTGCTCATATTCGATGGTGATGTTCTGAATATCAATTCTTTCAGAGTACTTTGTTTTCAAAGGGCGAGAGTCATCTTTGTTGTCGTAGAACTGCAAGTGATACGGATGAAGTTCTTTGATAGTTGCAGTCTCCGCTTCGCTCACGTTCAAGTAGCGACGCAACCACGAGGGGGACGTATCCCAACGCTCTATTATGGGACACAGGAGCGAGAGTTGTTGGATATCAATGAGGACGCTCCACGGTACGAGCGTAAATTCATGGTATTCCATGCACTCCGAAGGAACTATTGAAGAAAGCGCAGCTGATGTATTGCAATGTTCCAGGCCTACTTTAGACGAGAGAGCGACGTTCCGGTACAGTTTGTTAAACTCGAGGTGGCGAATAGGCAATCCCAGTCTGATTGGAGGAATAATGAGGACTCTTCTCATCAAGCGAGCAAGCACGAGAGCATTCTCCAAAGATACTCTTTGATTGTGAAAGCCACTATGGGGCAAGTAGGCAAGGTACTTGTCTCTGTGTGATTGGAGACGAGGCAGTAGTGGGGTGAATAACGAGACTGGAGAGCTCCTATTGTTGGAGTCGAATGAAATTGGACGAAGAAAAGGTCTCGAGGGCTCAGAGAGAGTTGTCGGCAAAGACCCATGAGCAACTTCCCACCTCCGGATGTTTAGGGCGAGAAATAGGGTGAGCACGACAATCAATACTCCAATGAGAGTCGCGGGTAGCATGCGAAAAGGGTTCTTAGGAGTATTTGGCGATGTGCTGAAACGCTTGGGTAGAAGAGGTGGCGGTGAAGAACCAGGTTTGGTCTGCCCTCGGTTGGGTGGCCGCATCTGGCTCAAACCCTTCTCTAGTCAAACAGACAGTGGATACTCAGCCTATAATATACAATACTGGGTCACCAATGCTTGGGCTGAACAAGAAAGAGACTCACTTGTAACACGCTCAAATTATTTTAGGACGAGAAAGGACGCGACGCATTATTTACGCATGTTCCATTCGGCGCCAGGAAAGTTAACAAGTCTTCGTCACGCCGATTCAATTCACTGACGCACTGCTCCCCCACTCGCCGAATGATGGAAGGGTCAGGGTGTGATCAAGTTGATGGTTTGGTCTCAGTGTATGTACAGTGGAGACGCCAGCTTGTACTTGTGGGTACACATCCAGTCTTTCAAGCTCAGTGAAAAAGGTCGACGGGTCGGATAAAGAGGATGAGATCCATTACCGGGCTCCGCTCAAGCGGGTTCAACGTCGAGTCTAATTATATGCGGCTCTTATCGGGCGGAAGGGCATCTCTATATCTCGTCTGCTGAGAGCAATTCAACGCGTTCGAAACTGCTACCATCAGTATACGGAGCACAGATACAATGTCTCACAACCGTTGTCCGTATTGATCCTCGAGTAGATGGGGGAAATTTGCCTCTGTGCGAAGCCGAGCTCAAGGCTGGCCCCCGAAAAGGAAGATAAGTTTGGGGATCGTAGGTGCGAGCAGGGAGAGAATCACATGCACTGGCATCAAAGCTGCACTTGATCTAGAACCGGAGAATCAAGCCTTGGATAATGAGTCTTCTGGAGCCCATGGATTCCATTCGCCAGGTTGGTCAAAACATGAACTACATCAAACCGATATCTAAATAATGATGACTCTGTGGAAGGTAGTACAAAGAAACAAGGAAAAGTAGGCAAATTTCGCACAGAATACACTCGATTTGAGCCTAATACCAACGAACGCCGTAGGGGCTGGAAACCTCGTATTCTAGGTCCAAATTCACAGACGACTCGAGACCAGTGCATATCCACTCAATAACTCCATCTCCTCTCGCCCCACCAGTTCCTTCAATTTCCTCGTAGTCCTTTTGTGCCCACTGTGCTTTCACACCTTTCTGCACAGCGTAACTGAGCTTCTCGGTGTTTACAGACGAAACAGATTTATTGGCAGAGGCGGTATAGCTGTTGCGAGGAGCGCCAATGAATTTCTCATCGGGTTGCAGTAGTGTGACTTTGATCCGAGAATCCTCGCTGTTTGGGACCCGATCCTGAACCACAAGACGAGGAAGGCCTGAAGACCGTGTATTCTTGATACTAATCCGTTGACTGAATCTAGTGACTTCCTGCTTGCCAGATGTAGAGATGATGGAGCCACCCTGCGTGCGGACAACCTTCTTTTGCGGATGGTATGTAATCTTGACTGATGGGTCGACACGCAGAGAGCATGAGAAGCTCTCTTGAGGGCTGACGTCAGGGATGCTGGATTTGGAAACGAAGTTGCCATCCATAAACACACTACTTGGCCCTAGATCCGAGGAAACAACCGTGAATCAGACTCCATGAATGAATATCAAGTGTACCAACCGGCCATTAGCAAATACTTGCTGGTATTTTTGATACGGCACTGTAGGAAAGCGGAGGGTGATATCCTTGGAACAGTTACCCATTGCAGAGTTGATGATAGTTCTAAAGTCTACACAGAAATGCGAAAAACTAACTGAAAAAAGGACTCGACAGGCAAGACTTACAACGATTGAGACCTTGTGAGAGGAGCCATCGCTGGGAATATTTGAACTTCCTTCCACCTCGAAGGA
>WNFI01416650.1_pt1 | contig 10881 bp, 14 predicted proteins | sample 5400471 | NCBI WGS metagenome assembly WNFI01 (sample SAMN13153348, study PRJNA577476) | soil metagenome | isolation source: 100 cm saprolite on Douglas fir-dominated hillslope | place: USA:California | collected 2013-09-17 | reverse complement strand
CTGGGACCAAGCGCTCGCGCTTGGGGACCGTCATGGCTACCGCAACGCGCAGGCCAGCGTGCTCGCGCCGACCGGCACGATCGGTCTCTTGATGGATTGCGACACGACGGGCGTTGAACCCGATTTCGCACTGGTGAAGTTCAAGAAGCTTGCGGGCGGCGGCTATTTCAAGATCATCAACCGCCTGGTGCCCGACGCGCTGACCTCTCTGGGATATCCCCAGAACGAGATCGAGGCGATCGTGCGCTATGCCGTCGGCCATGGCAGCCTGAAGGCGGCACCCGGCGTCAACCATGCGGCACTCAAGGCCAAGGGCTTCACCGATGCGGTCTTGGAGCTGGTCGAGCAGGCGCTCGCCAGCGCGTTTGAGATCAAGTTCGTCTTCAACAAGTGGACCCTGGGCGAAGCCTTCTGCCGGGAGAAGCTGAAGCTCACCTCCGAGCAGTTGGACGATGCCGGCTTCGACATGCTGGCCGCGCTTGGCTTCAGCAAGGCCGAGATCGACGCCGCCAACATCTATTGCAGCGGCGCCATGACGGTCGAGGGCGCCCCCCACCTCAAATCCGAGCATCTGCCGGTGTTCGACTGCGCCAGCCCCTGCGGGCGCACCGGCACGCGCTCGCTCTCGGTCGAGAGCCATATCCGCATGATGGCCGCCGCCCAGCCCTTCATCTCCGGCGCCATCTCCAAGACCATCAACATGCCGAACGCGGCGACGGTCGAGGATTGCAAGAACGCCTACATGCTGTCCTGGGAGGACGCGGCCGACTTCGCCGAAGAGGTGATGGAGGCGCCCTTGGCCGCCCGCGCCTCGCTGGTGGTGGAGAAGGTGGTCGAGCGCATCATCGAGCGCCGCGCCCAGCGCCGCATGCTGCCGCAGCGGCGCAAGGGCTACACCCAGAAGGCCACCGTCGGCGGCCACAAGGTCTATCTCCACACCGGCGAATACGAAGATGGCAATGTCGGCGAGATCTTCATCGACATGCACAAGGAAGGGGCGGCCTTGCGCTCCTGGGCCAACAACTTCGCCATCGCGGTCTCGCTCGGCCTGCAATACGGCGTGCCCTTGGAGAAATTCGTCGAGGCCTTCACCTTCACCCGCTTCGAGCCTTCGGGCATGGTCGAGGGCAATCAGGCGATCAAGATGGCGACTTCGATCCTGGACTACATCTTCCGCGAGCTCGCCATCTCCTATCTCGACCGCACCGACTTGGCGCATGTGCAGCCGGAGGATCTGCTGCCCGGCGCCACCGGCAAGGGGGTCAGCGAGGGCGCCCTGAGCGAGCCTGAGGACATCGATGTCGGCAAGGTCGCGTCCCGCGGCTTCGTGCGCACCGATGTTCGCACCTTCACCGTGCTCCATGGCGGCGCCGGCAGGAACGGCACCACCGGAAATGGGGTGGGAGGCGGCGGCAACGGCATGGCCAGCCACGCCATCGCCGGCCATGCGGTGGCCGGAGGCGGCGCCACCATGATCGCCGGCGAGGCCAGTGTCGCCACCACCACGGTGGCGCTGGCGACCGGCACCAACGGCCATGCGCACGCCCATAGCGGCAACGGGCTCGCGACCGCTGTCGGCGGCGCCTCGGTCACGGCACTCGCGGTGTCGCCTGCGGTGATGGCCGAGGTCGACGGCAAGCTTTCGAAGATCCGCGAAGCCCGGATGAAAGGCTATGAGGGCGACAGCTGCGGCGAGTGCGGCAACTTCACCCTGGTGCGCAACGGCACCTGCATGAAGTGCGACAGCTGCGGCTCGACCAGCGGCTGCAGCTGAGGGGCGATCGCCTCAGGTTTGGTTGACGTGGGCGGGGATCCGGCGCCTGGCGCGGCGAAGAAGGCCGAGCTGGGCGTCGGATGCTGGAGGATACTCCTTATAACCACGAGCTGGTGAATCCCTCAACGTTGCGTTAAGGCTCCGACTAGCTTTCTGAGAGCCCGCTTATAGTTTGGCTGTCTCCGCCACTCGACGAAATTTCCGATGTTTCGTTGATCGCGGAGTTTCGCGGCCCAGGCTTCGCGAGTGTGCATCACCTCATCGTCAAGGCGAATGGGGATTAAGATAGATCCTTTGCGGCGGCGCTCTTCAGCAAACGCTTTGCTTACCTCATCCTCGACCCACGCGCTCAACAGAGAATTGGCCGATAGAACGATTACGATCCTGTCGAGCTTGCCAATCTGTTTGTCAATTTCGTCGAGGGTGTTGGCGCCGACCTGCAGATCATGAGGGGCAAACCAGCAGCGCACACCTTGCCCTTGAAGATCGCGATGCAGCTTGTCGGCGAATCGTTGATCCTTTACCGAAAAGCTAATGAAACAAGACAAATATTTAACCGTATGATCTCGCCGTAACCTTTTGCGATTCTCAATCGCCAGATTTGACAGCCCGACGCCTTGCAAGAAGGACGTTGGAAGTCGCTCCGACAAGGTTGCGATGTCAATTTGCGATGGCGCCAAATGCCTGCAAGTTCGCAGGCCGGTTACCCTCTTGAATGTTGTAGCGACAAAGTCTGTCTCGCCGAATTCGGATTCGCTAACGTCAGAATCCACAAATTCTGTATGTCGAAGCAAGGCACGAACAAGGAACACTCTTTGCAGATCCGCATTTCGGAAATTGCAGAATGTTAGGTTGGCGCTGAAAAAATTTGCGCAGTTCAGCTTAGCTCCTGCAAAATCGCAGTGCTCGATGACGGCGCTCTTTGCATCGACGTTTCTTAGGTTTGCTCCTCGGAACGCAATCTCGCGCAAATGCGCTCCGACGAAGCTGACATTTGCGAGGTTGTAGTTGCAGAAATCTTGAAAGCCGTCCCTAAAGAGCGTTTCCAGGTTTTCGGAGCCGAAATAGGGCAATATTTTTCGATTTTGCGCCCGCCATTTATTCCACGTGTGGGCGCCACGCCTCAAAATTGGGATGAGTTCACGACCATCAATCATGTCATCACGGTTAAATTCGAAGTAAGTTGCACGCCCGCTAACGCGAGTGACTTTGCGAGCTTCAACGCTGTTTTTCTTGCCCTGAACATACCCAATTACCATTGAATCACGTTTGACCATGGCTTCATTCCCATTGACGGCAAGAAGCTATAGTCAATTCCCCTGAAATCTTACGAGAGTGTATTGACATTGGTATGTACGTCCTCTCATTTTAGAGAGTGAATGCGCAGATTTCCGGATTCGAGTGGGATGATGGTAACCGGGACAAGTGTCTGAAACACGGTGTTTCGGTCGCAGCGATCGAGTCGCTGTTTGATCGGCCGATCGCGATATTTCCCGATCCGGAGCATTCTCGGGCCGAAACGCGGTTCAAGGCGATCGGCAAGACCGACGCGGGCCGGAGCGTTCTGATCGTCTTCACCCTCCGCCACCGCAGGGGCGAGACCTTTGTGCGCCCGATCAGTGCCCGCTACATGCACGCCAAGGAGGTCGAGCACTATGAGAAAGAAGCTGCCAAAGCTGCGGACCGATAAGGAGGCGGAGGATTTCGTCGCCAACTCCGATCTCACCCGGTACGACCTCTCCGGGCTCAAGCTGACGCGCTTCGAGTTTCAGCCGAAGAGCGAGCGGGTGAACATGCGCCTGCCAGCGCCCTTGCTGAAGGCGGTGAAGGATTCGGCGGCAAAGGCGGGCGTGCCCTATCAGCGGTTCATTCGCCAAGCCTTGGAAGTTGCGATCCAGCGCCGTAAGCGCGGATGAATCATCGAGCGCCTAGCGCGTGACCCGGCGCGGCCTTCCGCCGAGCTTGCCATTGGCGCGGCTGGCGGCGGCCTTCGCGTCGCTGCGTGCCTCGCCGCCCTTGCGGCCAAGGCGAGCGGCCATCCAGCGCCGCGAGCCGAGGAACCCTTCGAGCAAGGCTGGCAGATAGAGATCGGCATCGAGCTTCGGGAAGTGCAGCCCGAATCCTGACGGGCTGATTTCGATCTTATCCAGATCGGCGGGCCTCACCCGTTCGAGACCTTCCGCGTCCTTCGGTGAGAACGTCACCTCAAGACCGCTGCTCAGGCGGACGACGACGCGACCGCTGCGCCGGTCGTAGCGTGCGGCGACAGTGATTGGGCCGGAGGCACGCCGGCGTGCCGCCCGCGCGTTCGCTTGCCCATGCTCGTTACGGTTGACCATGGATTCGTTCCCATTCGCGGCAGGCAACTGCTAGCTCTTGTTGGAGAACTGCCTTAATGCGGTTCTACTCGCCTGGCGAGAAGCCGTAGTTCTCGCGTAGCTCAGGCGGACCGTCCGGACAATGCAGATCGAAGACCGCCTCATGGCGCTCGCCAATCACACGGATATGGGCAGGCCGATGATCGTTCGGATAGATCACGGCGCGGAGCCCGCCAAATCGGAGGGCCGTCAGCATATCATGACCAATAACCTAAGCGATTAGGATACTCTCGACAAGCGCCGGCCCGGCAGAACCCACACTCACCGCCGCTTCGCCACCACCAGATACGAGCACCGCGCCTTCTCGCGGTATTCGAAGGCGCCGTAATTCACCACCAGCATGTATGCGTGACGAGAATGCATTTCTAGCATGCGATGGGGACACCCATGTCTCTACCGCGGAGACCGATCCGCGCGACGTGCAAAGGCATTCCGCCCACGTCGAACCAACAGGAGTGCATCTCATGCGTGTCGTTTCCATTATGCGCGTTGGCGCGCTGGCTCTGGCGTTGACTGCTCCGGCTCTTTCCATGGCTTATGCCGGCGGCGATTCGCCGATTGGTGAGCGGGTGGTGCAGCAGCAGGTGGAGGCCAATGAGCTCGCGCTTGCCCGGCATGGTCAGCCTTCGCAGACGGCCAAGGCGCCGGCAGCTCAGGTCCAGAACAGCGGTCTGTCGAAGTCGAATTAGTATGCGAATACCGAGCTTCGCGAGCCGCTAGGGGCAAGAACAGTCCCTAGTGGCCGCGCGGCCGGCGACACAAGCGTGTGAGCGCGCGTCCCCGTCGTCCAACCGGGCCCGCCTCACCGCCGCTTCGCCACCACCACCAGATACGAGCACCACGCCTTGCCGCGGTTCTCGAAGGCGCAGTCGGCGGGGTCGCCCAATTCGAGGCAGTCGCCGGGCTGCAGCGCGTGGGTGACCGCACCCTCGACGAAATGCAGCACTCCCTTGATGACCCAGAGCTGCTGATCGATGAAGGCGAAGGCGGCGGCCGGATAGCCGACCTTGGCGCCGGGCGGCAGCTCGCCATGCACGAGCTCGAGCACGCCCGATCCCGGCGGCGAGACAGTGCGCCGCCGAAATCCGGTCTCCGGGTCGACCCACAGCGCTTGGTCCTCGGCGCGCACGAGCCCTTTCCGCGGACCCTCGGCGCGGGCGAGCAGGCTCGATAAGGTCAGCCCGAAGGCGCCCGAAAGGCGGCCCAGGAGCGATGCCGTCGGGCTCGCTTCGCCCCGCTCGACCTTGCTGATCATCGCCTTGGAGACGCCGGAGCGGTCCGCCAGCTCGGCCAAGGACCAGGACCGCGCCTCGCGCTCGAGCTTGAGGCGCTCGGCCAGCCTGGCGTCGAGGGTGTTGACGTTAGTGGACATAAGTCCATTATAGTGGACACAGCAGGAGTCACGCAAGGAGGCCCGGATGTCGGCCGACAGCATTGCAAGCCTGGTCGCCCGCGCGCTCCATCACGGCGCGGCAGGCATGGAGAAGGGCGATCCGGCGGTGCCGCCGATCGTTCCGGCCAGCGTCTACTATCTCCCTGGCGAGGCCACCGGCCCCTACCAGTATGGACGCTGGTCGAACCCGACCTGGAGCGCGCTCGAAGCGGCATTGAGCGTGCTCGAAGACGCGGAGACCCTGGTCTTCCCCTCGGGCATGGCCGCCATCGCCGCCATCTGCTACAGCCAGCTCCGCTCCGGCGACCGCATCCTGTTGCCCGCCGACGGCTACTACACGACCCGGGCCTTTGCCGAACGGTTTCTGTCGCCCCTCGGCGTTGCGGTCGAGCTGTGCCCGACGGCTTCGCTGGACGGCCAGACATTCGAGGGATTCCGGCTGGTGTGGATCGAAACGCCCTCCAATCCCGGCCTCGATCTCTGCCGCATCGAGACGGTCGCGGCGAAGGCCAGGCGGGCCGGCGCCCTGGTCGTCGCCGACAACACGACGGCGACGCCCTTGGGCCAGAGGCCGCTCGAGCTCGGGGTCGATGCGGTCATGTCGTCGGACACCAAGACGGTCGGCGGGCATTCCGATGTGCTGCTCGGGCATGTCGCCTCGCGCAACACTGCTCTCATGGCGTCCCTCCGCGACTGGCGCAATTTAACCGGCGCCATTCCCGGACCGTTCGAGGCCTGGCTGGTGCATCGCGGGCTCGAGAGCCTGGAGCTTCGCTATGACCGCATGTGCGCCAACGCCCAGCGCATCGCCGAACGCTTGAGCAAGCACAAGGCGATTGCAAACGTGCGCTATCCCGGGCTTGCTTTCGACCCGGCGCATGCGATCGCGGCCGCGCAGATGCTCCGCTTCGGCCAGCTCATCGGCGTCACCTTCGCCTCCAAGACCGCCGCCGATCGCTTCATCGAGGAGGCGGCCTTCATTCTCCCGGCAACCAGCTTCGGCGGCGTCCAGACCTCGGCCGAACGCCGGGCGCGCTGGGGCGATCTGGTGCCGGAAGGCTTCGTCCGCCTGTCGGTCGGATGCGAGCCCTTGGAGGCATTGTGGGCCGAGATGAAGCGCGTGCTGGATCGCCTGGCATAGTCGTGCTTACTCGGGGAGCAGGCAGCGCTCGCGCATCCAATCGCCGCAACCGTAACTATGTCCGTGAAAGCCGATGCCGGCGTGGTCATCGCCCAAGGCGACACCGTCCGGATAGGCGTCGCTGACGCTGGTGCCGGAGGCGTAGTTACGGGGGGCCTGGCATGCAGCGAGGCCAAGGCCGATTGCCACGGCCAAGATCAGCGCGGGAAGCCGCTTTGTTGCAGCGCTCTTAGACATCGTCAGTCTCCATCGACTTTGTCAGGTTCACGGCAAATCGGCGTTCCTAGGGGATCGATTCTCGTTGCCCTTGCCGATCCATGCCCCGATGGCGGGGGCGGCGTGGTCCCACCATCGGGCATGGCGTCCGAGGATCAATAGGGTTGCCCGTCAACTTGCGTGACCTTGCAGCCTGCGCCGTGATCCGCCCGCGTGCGCCCCCAATACCACTGGGCTTCGAGCGAAGCGGGGCCATACTGGCTGTTGATACCGCCTGCGTAGGAAAATGATTGCGGGGCCTCGTTCCCGCACTGATACTGGACGACGTGCGTCCGGACGTCCTTCTCCGCGAACGCGACGTTCGCCGTCGACATCGAACAGGCGATGGCGAAGACCGCCCATGCCAGCAATTTCACCCTCGGGGACATGTCAAAACTCCTTCCTGGTTGCGGCGCCGGAAGGCGCCATCGCGGACCGGTGTCCGCGACAGAGACATGGGCGTCGCCGTGACATGCGTGAAATGCATTCTCGTCACACGCACATGCTGGCGGTGAATTGGGGCGACTTTGATCTCACCCTGCTGGTCGTCTTCGACGCGGTCATGCGGGATAGCGTGAGCGGCATGGGCAGCCGCATCGGCTCGGGCAAGCCGGCGCTGCAGCTCCAGATGCAGGTTCGGAGTTAGGTGCGTCTTCTAACCGAGCTTCGGGACGAGCAATCCGTACCCTGACGGGCTGATTTGCGTCCGGTCGTGGTCGGTGCGGTTCGCCCTCCGAGGCCTTCCGCGTCTTTCGGCGAGAAGCTCGCCTCGATGCCGCTGCGCCGGTCGTTCCTATAGGGACGTATGCGCGTCTGGATGTAGATCGACCCATCCGGGAGAGGAGGTCGACTACCGTGATTGGGAAGCTACCAAAGCTGAGACCGCCCCCCGATGGTGGGGGCATACTCGCCCCGCCATCGGGCATGGCGGCCGAGGATCAATACGGCCGGCCGTCCACCTGCGTGACCTTGCAGCCTGCGCCGTGATCCGCGCGCGTGCTGTCCCAATACGCCTTGGCTTCGACCGGAGGCATCTTGTGCTGGATTTGGGCGCCGCCTTCGTAGGAGAACGTCCCCGACTCGCTCCCGCACTGATACTGAACGATGTGGGTGCGGAGGTCCCGATCGCCTCCCGCGAACGCCACGTGCGCCGTCGACATCGAAAAGGCGACGGCGAAGACCGCCCACGCCAACAACTTCATCTTCGAGGACATGACGAAACTCCTTCGATGTTAGAGGCGATCTGTCTCGACAGATCGCGCGGAACCATTTCCGCGACCTACACATGGGCGCCGTCGCCGCATGCTTGAAATGCATTCTCGTCACGCGTACATGTGGGTGATGAATTGGGGCGCCTTCGATCTCAATCTGCTGGTCGTATTCGACGCGGTGATGCAGGAGCGCAGCGTGACCCGCGCGGGCGGCCGCATCGGCTTGAGCCAGCCGGCGATGAGCCATGCGCTCAATCGGCTGCGGCACATGCTCAAGGACGATCTGTTCGTGCGCACGCCGGAGGGCATGGTGCCGACGCCTCGCGCCGAGGCCCTCGCCCAGCCGCTGCGCCAGGCGCTGAGCGAGATGCAGCTGGCGCTCGAGCCGGCGGCCTTCGACCCGGCCGCCTCCGACCGGCGCTTCGCGCTGGCGCTCAACAACTACGCCGCGGTGGTGCTGGCGCCGCCGCTGGTCGCCGCCGTGTCGGCTGCCGCACCTTCGGTCCGGCTCGATATCAGGCCGACCGGCACCGTGGCTGCGGCCGTCGTCGACCGTCTGGACCGCGGCGATCTCGATCTGACGGTCGGCGTCGTGGACGCTCCGGGTGAGCGTTTCGCCTCGACGTTGCTGCTCGAGGATCCGTTCGTCATCGTGATGCGGCGCGGCCATTCGGCGGGCCGCCGGAAGCTCACGGCAGCGTCCTTCGCAGCGCTGCCGCATCTCGAGTTGACGTCCAGCCTGGTCGATACCAGCTTCACCGACCACTGGCTGACCGAGCGCGGCCTCGCCCGCACCATCGCGCTGCGGGCGCCGTTTCTCTCAGCCGCCTCGATCCTGGTGCAATCCGACATGGTGGTCGCCGTGCTCCGCCGCGTCGCCGAGGAGCTGGTGCGCCACCATCCCTTGCAGATCCTCGAGCCGCCCTATGACTCGCCGCGGGTGCGCACGGTCATGCTGTGGCACCGGCGGCTGGATCGCCATCCGGCGCATCGTTGGCTCCGCGACGTCGTCCAGACGGTGAGCAAGAGCCTGTAGTGCTTCCAGCCTCATTCACAATGACCATGACGTTGTGATGCCGATGAGTATTCGAGCGCTTCTACCGGCTCGATGAGAGCCGGAGCACGCCCGGCGATGGGCTGGGTCTGGCACTCGTGACGGCGGTCTGTGATCTGCATCGGATCGAGGTCGATCTCGCGGACAATGGTCCGGGATTGAAGGTCGTCCTCGAGTTTCTGCAGCCGTCGTAGAGCCTCGCTCTTTTGGGCGCACTTCGCGGCCAAAATGCAGGGGCTGCCGCTTCATTCACGATCAACATGTCATCGTGACACCTATGCATTTGTCGCATTGGGCGATCGGGCTTAAATCCGCTCCAGACACCTCAAGCGCTGCCCGGATCTCGACCGGCCGGCCCGGCGAGGAAAGGAGCGAAAGCATGAGCGGGATGCAGTTTTCCGTGGGGCCGCGCCACGATCCGATCGTCAAAGGATCGCCCGAAGCGCTCGTGGCTCTGCTGCATGATCGGGGCGATTCCGCTCAGACCCTTGCGCCCATAGCCGAGCGTTGGGCGGCGACAGTGCCGACGACGGCGTTCATCGCGCTCGACGAAATCGAGGCCGTCGAACCACCCCTTTCGACCACGGCCTCGCAGGCAATGCGCGATGTCGGGGTCGCCCCCGAGCCGACTGGGGCCGAGCCGACTGGGCTCGATCGCGCGGCACGGCAGCTCGGACCCTTGCTGAAGCAGCAACTGCGTTCCCGTCGGCTCGATGCCGGCCGGCTGGTACTTGTCGGCTTCGGTCATGGCGGCACGCTCGTCCTCAACATGGTGCTTCGACAGGGCTGGAGCTGCGCCGGCGTGCTGGCGTTCGCGGCGACGCTGGTGCGTCCCCTGCCTCGACTCCTGCGGCTCGGCCACAAGATCCGGCTGATCGAGTGCGTCGGCGACGGTCCTTCCGGCCATAGCAGCGTGCGCGAGGCCGTGGCGCTGCTCACGGCGCGCGGCATCGATGCGCGCGGTGCCGTGTTGGCCGGCTCGATGCTGTCCGATGCCGCCATCCGACACGGCGGCGCCTATCTCGTGGAGCTGGTCGCCACGGCGCAGCGGGGCGATCGATTCAATCTCGACCGGGAGAGCAGCCATGCGTCCTAGTGCATCCGCCTTGACCGAGCTTGTCGCGATTTTCTGGCCGCGCCAGAGATCGGCCGACGACGCGCCGATTGCGCTCGCCCCTCCGAGCGCGGCGGGCCGCTCGAGTGAGAGCCTGTCGCAGGCGACACCTCGGCACCGAGCGGCGCCGAAAGAGATCGATGGCGGGCTCTACCTGTTCGCCCTCTGCAAGCAACTGCAGGCGACAAGCCTCGAACGCCGCGGCATCGACTGCCTCATCGAGGCGGATCATGTGGGGAGGTTGCCCGAGCCCGCGTGCCGCATGCTGGGGTTGATGGTGTGCGACCTCGTCAAGGACGCCGGCCGGCGCACGCACTCCGAGATTCCGCGTCCAACCATCACGGTGAGTTTGCAGCGGCGAGGATCGACCTGTCTCTGCACAGTCTCCCACCGGGGTCTCGGCGATTGGCCTGTCGCGGCCGAGTCGGGGCTGCAACGGGTGCTTCGCTTCGCCGCGGACTCGCACGGCAGCTGCATGGTCCGATCGATGCCGGACCGCAGGACGACCGCCATCATGTTCGAGGCGCATGCGGTCCATGAGTGGGTTCCGGAGGCTCTCTC
>WNFI01004808.1_pt2 | contig 10881 bp, 10 predicted proteins | sample 5400471 | NCBI WGS metagenome assembly WNFI01 (sample SAMN13153348, study PRJNA577476) | soil metagenome | isolation source: 100 cm saprolite on Douglas fir-dominated hillslope | place: USA:California | collected 2013-09-17 | reverse complement strand
GCGTGGCGCCCAGGCACCTGGACACCCCGCCCGTGATCGGCGACATGGACGGCGGCTACGGCAACATCTTCAACGTCCAGCGCACCACCGAGCTCTACGTCACCGCGGGCGTGGCCGCGGCGCACATCGAAGACCAGGTGCTCCCCAAGCGCTGCGGCCACATCGGCGGCAAGGCATTGATCCCGGTGAACGAGATGGTGGGCAAGCTGCGCATGGCGCGGGCGGTCGCTGACGACCTCGGCAACCGCGACTTCGTCATCATCGCCCGCACCGACGGCCTCAGCGCGGTCGACGCGCCCGAGCCGCTCCGGCGTATGGAGCTGGCCGTCGACCGCGGACTGCACTACCTGGACAGCGGCGTTCCCGACCTGCTCTGGTGCGAGTTCCCGACGGCTGACCGCGGCGCCGTCGAGACCTTCTCCGAGCAGATCAAGAAGCGCTTTCCGGATGCGCGTTTCGCCTTCAACTGGTCATCGTCGTTCAAATGGTTCAACGACCCGAAGCCGATGACGTTCGCCGAGCTGGGCGAGATGGGCGTCAAGTTCATCTTCATCACGCTTGGCGCGCAGCACGCCGAAGGGCACGGGCTCAGTGTGCTGCTACAGGCGATGTCCAGAGACCAGCAAGACGGCTATATCGCGCTGCAGCGGAAAGAATTCGAGCCGGGCCAGGACTTCCCCACCAGGAGCCATCATTTCTTCTCGGGCGTCCCCTACCATCACCTGGTTGGTCAGGCGTACGACGCGGCCCGTCTGGGCCAGGAGTTCGTCGAGACGCTTCCCGAAGACCGCGTCGTCTAAACGGCGGCGGGGTCCGACTCGCGGACCATGTTCAAGAAGGCGGCCACCGTTCCTGAGGGCCGGCCCTGGTCGCGGCGACGGATGACAACGATTTTTTGAGACACCGCCGGCGCGTCGGTCACGGCAACCTGCGTCAGGGTCTTCGCCGCCAGCTCGGCGGCGACGGCGGTACGAGGGAGCCACGCGATGCCGAGCCGGCGTTCCACCATCTTCTTGGCCGACTCGATATTGTCGAGCTCCATCACCTCGCGCGGTGTCACCCCCAGGCTGAGAAAAAAGGATTGGGTCAGCTCGTAGTAGCTCGAGGTGCGGTCGAAGAAGATCAGCCGCTCCGAGGCGACGTCAGCGATACCGACCTTCGATCGTTCGGCGAAGGGGTGACCGGGCGGAACGACCAGGACCAGCGCCTCTTCATAGAGTGGGATCGATTCGATGTCGGGGTGTCGCATGGTCCGTACCATGGCGAGCTGGACCTCTTCGCGGAGCAGCATTTGCAAGACGTCTTCCGAATGTCCGGTGCGAACCGCGACTTCGATCCGCGGGTAGGCGGCCGCAAAGCGCTGAAGGAGCGCCGGCAGCACGTAGGTGCTGACCGCCGGCGCGGCGCCGAGCACCAGGCGACCGGCGGAGGCGGAGCGGGCATCGGTCAGCGCCTGTCGACCATCGCGCACCGCACGCAAAGCGCGCTCGGCGTAGGGGAGGAAGGCCCGGCCCGCGTCGGTCAAGCGCATGCCGCGTTGGGTGCGGGCAAAGAGCGGCTCGCCCAGCTCGCGCTCGAGCGCGTGGAGGCGGGCGGTCAGCGTCGGCTGGGTGACGAACATCGCCTCGGCGGCGCGACTGACGTTCCCTCGGCGGGCGACTTCGAGAAATCCCTCAACCTGGGCGAGCAGCACTCCTCAGCTATAGACGGTTTCTATAGCGACGTCAAGCAGATTAGCCTTCGGTCAATGGCCGCCACCCCGACCCTGCCCACGCGGGAAATCCCGCGACCCTGACGACAATGGCTCCCCAGCACGCGGGGGAGGGAGTCGTGCCGCCTCGTGACGCATGTCACCCGGAATAGCTGACCGCTGCGACTGGTTTCAAGCACGGTACGGCGGTAGCCTGCCAAAAGAGGCGTTTCAGCCACCCCGGAAGAGGAGCAGACATGGAAATCATTCGAAATCTGACGCGGCGAAAGCTGCGCAACACGCTGACAATCAGCGGCATCGTTATTGGCGTCCTGGCGCTGGTGACGATGGGCGCGATGGCCGAGAAATTCAATGCCCTGATCGACGGTGGCGTTGCGTATTTCGGTGGGAACATCCAGGTTGGTGCTGCCGGCAGCAGCGCCTTCGGCGGCGGCAGCGTGCTCCAACTCAGCACGGTCAACCAGATCGAGCAGGTGAACGGCGTGGCCGCCGCGTTTCCGGAGATCCAGGTCGAGGCCAAACCCGGAGCGGTTACGACAGTCTCCTTTGGTCTGCCGGATTACATCACGGCCTATGACCCACGGGCCAACGATTACTCATCGGTCAAAACGACCCTGGTACAGGGACGGGACGTGACCGGCCCCGGCGAGGTCGTCCTCGGCTCGGACTTTGCGCACGAGTTCAGCAAGAGAGTCGGCAACGCGATCGACCTGCCGATTCGGCCCTCCGACGCGAAGGCCGACTTCGTCAACCACACCTTCACCGTGGTCGGGGTGCTGGCCAAGACCCAGACTGGCCCCGACACTGGCGCCTTCATCAACCTCCAGGACGCGCAGATGCTGCTCAAGGACAGCCTTCCGGCGGCCATTCGGGACCGCATCGATACCACCGCGCTGATTACCGGGGTGACCGTCTACGGCAACCATGGCGTCAACCTCGACAACCTGGCCGACACCATCAACAACCAGGTCAGTGGCGTCAAGGCGACCAAGCCCAGCACGATCGTCAATAGTTTCAAGTCGGGCGGTGCCCTCTTCACGGCAATCACCACGGGCGCCGCGCTGCTGGCGTTGATCGTGGGCGGCCTGTCCGTAATCAACACGATGCTGATGGCGGTCACCGAACGTGTACGGGAGATCGGGCTCAAGAAAGCCGTGGGCGCTCACACGCGCCACATCCTGCGCGAATACCTGCTCGAGGCTACCCTGATCGGCGCGATCGGCGGCACCATCGGGCTGCTGCTCGGCTGGGGAATCACCAGCCTGGTCAATGCGGCAACGGCGGCATCGAACCTGAGCCTGTTCCTGGTGTCGTGGCGCCTGGTGATCATCGCCATCGCCTTTTCGGTCGGGCTCGGCGCGATCGCCGGCATCATCCCCGCCCTGCGCGCCTCCCGGATGGATCCGGTGCGGGCGCTGCGGGCGGCTTAGGAGGCATTCATATGGCAAGCATCGAACTAGTCGACCTGACCAAGCACTACAAGCAGGGCTCGACCGTCGTCAAAGCGCTCGACGGCATTAGCCTGGCGATCGAGTCCGGTGAGTTCGTCTCGATCGTCGGTCGTTCCGGGAGCGGCAAGACGACGGCGCTGGACTTGCTCGGCCTCCTGCTCCGGCCAACCAGCGGGCAGGTGGTGCTCGACGGTACCGACACCGGCAAGCTGCGCGACGGCGCCCGCGCCGATCTGCGCGGCGAGAAACTCGGCTTTGTCTTCCAGGAGTTCAACCTGCTCCCCGGACTGAACGCCCTCCAGAACGTCATGCTGCCGCTTCGCTATCACAAGAACGGCAGGGACGGGAAGGCGCGCGCGGCCGCGCTGCTCGAAGAGGTCGGCTTGAAGGACCGCATGCACCACCGGCCTGACCAGCTGTCGGGCGGTGAGCAGCAGCGGACGGCCATCGCCCGGGCCCTGATCAACCGGCCCGCGCTCGTGCTCGGCGACGAGCCGACCGGCGAGGTCGACAGCGAGACCAGCCAGCAGATCGTTGCCCTGATGCGGCGCATGAATCGCGAGCACGGGGTGACGTTCGTGATCGTGACCCACGACATGGATGTCGCCGCCCAGACCGATCGCGTGATCCGGCTCAAGGACGGCAAGGTGCTCTCCGACGTCCGGGCGCAGACCGAGCAAACCTTCCTCACCAGCATCGACTTACAGGGAGTGATCGCCTAGGTTGGGGATGCGATGGCGCTGAACCGCCGATGGATCAAGCTGGGCCGCCTCTTCATGGTGGCCTGGCTTGCGTTTTTTATCTACCCGCTGAGCGCATTCCTGACCGACCGTTTCAGCACCGAGACGCGCACCAGCGGCCTCTTGCTCCTCCTCGCGCTCGCCCTGATCTGGGCATGGTTCTGGACGCGGATCATCGCCGGCCCCGATCGCCGCTACATGGTGCCGGCCATCGTTGCAGCGACGCTCATCTTGACGGTGTTCACGCTTCGCACCCCTCCCCAGTACGGCAGTCTCTTCCTCTACCCGGTCATCATGGCGGGCGCCGCCTTCCCCTGGCGGCGGGGCGTGGCGGTCGTCGTCATCCTGTCGGTCCTGGCAGCGGTGATCGAGCTCGCTCGTGGGGAAACCGTGACCACCTCCACCGGCCAGCTCCTCAATGACTTGCTCGTCGGGATCGCAGCCGTGGCCGGCTGCTTGCTGGTCGAAGCGAACCAGCAGCTGAGCCAGGCACGCGAACAGATCGCCCGGCTGGCGGTAGGGGAGGAGCGTCTTCGGTTTGCCCGTGACCTTCATGATCTGCTCGGCCAGAGCCTCTCCGTCATCGCACTCAAGAGCGAGCTGGCGGGGCGGTTGATCAAGAAGCAGCCAGGTTTGGCAGCCCACGAGGTCGAAGACATCGAGAAGGTGGCGCGTGACGCGCTTCGCGAAGTCCGCGAGGCGGTCACCGGCTATCGCCAGCCCACGCTTGCGGCGGAACTCGCCGGCGCCAAGGAGGCCCTGACGGCGGCGGGCATCGAATGTCACGTCGACCAGGACCACGCTCCGCTGCCGCCAGCGGTGGAGGCCGTGCTTGCCTGGACGGTTCGCGAAGGCGTGACCAACGTGATGCGTCACAGCCAGGCAAAGCGTTGCGCGATCCGCATCACCAACAAGGATGGTCGCGCGACGCTCGAGGTCGTCGACGACGGCCGCGGCGGCACGCCGGAAGCCGGCAGCGGACTGCACGGACTCCGCGAGCGAGTGCTCGAGCGCGGCGGCACTCTGACTGCTGAGCCTTTGCCGCACGAAGGATTCCGGCTCAGGGTGACGTTGCCATTGGCGCAAGCGAGCGCCCCTGCGGATCGCGTCCCAGCATGATCCGAGTTCTTATCGCCGAGGATCAGGCGATGGTTCGGGGCGCACTCAAGGCATTGCTCGCGATGGAGGGTGACATCGAGATCGTGGCCGAGACCGACCGGGCCGACGAGGTCCTGGCGCTCGCGTTGCAGACCAAGCCTGACGTGGCGTTGCTCGACATCGAGATGCCGGGCGGCGACGGCATCACCGCGGCCGGCCAACTGCGCCGGGAACTCCCTTCCTGCCGGACGCTGATTCTCACGACCTTCGGGCGCCCTGGCTTCCTCCGGCGCGCCATGGAAAGCGGAGCGTCGGGATTCATGCTGAAGGACGCGCCCGCCCACGAGCTGGCGCTGGCGATCCGGCGGACCATTGCGGGTGAGCGCGTCGTCGACCCCGGATTGGCCGCCGCCGCATTGAGCACGGGAATCAGCCCCCTATCCGAACGCGAGCGCGAAGTCCTGGTTGCGGGTCGGAACGGCGCCGGCATCGCGGAGATCGCGAAAGCACTCTTCCTCTCAGAAGGGACCGTGCGCAATTACCTCTCGTCGGCGATTCAGAAGCTAGAGGTCAGCAATCGCACCGAGGCGGCGCGGGTCGCGGAAGACCAGGGATGGCTGTAGGAATCGAGCCCGGGACCGTTGCTGCGAGCGCCAGGAGCGACGCGGAGCCGCCGAGGACCCCTTCCAACGACATGGGGAACGTAATACAAGGCGCGTCGGCGCAAGTGAGGCCGCAATGGATTTGTCAGAAAATAGCCTCATGCTCAAGGCAGGTCGCGCAGTGTTGACCGGTGGATTCGCGCTTACGATGGCAGTGGGGTCGATCGTCGGCGTCGCCGCCGCTCCGCAGAATTCCGCCGCGGCCGCCCCAGCATCGATTGCTTCGGTTACTCCCGACGCCTCTCAGACCATTGGCAAATCGCCAACGTCACTCGGTCATTTCTTTGGCAAGGCGACGAGCAATCTGGCCCATATCGTTCCCGCTGGGTCAGGCCATGGCACGGTGATAAGCGCCTTTGCGAAGAGCAGCAATCCTAGTCACACGAAAGGGCATCACCTCGCGCTGGGCGCACAGAAGTAGTTCGCTCGGGCGCCTAGTATCGGTCGGCTAGACCGAGTGTCGATCTAGCAAGAAGTATGCCTAGGCGGACTCACGATCCGGTGGTCGGTGGCCCATTCACTTGAATGCCCGTCACTTTCAAGGCCTGCTGAATCTCGTCCAGGCGGTTTCGCCGGGTAATCGCAACGAGGTCGGTCACGCTACCATCCGGCTCAAGTCGCGAGAAGACGATGAATGGTACGCCGCCGGATGGAGGTAGCAGACGGCGAAAACGCGTACTCGAATTCGTGTCTCGCGCGGATTGAAATACCACTCTCGCCCTAAGCCCACGATGTATCGGGGCCGGAACGGAATAATCTGAATAGACGCCTCTCTAACTATTAGTACGGTCGCCCGCAGGTAAGTGACCGGCGACCAGCCGAGGCGTCGGCGCCATTTCTCGTCAGCGATGTCGATGAGGTCCGCGAGGCGGTACCTCACAGACACCCTTACCCGATAGCGGACGGCCTGGTCGGACACATCCCTTAGTCGTTGGACGGCGCGTCTTAGGCTGATATCGACCTCCGGGTCGTTATCCCGAGAAGCACCGCGACGAACGCGAGTAACCAGTATTGAGGGCTTGTCAAGTCGACCAGCATGTCAGTTTTAGCGCAGTATCGCGGATCGCCACCGGAAAGACGATCAGTATCTGGACGACCACGGGTGAAGAATCATCTACACAATGACCCCGACGTCGATAAGGGCAACGACAATGACTCCGACGAGCACGTCGTGATCGATCAGCGGGTTGCCGCTCGGGCGCCTCGTTCTCTTCTCACGATTGCGCAGGCGCATGAGCGCGACAAGTTCCCCGAATACCGCCACGACAGCGAGCGCGGGCGCCACAAAGAGGAGGACGACGACAACTCCGACGATCACAGGGCTATCTGTCGGAAAGGCCATCTTGGCCGCGATCCTGCCCGCAGAATTCCCAGCGCACGATGTAAGTGCCAGCCGCCGAGCTGGTCACCGATAGACCGCCTCTGACGCGCCGAAGACGCCAATGGCAATACCTAACAGCACCTGTGGGACCAGCACCCACGGCGTCGGACTGGTCAGCCAGGCTACTGCACGGTCGTAGCTGGTAGCCGGGCGTTTCTTCACCGCCAGCTCGGCGACGCGGAATGGACCCCCTGGCCAGAGATGATCAGCAGCGCACCGGTCACCGCCCACGTGACGATCCAGCCGCCCAGTGCCCTCGCCTCGGTCCAGCTGTTCTCGATGAGCAAGAAGACCAGACCCTCGTCCGTCGACCGTTGACTTCGTAGACCAAGCATCGCCCGCAAGAAGCGCGGAACCACTACTCTTTCATCGCCGCCGTCGCTGGTTCCTTTCTATCGCCACCGGAACGAAGATCAGTACCTGGACGACGACGGGTGAAGAATCATGTACACGATTACCCCGACGACGATAAGCGCAACGATAATGACTCCGACGAGCACGTCGTGATCGATCAGCGGGTTGCCGGTCGGGGGCCTCGTTTGCTTCTCGCGATTGCGCAAGCGGACAACCGCGGCAAGTTCCCCGACTACCGCCAGGACAGCGAGTGCGGGCGGCACCAAGAGGATGACCACGATAATCCCCACAAACACCGGCAGTCCTGACGGAAAGGCAGTCTTGGCCCCGATACCTACGATGGCCAGAACCAAGAGGAAGCCGAGCTCCCACCAGCCGGCCCGTAATAGATTGTTCCAGCCATCACGAGCCGTCTCGGGCGCCTTTATCCTGAATAACCGCCTCAGCATCCGGCGGGAGCTGGGGCACCTGCTCCTGCGGGTGCACCCGGCGATCCACCTCCTCCGTTCCCCAGCTGGTTGGCAATTACGCCAGTACCCAATCCGATCAAGTTAGCCTCAATGTCCTGCCTAATTAAGGCGAGCGCCTTTCGGCGCATCACTCCGGCGACGTTTAAGAGAAGCCGTCCGAGGCGACTGCCGAGGCGGCCCTGCCCGACCAACCAGAGGGCCTCTTTCAATTCTGGAGCTATCTCTCTCAACACGCCAGATCTTTCGAGTAGCTTAGCCGCCTTCCCCAGGGAGTTACCGAGTGCCAAGCCGGGGATCAGGCCAAGACAGTCCAGGATGACCTGGGCCGCGCTGACCTCCGGATCGCCCTGGAAGAAGAGCGTCAGGTCTGCAGCGAGGGCGACGAACCCTGCAATGAGGGACGCGCCTTCTACGAACGCGCAGGCCGCCTCCCCGGCGACCGTGACGGCAAGGACAATCGCGCATCCGACGGCCGCAACCGAGGCAACGGTACTGACCGTGCTGGCGGCCTTGGCGACCCACTTTACGGCCCCTTTGCCGCAGAAGTCATGCGCCCACGGCGCCCAGGAGCACAAGCCAGTCGGGTCGGTGAAGTTCGTAGGAGACCCCGAAGCGTAGCCGTAGGGGGAACCCGAGAGGCTGACCGTGGGGTCCCTGGAAACGAACTGTCCGGTCAGGCGATCGTAGTAGCGGGCCTGCAGGTACTGGAACCCACTCTCTGCATCGGTGTACTCGCCGGCAAAGGTCACCGACGTGCTGACACTGCCGGTCAGGGCGCTCAAGTTCCCGTACGGGTCGTAGCCATAGGTGGCCGCCATAGAGCCGGAGGCGTCCGTCAAAACCCTGGCACTCCCGAGCTGGTCCTGATGGAAGTACTGCACAGTTCCGGCGGCGCTCACCTGCTCGAGCGGAAGGTCGTTCGCGCCGTAGACATAACTCACAGAACCGTCCGTCAGGAGCTGACCTCCGGTCAGGTCCCACGCGTACTGGCTGGTCACACCGGTGACGGTCTTCGTCGCGCGCAGGCTGTCACCGTTGTACGTGTAGCTCGCCGATGCTGGCGCCTGCTTGACATTGGAGATGTTGGATGCCTGGACTGGTGTGGAGGACGGACTCGTACTGCCATTCCCCAGCTGGCCGGAGCCGTTCTGACCCCAACCGTCGACGATGCCGGCGCTGGTAATCGCGAGTCCGTGGGTATAGCCACCCGACATGGCCGCAATACCGGTCAGTCCGGTGATCTGAATTGGCGTGCTGCAGCCACGGCCGCACGTACCGCCGTCGCCGAGCTGCCATCCGCTGTCATTGCCCCATGCCCAGGCCGTGCCATCGCCCTTGACGGCGAATGCGAAGGCACCGCCCGCCGCGATGCCGGTGGCCCCGCTGATGCTGACCTGCACCGGTGTCGTAGACGTTTTTGCCGAGCTGCCATTGCCCAGCTGGCCCGAGCTGTTATCGCCCCATGCCCAGACGGTGCCATCCGACTTGAGCGCGTAGCTATTGTTGCCGTTCGCGGCGATCGCGGTGATGCCGCTGAGCCCACTGGCCTGCATGGGGGTCAGGGCATTCGTCGTGCCACCGCTCCCGAGTTGCCCGTACTTGCCGTAGCCCCAGGCCCACACAGTCCCGTCGCTTTTGAGCGCCAGGCTATGGCCGGGTGCACCGGGAAGCCCACCGCCGGCGACGGCCATCACGCCGCTCAAACCCGAAACGGCGACTGGCGCGCTGGAGTTGGAGGTCCTTGCGGACGAGCGTGTGATTGTTCCCCGCCGCGACCTGCGTCACGCCCGCCAGGCCGCTTACCTGGATTGGGATGGAAGAGTTGGTAGTCGTGCCGTTGCCCAGCTGTCCGGACCCGTTGAACCCCCAGGTCCACACCGAGCCGTCTGATCGGAGCAGGACGCTGTGCATATCGCCCGCCGCGACGCCCGTCGCGCCGACGATGCTCTGAACTTGCGTCGGCACGCTCGAATTTGTCGCCGTGCCATTGCCTAACTGCCCGAACGCGTTGTAACCCCACGCCCACAGGGTGCCGTCGACCCGGACCGCCAGGCTGTGATACTCGCCAGCGCTGAGCAACGTGGAGGCCGCTGGCGGCGTTGTCTGGAATCCCGTCAGTCGGTTGGCCTGGTCATAGGTGTACGTGGCCGGGGTGCCCTCGGGTGACAGGCCGGAAAGGCGGTTGCCGCGGGCGTCGTAGCTGAACGACGTCTTGACACCACTCCGGGTCAGGCTGGAGAGTTGGCCCGCCGCGTCGTAGGCGAGCGTAGCGCCGGAGGCCAGCGTCACCATCTGGTCGGCGGCGTCGTATCCATAGCTCGAGCCGTTCACGCCGGCCAGACGATTGACCTGGTCATAGCTGTAGCTTTGGTTCGCCTGCCCAAGGCCGGTCGACGTCTCCGCTGTGACTTGCCCGTTCGCATCCCGGCTGTAGCTAAAGCTCGCGAAAGTGCTGCCGTTCTTTGTGTCCGTGATGCTGTTCAGCTGATCCGCGGCATCGTACGCATAGGTGGCTTGCGTGCTGTTCGCGTAGTTCTCCGTCGTCAGATTGCCGTCCGGGTCAAAGGTAAACGTCGACGCATGATTGAGCCAGTCGGCGATCGACGTCAGATGCCCGACCGCGTCGTAGCCGCGAGTGACCCCCTGTCCGCCTGGATACGTGAGAGTCGTAAGCCGACCGGCGAGGTCGTAGCCGTAGCCCACTGATTGTCCGGCGCCGTTAGTCGACTGGGTAAGGCGATTCAGCGAGTCATACGCGTAGCGGCTGGTGCCTGTTCCGTCGACCATCGTGAGGCGCTGGCCCAGCGCGTCGTACACATACGTGACGTTGGGCGTTTTTCCATCTGAGTAGGCGGCGCCCGTGAGCTGGTCGGCCGCGTCGTGGCTGTACGTGGTGACCTGGCCGGCTGCGTCGGTCATGCTCGTGGCATTGCCAGCTGCGTCGTACCCGAACCGCGTGGTGCGATTCAAGGGATCGGTCACCGAGATGAGCCTGTTCAGCGGGTCGTAGCCAT
>WNFI01595303.1_pt1 | contig 10882 bp, 9 predicted proteins | sample 5400471 | NCBI WGS metagenome assembly WNFI01 (sample SAMN13153348, study PRJNA577476) | soil metagenome | isolation source: 100 cm saprolite on Douglas fir-dominated hillslope | place: USA:California | collected 2013-09-17 | reverse complement strand
GGTCCGCGTTTCTCGCCCGCGAGGATTTGGTATGGACCCACAACCCCGCCTCCTGGGACGAAGCTCCCTTCATCGGCAACGGCGATATCGGTGCCACCATCTATCTGAAACGCGATGCACTCGCGTGGGAGATCAATCGAGCCGACGTGTCGCATGAGGGTTCGCGTTATCCCATGGGCCACGTTGCATTAAAAACCGCCGGTAAAATCAAGGGTGGTCAGGCACGCCTCGATCTCTGGAATGCCGAAGCGCACGGCACGTTGCAGACCGACCAAGGAGAAATTCACTGGCGCTCGTTCACCGCGACGACACCCGCCGTTATCGTCATCGAGCTCGATGGTACCGAAGGCGAAGCAAGCTGCGGTGCGGCGTGGATTCCAGAGCCCGCGCTGCCTCCGTCGAATGTATACCGCAAAGAAGCGATTCCGGAAAAAGACCACCATCCTGCACCTATAATTAAGGAGAGTGAAACGGGCCTGACCAGCGTGCAAATTTTCAACGGCGGCGGCGCATTTGCAGTTTCAATGCAGCGCGGCCAAGCCGCAGGAAAAAAGGTAATCTATATTTCAATTGGTTCGGCTAACACCGGCGATGCGGCTCTGGCCGAAGCGTCCGCAACAACAAACCAAGCGAGCAGCCTCGGACTCGACCGCGTCATCACCGATCACCGCGCCTGGTGGCACGCCTATTATCCGGAAAGTTTTCTCTCCATTCCGGACGCACGTCTCGAAGCATTTTACTGGGCCCAAATTTATAAACTCGGATCCGGCATGCGTGCCAACGGCCCGATCCTCGATCTGATGGGACCTTGGTTCCGCGAGACGCCTTGGCCACGGATTTGGTGGAATCTCAATATTCAACTCACGTATTCTCCGCTCTTCACCGCCAATCGGCTCACGCTCAGCGAATCGCTCTTCGGAGCGCTCGACCGCAATACCCAGGCTTTGATCAACAACGTACCCGAGCCGCTGCGAAAAGACGCAGCCGTGATCGGCCGCAGTTCGGGTTACGATTTAGTCAGAGCAATCAACCTCGGCGCCGAGAAGAACAGTGATGCTGGGCTCGAAGCGGGCAATCTGCCTTGGACGCTGTATTATTATTGGGAGTACTACCGTTACCAGATGAACGACGCCATCCTGCGCGACCGCGTGTTGCCGCTGCTGCGCCGCGCGACGAATCACTATCTAGCCTATCTGAAACGCGGTGAAGACGACCGCTATCATTTGCCGAAAACGCTTTCGCCTGAACTGGCCGCCGCGCCCGATGTGAACTACGACCTCGCGCTCCTTCGCTGGGGCTGCCAAACGCTCATCGAGAGCTGCGAGCATCTGAAGATCAACGATCCGCTTCTGCCAAAATGGCGCGATGTCCTCGAAAATCTCACGCCGTACCCGACCGACGACACCGGCTTGATGATCGGACGCGACCGTCCTTTGCGCGAATCACACCGCCACTATTCGCATCTCCTCGCCATTTATCCGCTGCATCTGATGACACCGGAGAATCCTACAGACCGGACGCTGATCGAGAAATCTCTCGCTCACTGGACCAGCATGCCGGAAAAATTCCGCGGTTTTTCCTACACGGGCGCCGCCGCGATTCACGCCATGCTCGGCAACGGCGACCAATCCATCAACTACCTCCACCAGCTTCTCGATAAGGTCATTAAACCGAATACTTTTTATACCGAAGCGGGCCCCGTAACCGAAACCCCGCTTTCGGGTGCGACCAGCCTCCAGGAAATGCTTCTACAAAGTTGGGGCGGAAAAATCCGGGTATTCCCTGCCATTCCTACCGCCTGGAAAGACACCTCATTCGCAACCCTCAGAGGCGAAGGAGCCTTTTTGGTCACCGCCGAACGCCATAAAGGTAAGACGGCTTGGGTTCGAATCGAGAGCTTGGCTGGCGAACCCTGCCGAGTGGTCGTGAACGATTGGACCCAACGCCGCTCGCTCCAGTTACGTTGCCCGCCGAAACCCAGAACGCCTATCCCCAGCACTACCGCTGAGTGCCGGGGCATCCCGGAATGTGACTCGACCAGAACCGGAAAGCTTTTAAGGGCGGATCCGTTTATCTTTCTCGTTCCTCTTTATCTTAATCTTTCATCGGTTCGCTGCTCCCGAAACACATGGGAAGAGAAAGATAAAGAGGAACGAGAAAGAGTAAGGGGCCAGCGGTCCCGCCCCATCTTTGAATCATTTCCTGACTTCCGGCTTCCCCCCCTTCCGGCATTCCGCGGACCTGAACCGAGACGGAATCGCAGTTATAACCGCGATTTTTCGAGTCGTGGAGGGCTATAGCCCTAAATTCGAGGGCCGCTGTCCAAAGTGACGAGTGATTAGGTCCGATCCGGAAGGCCCCGCAACTGTGTCAACCGGTTAAGATTCTTTGCGTGAGGCATTTCCTTCCTTCCTCCGCTTCATAGCAGGTCAAAAATGCGTTCTTGGACAGGACGATGAACCACGAACGGCGAACTCCGGAGGGGCCATCGGAACACCTGTAAAGGCACGGAAAAGGCGGGTGGGGAATGCGTGGAAACGATCCGCCCGCCTTCCTGAATTTTGTAAGGTTATATGTGCCACTTTTGCAAAAAATGGAACGTATAACCTTACAAAACGGGCGGCGCCCGCCGGTTAAAAGTTGAAGGTTTCAAGTTCAAAGTTTTCGGAAGCGGCCTCACGTTGCGATCGCCAAGGACGCGGCGCATGGGAGTACAGGCTGCTGGCCTGCTCTCCCAAGACCTGCACCGAAGGTAGAATTCAAGGGACAGGTCAGAAAAACCCGTGATCCGGGCTTTCCCATGAAAGGCGGGCCGGTGCGTCCCTCCGACGGCATTTCGCGATTGGGACGTGCATCCTGCTTGCTATGCCGTCGCGGGGACGCGTCGGCCCACCTTTCAGAGGCTTCCGCTTTGCGCCTCCGCGCCTTTGCGCGAGCTATTAAACGCTCGGCATTTGGATCTCGGATTTGGGGTCTTGCCATCCCTTTCGACCCCGCGAAACCGATAACCACCTCAACCCCCGTTTGTAAGCCTATGACTTCCAAATCTTAGGAATGACGAAGTCGCCCGCCGTATCGGCCGCCAATCGGCTACATTTCCAGAACCCTGGACCCATCGCCTGGGTCAAACCCGAGCTCCGAGTCACGATCAAGTGACCCATCGACGCCCTTTTACTCATGAAATTCGACCTTCCGGACATGTCCAAACTTGTGGTGCATTTTTTGACGGAATTACCCACCGCTTTGGCGATCATCGTTGGAGCGCTCGCGATCAATTTTGCTTTGGGTCGATTGCTCACGTTTTTGGGCCACAAGACGCATCTTCAACCTCAGGACTTGGTCCCCGTCCGACGACTTGTCCGCTCCTGTATTACGATCGGTACCTGCATCTTCGTTTTGAGCGCTTTTGGTCTCAGCATGAGTGGGCTCTGGACGATTTTCTCCACCATTTTCGCACTTGTCGCGATCGGTTTTGTCGCGGTGTGGAGCATTCTGAGCAACACCTTGTGCACCATTGTCATTTTGATTTTCAGGCCCTTTGCCATCGGTGACGAACTCGAATTTCCTGGCGAACCCATCCGGGGCAGGGTGGTGGACTTGAACTTTATCTACACGACCCTCGAGACCGACGACAAAATCTTCCTCCAGATACCCAATAACCTATTTTTCCAAAAGGTTCTCAAACGTCGCCTCGGTCGGATGCAAATCTCGCTGAGCACGCAGCTAAATAGTCGCGATCGGGCCGAACTTCCCGCGATCCACGCCGGTGCGACTGCGGACGCGAGCAGCCGAGCCGGGCCGTAACGGAAATCGGCCTTTGCCTCGCCCCCGCGGGGAACGCTCCTGTTCGTTTCCTCACGGATTCGGACACCGCTTTCCCATTTGACCGTCTCGCCAGCGTGTTTACTAAGTAAACCCTTAGGCAAATGAACCGGGTCTTCATCAAAACCTATGGGTGTCAGATGAACGAACGCGACAGTGAGGCTGTGGCCGCTCTGCTCCGCGCGCGCGGCTACCGTATTGTGCAGGATGAGAATGCCGCGGACATCATGCTCCTGAATACGTGCAGTGTCCGGGACGCCGCCGAACAAAAAGCCTTGGGCAAGGCGGGCAATATGACCGCCCGGAAAAAAAAGAATCCCGATTTCATCTTGGGCATCTTGGGTTGCATGGCCCAAAATCGCGGCGCCGAGATCTTAGATCGCCTTCCCGATGTTGATCTGATCGTCGGTACCCAGAAATTTCACCAAGTCCCTGACTATCTCGATAACCTGCGCGCCGCCCGCGAGGCCGGTGTTCCGCTCGGCCAAAGCATTGTCGATATCGCCGAAGAGGCCGGTTCGCAGAACACGATCAAAGACCACATCCTCGAAGATAAGCAGATCAGTGCGTTCGTTTCGATCCAGCAAGGCTGCAACATGGACTGCGCCTTCTGCATCGTTCCGAAGACCCGCGGTGATGAGCGTTCGCGGCCGATGAATGAAATCGTCTCCGAATGCCGCCAACTCGCCGAACGCGGCGTGAAAGAAATCACGCTGCTCGGCCAGATCGTGACCAGCTACGGCCGCCGTGATTATGTGCACACGGGCGGAATTTCTCCTTTCGTTCAGTTGATCGAACAGGTTCATTCGATCGACGGTATCGAACGCATCCGTTTCACCTCGCCGCATCCGCGTGGTTTTAAACAAGATCTCGTCGACGCATATGGCCGCCTTCCGAAGTTGTGCGAGTACGTGCATCTGCCGATGCAGGCCGGATCCAATCGCATTCTGCGCGAAATGAACCGTCCCTATACCCGCGAACGCTACTTTGAAATCGTCCAATCGCTGCGTGCGGTTCGTCCCGACATGTATTTTTCCACCGACGTGATTGTAGGATTTCCTGGGGAGACCGAAGAGGATTTTCAGCAAACGCGCGAACTCTTCGAAGCGTGCAATTACGACATGGCGTACGTCTTCAAGTACTCGATACGCAGCGGCACGCCCGCGGCCACGCACGGAGATCAAATATCGGATGAGGTCAAAGAAGAGCGCAATCAGACGCTCCTCGCGATTCTTCGTCGCAATTCTGAACGCCGCAATCGAGCGCTGGTCGGCACGATCGAAGAAGTTCTCATCGAAGGTCCGGATAAAACCGGCGACCATTTTACAGGACGCACCCGCGGCAATCGCGTGGCGATCTTCGATGCCGATCCACGTCTCCTCGGCCAGCTTGTCCCGCTAAAAATCGAACGTACAACCGTCAGCTCGCTCTACGGTTCCTTGGTTCTCGCCGGAGTGGAGGAAAGTTAATCTTTCTCTTTCCTCTTTATCTTAATCTTTCTCCATGCCCGTAGAATTCGATCATGAACGCTTAAAGGCTTACCAAAGGGCCCTGCAGTTTGCATCCGGATCGCTGTCGATATTTCGACTTAGCTCGCGGATCGGCTGTAGAGTCTGCTGCGTGTCTAGACGTGTTGATCGCCAGAAAAATCTTATCACCCACAGTAGCTTCCGAGGGGAAAATAATTCTACATGAAGTTGTTTCTATGACGGCGGGTCTAGTCGCACGGTTTTCGACTCAAGGGTTGGTACAAGAAGACCAAATGCCTTATGGGGCAGAAATAACCCCGTTAGAGAACGATTAAGATAAAGAATAAAGATAAAGATTATATATGTCTCTCTTCCTCGCTACGCTCACCATCGGTCTACTGCTCGTTCTTTTTGGCGTCGTCCTTTTGCTCAGTACGCCCGCAATCGCTTCCACGTTAAAATCATTACCTCGCTCGCAAGTCGGCTCGTACATTTTTTTTGGCGTGGGCGCCGCTTGGTTTCTTTGGATCGTCGCTCATCTGGGTGAAGCCGACTTCGGAGAGTACCGCACACTGCTGTTCATCGGCTTCGCTGCGATTTCCATTCTGTCGTTTTATTACGTTCCCGACTTTCTCGCTGTGCGTGGACTCAGCGTGCTGACGCTCCTTGGCGCGTGGCCTTTTCTCAAGACCGCATACATGCATTATGAAATTCCATCCCGGCTTTTCATGGTCACGTTTCTCTACATTGCCGTCGCACTCGCCCTCGTCTTCGGCGTCGTCCCTTATCGCCTGCGTGATTTTTTCCAGTGGCTTTTTATGTCGCATGGGCGCTCACGCAGCTTGGGTGCCGGCTTGTTGACCTACGGCCTGCTATTGGTCGTGGTGGCGTTTGCTTACTGAACCATGGGAGACAGCACCGGTACTTTTTTGATGATTCTCGCCGGACCGGCGGGATCAGGTAAAACGACCTTATGCGAACGCATGGTAGCCGACGTTCCGGGCCTCGAACGCGTCGTCACTGCGACCACACGTCCGCCACGTGATGGCGAAGTGAACGGCCGCGATTATCATTTTCTCAGCGAGGATGAGTTCACCCGTCGTTTGGAAGCAGGAGAATTTATCGAGTGGGCACGCGTGCACGGCCGATATCGTTACGGCACACTGAAGAGCAGTGTGCTGGATAAACTCGTGAACACGAACCTCATCATGAACATTGACGTGCAAGGCGTGAAGAACTTTCGCCGCGTCGCCGATGAAAATCCGTTTCTCAAAAAACGGCTGGTGACTGTTTTTATCGAACCGCCGTCGCTCGAAGAATTGCGACTTCGCCTCCACGGGCGGGGCAAGGACAATGACGCGGAAATTCAGCGTCGACTGGGCACTGCCCAGCAAGAGCTGCTCGAGCGCGGTACCTACGATCACGTGATCACGAGCGCCAGCAAAGATGCCGACTTCGCCGCACTCCGCGCCCTCTGGAACGTCGAGCGCGCAAAGCGCAGCTAAGGTGGGCCGTCGCGTCCCTGCGACGGGAAGACTACAACGCGTGCCCCCAATCGTCGCTGCTCAAACTGGTACGTGGGAGAAGTTGAAACACATCCCCGTTCAAAACTGGATCAATATCGCGATCTGTATCGCAGCGATCTTCATCATCATAAAAGCGTGGCGCGTGCTGAAGAACTTCAATTCGTATGCGCCGTACATCGCGTCGATGGTCGCGATGGCCATTATCTTTTTCTACTGGGTCTATAATCGCACCGAACCCGCCTTCCTCACGCCGATTGTAAATCACATGGTGGAATTTCTACCCTCGAAGCATTGAGGTCTTTGTGCGGTTCATTTGAACCACAGAGGTACAGAGCCAAACTGCTGATCTGTACGTTAACCCTCACGCTTTGGACAATCCGTTCCCGAAATATTTAGTCGGTTTCGAAGCGACTAAATCACAGCTCTGTGCCTCCGTGCGTCTATGATTCAAAATCAGCTGCACGAACGGTTCACCGGCCTTCTTCGCTAAGGCTTCGGAGTCCAAGCGGCGTTTCGCCATTAAAATTTTTCCCGCATTGGAAAGCGGACTTTTCTGCAGTGCGTGCTAATATGCCGACATTGCCCCATGAAAACTGTCATTTCTCCCCATATTCTCGGATTGCTTCTAGCATCCCTGTTCTCTGTTTCGCCCGTCGCTCTCCACGCCGCTGAATCCTCACCCGCGGCATCCACGCCTCGTCAAAAAACCGATCCCGTTTTTCCGCCAAGCTTGGCGGGATCCACGACCACGAAAGGCTACACGCCGGAAGGAAAAGTCGACGACGTCTTCGTCGTCGATGCCAGCCACCGCGCCTTCGCCGAAGCATCGGCGTCCGCTTTGCAGACGTGGTTGTTTGACGCATCACCCACGCGTCGCCGCGAGGCCGTTCGCTTCGATTTCGTATCGAGTGGTGTCATCGTTTCGATGACCCAGCGCGATGCGACCAAGGAGCTTTTTGCCAAACTCGATGGAGCCATGCCCGCCACCTATCCAAACAGCAAACTTCTCGATCATCCTCCGGCGCGATTAAGTGGTCGGCTGCCTGTTTATCCGGCGTCGCTCAGCGGCAACAAAATCGAAGGCCGAGCCACCGTTTCTTTTTTCATCGATGAAAACGGCACGGTGCACGTCCCTTTGGTCACTGAAGCCAGCCGCGCGGAATTCGCTGAAGCGGCGCTCGTGGCCGTTCAGGGTTGGAAATTCGAACCCCCGCTAAAAAAAGCCCAGCACGTTCGCGTAGCCAGCACGCGCGAGTTGCTATTTAAGCCCACACCGTAGGCAAGGTGGGCCGTCGCGTCCCAGCAACGGCACCCGTATTGGATTTTCTCACCACAAAGGCACTGAGTCACGGAGCCGGATCCATGGTCAAAATAGCTGCACTTTGATTCTTTATATCTTCGATCAAACTCGTCTGGTTCGGGAAAATTAATTTATTGCTCAGTGTCTTCGTGCCTCTGTGATTCCCAAATATTTTGGGCGAACTGCTCCGGCAAATATCGTTCGCAGCAAAAACAAAAAAGGCGCGGTTCGAAAACCGCGCCTCGAAAAACGGATCAAATTCGGATCAGACGTCCAACTGCGGGCGGTTCTTCTCCGGCCAGTCGACGTGGAAGAACTTGCCCCGCGGCTGATCGACGCGCTCGTACGTGTGCGCGCCGAAGTAGTCGCGTTGTGCTTGCAGCAGGTTCGCCGGGAGTCGGGCAGAACGGTAGCTGTCGTAATAATTCAGGGCCGACGCAAATGTCGGAGCGGGAACGCCGCATTCTGCGGCGAGGGCAACAACCTTGCGCCAATTTTCCTGCGCATTCTTCACCGTCTTGTTGAAGTACGGATCGAGGAGTAAGTTGGCCAAATCGGGCTTCCGCGCGTAAGCCTCGGTGATCTTTTGCAGGAAGGCGGCACGGATGATACAACCGCCGCGCCAGATTTGGGCGATCTCACCGAAGTTAAGCTTCCACTTATATTCCTTCTGCGCTTCGCGCATGAGTTGGAAACCCTGAGCGTACGAACAAATTTTCGAGCAATAGAGTGCGTCGTGAATCGCTTCGAGGAGCGCTTTTTTCGAGCCTTTGTATTTCTTGCTCGGGCCTTTGAGAATCTTCGAAGCAGCTACGCGTTCTTCTTTGATCGCGCTGATGCAACGGGCAAAAACCGCTTCGGCGATCGTCGGAGCTGGCACACCCATGTCGAGCGCATTGGTCGAGGTCCACTTGCCGGTGCCTTTTTGCCCGGCGGTGTCGAGCACGACATCAACGAAAGCCTTTCTCTTCGTAACCGGATCCTTCTGCTTCAGGATGTCTGCGGTAATCTCGATGAGGAAACTATCGAGTGCGCCCTTATTCCACTCGGTAAAAATGTCACCCATTTCGGCGGGCTTAAGTCCCAGCAGACCCTGCATGAGCGCATACGCTTCACAGATCATCTGCATGTCTCCGTACTCGATGCCGTTGTGAACCATCTTCACGTAGTGGCCGGCACCATTTTCGCCGATGTACGTGGTGCAAGGCACACCGCCTACCACCGGCTTGCCGGGAGCGGCACCGGGGAGCGGCTTGCCGGTCTTCGCGTCGACTTTCGCGGCGACAGCTTCCCAGATCGGCTTCAATTCCTGCCACGCGACGAACTCGCCACCGGGCATAAGCGAAGGACCGAAACGTGCACCCTCTTCACCACCGGAGACACCGGACCCGATGAAGCGGAGACCTTTTTCGCGGAGGGCTTTTTCGCGACGGATCGTATCCGTCCACAGCGCATTGCCGCCGTCGATGACAATATCGCCTTTTTCGAGCAAGGGCACCAAGCCGTCGATCACCGCATCGGTGGCTTTGCCCGCTTGCACGAGAATCACCATCTTGCGCGGTTTCGAAAGAGATTTGACGAACTCCTCGAGTGTCTTCGTTCCCACCACGCCGCCAGGCGTGTTTGGATTTTCTGCGACAAACTTGTCCGTTTTTTCCGTGGTGCGGTTGTAAACCGAAATCTGGAAGCCGTGGTCGGCGATGTTGAGAGCGAGGTTCTGACCCATGACGGCAAGGCCGATGAGTCCGATATCAGATTGGGCTTTAGGCATAGTCGAACGAACAGTTGGCCAGAAATTCCAGCAAAAAACCACCAAATTTCACTCCGATGCGCACCACCGGAGATTTGCTACTGCGATCCGGCAATTGTTGTCTGTCAACAGCTTCGAAAAGCCGGTTGTTCGCTATAACGATTTTGCTACGCAGCAATTCGCTGATCCGCCCATCCCGAGGCAAAGACTTCGATACATCGGCTACGAATGCTGAGTAGGGATTCCCTGCTTGCGGTTGTAGTCGTTCTTGCCTGGGAAAAAAGGAGCGAGGCGATTTATTGTGGACGTAAGGAAGGCGGGTTCATTGCGATTGTAGATCCACTGGAAAAAAAACATCGAACCCACCATTGATACCAAGAGCGTCAAAACCAGACGGTTCATTTCCGCGACGCGACGGACGAGTGCCACGGTCAACAAGACGACCAAGATCACTCCGCCAATATTCAACCAGGCGTGCGGGGGCACGGCCTCGAGACGATTGAGCGCACTGGACGCGAGTAGTTGCATGACCAGTACAATCGTCTCTAAAAACCGATCCGCCAGCCGATTCAAATTTTGGCCGATGCTTTAACGATTCTTTGGCTAAAATAAAGTAAACGGCGCCATCGTGTGAGCCAAAATCCTACAAAAGTGCGCGGATGCTTCACCGCCCAAGCTGCGTGTGATCGCCGCGGGAAGCACAATTGATCCACTCCGTAACGCCACTCGCGTAGTGTTCGCGTTTCCAGATCGGAACGCGTGCTTTGGTTTCGTCGATGATGTAACGACAGGCGTCGAATGCAGCGCCGCGATGTGCGGCGACCACACCCACCCATACAGCCATATCGCCGATTTTAAGCGTACCCACGCGGTGAATACAAATTGCGGATAAGATTGCGAACTTCACCTTCGCCTCCTCGAGAATGCGCGCGCCTTCTTTTTCTGCCAGCGGACCGTAAGCTTCGTAATCGAGCGCGCTGACCGCCTGGCCTTCGTTGTGATCGCGAACCCAACC
>WNFI01389567.1_pt1 | contig 10883 bp, 13 predicted proteins | sample 5400471 | NCBI WGS metagenome assembly WNFI01 (sample SAMN13153348, study PRJNA577476) | soil metagenome | isolation source: 100 cm saprolite on Douglas fir-dominated hillslope | place: USA:California | collected 2013-09-17 | reverse complement strand
TGATGTCCCTAAGGGGTCAATAAACAAAATTGAATACAAACACGAGCTTGGAGTTTTTGTTTTGGACCGTGTTGAGCCTCGGATTTTTGCAAAGCCAGTGAGCTATGGCTTTATTCCACAGACTTGGGATGAGGATAATGATGCGCTTGATACTTTGGTTGTTACAGAGGAATCTTTATCAACTGGGCTTATGGTAAAAGATGCGAAAGTAATTGGGGTTTTGAAATTTATTGATAGTGATGAGCGCGATTATAAAATAATTTGTGTTCCAGGAGATGACAGGAATACCGGCGATGCCATAAATTCACTTGATGACTTAAGTGAAGGGTGGAAAAAACAAATTGAACATCACTTTAATCATTACAAAGATTTAAAGAAACCAGGATCAACAAAAGTTGAAGGTTGGGGGAATGCTGATGAAGCGTGGAAAATTATTAAAGAGTGTGGGGAGAGATATAAAAAAGAATTTAAGAAATAAGCTGCCCGATTACAATGTCGGAACAATTAGCCAATTGGAAGAAAGTTTTTTGAGGATTAAAAAATGTTGGCATGGAACACTTCACAGTGATACGTTTCCAGATCCTAATGCAGAAGTATTAAAATCTGTAAACAGTAATAATTGGCAACAAGATAAGTTTGGCAATTGGGTTTTGTCATTTCCTGCCATTTATGTTCATGATGAGGATGGAAATAAATTAAATTATCAAATTGCAGTTTCCAACGATATTTTGCCATCTCAACACACCTTACTTATTAACCAATTAACAAACATAGCTATTGGTAAGAATATTAATTGTGAATTTGTAGGTTCAGGAACTAGAAGCTGGGCGGGGAAAATAAATTATGGAGGTATGGAATTAGTGTGTTTATATATGAATCAAGTTGATATAACTGGAGTTGAAAGATTGTCTCATATGAATTTATTATCGATTGCTTTGGAAGATGATATGAAACTCGGAGTACCCAAGCCTATTTTTGCTACTACAAATTTTTTTGTTGCCCCATTAATCGCAGGTGGAAATAAATTAGATTTGGTTATGATTAATGATTGTGAGAACAAATTGAATTTAATGAGAGAAAAATTGTTAATTAGTCAATGGGATCCGAAAGTTAATATAGATTCAAGCCCGTCTAACTACGAAAAAACTGAAACTGGTAGAATTTATAATTTTGATCCAGTTTTTAAAAGAGGAATATTTGTTTTTTACTAGAATCTTATTTCAGCTCAAAAATAACAGTAACACTTTTAGACAATGTTGAAGTTCCTGGTTGAATTGGCGTTGGGATACCTCCGGTTGCTTCTTTTGCAAACATCATTGGATAGATAGTATTACTTCCACTTTCCTGGACATTAATCATGCGGCCCAAAGTTTGGCCACCAGCTTTTGCAATTGACTCTGCCTTTTGTTTAGCATCAGCAACTGCTTTTGATAATAAAACGGCATCAGACGTAGTTTGATTGCTATTAACTCCAAGATTTGGACCATATATGTTTGTAGCGCCAGACTTATTTAGAATATCGGACATTCCTGAAGCTTTGCTGACGTCGTGCAAAGTTATTGTAATAGAATTACTTGCAGTCCAATCACCATTTCTAGATGGTGCTGGAACTGGGGGGGCAGGATAAATTAAAGTTTGAGGAACTGGTTGCGGCTGTTGGTATACATTCACGCTTTCTGTTTTTATATCAGCGTCCGCTATTCCAAAATCTTTTATGCTTTTGATTAGAGCTGTCATTTTTGTATTCACATCATCAACTGCTTTTTGTTTGTCGGGGTTTGTTGAAGAGATGGTTGCGCTAAAACCAGCTGTTTGATTTGCAATATCACTTTGAGCAGAACCAGTTACAGTAATTGTTGCAGCTGGCAAAATAGAAATTCTTCCCCAGTTTATTTTATCTATTGGCAAAAAAATGACAGCCAAGCCAAGTAAAACAAAGGTTAGAAGTATGAGGAATATATTTTTAAGCATATAATTTTTGAAAATCTTTCTTTTTTACAAATTCTTTTTGTGTTTCTTCCATACCATGCATTATTGAATCAACTGCTTCTTGAAGCCTGTCGGCTCTGGCATATGGTTTAAGTGCCGTTTCAATTTCTTCGTTAACAATTTTTCTTACTTCTTTCAAAACTCTCTTTTCAGATTCTCTAAAACGTTTATCCAACTTTTCGAAGCGGTTGTCTAAATCACTTAGTGTGATCGTAATTGGTAAAGATTGATTTGAAGCTTTTGTCATTAATTAATATTATCACGAAGTGACAAGCTTTGCTTACCATAGAAATCAAGGGTGTGATAATATCATGGAAATGAGACAAATGACTTTAGGTTTTCTATTGAGGGATGGTCAAGTTTGTTTGATATACAAAAAGAGAGGTTTTACTGCTGGCAGACATAATGGTTTTGGAGGCAAGGTGGGAGATAAATCAGAATTTAAAGACGAAACTGTTGAAGAGTCGTTTATTCGAGAAGCTATGGAAGAACTTGAAATATCAATAACAGGTTTTAATAGAAGTGGAGAAATTGTCTGTAAATTTCCACATCAACCTGAAATTAATGCTGTTGTACATGTTTTCGTATGTAACGACGGAGATTGGGTAGGTGAGCCACAAGAAACTGAAGAGGTAAGACCAGATTGGTTTAAAATTGACGAAATTCCATATGATGAGATGTGGGACGACGAAAAATATTGGCTACCAAAAGTATTGGATGGTCAAAATATTAAGGCGAAGTTTGAATTTGATAAAGAAGGAAAAGTAACAAAACAGGATTTTAAGACTCCCGAGAGAAAATAAGCTTTTTGTGGTATAATATTTGATATCCCCAAAGGGGGATTTTTTCTTGAAATATATGAATATTCGAAATATTGCTATTATTGCTCACGTTGACCATGGAAAAACAACCTTGGTTGATGCGATGTTGCACCAATCCCATACTCAAATGAAAAAAGAGGTGGCTGCACAAGAACAAATCATGGACAGTAATGAGCTTGAGCGTGAACGCGGAATTACGATTTTTTCTAAAAATGCATCAGTACACTACAACGATACAAAAATTAATATTATTGATACTCCGGGGCACGCTGATTTTGGTGGAGAAGTGGAGCGTGTTCTTAAAATGGCTGATGGAGTACTTCTTTTGGTGGACGCTAAAGACGGACCCATGCCTCAAACTCGATTTGTACTTAAAAATGCCCTAAAGCTTGGGCTTAAAATAATTGTTGTTGTTAATAAAATTGATATTCCTGAAGCTCGTGCTGACTGGGTTTTGGGCAAAACATTTGATTTATTTTTAGAGCTTGGAGCTGATGAGGCTGCAACAAATTTTCCAATTGTTTATGCCTCTGCCAAAAACGGTGTAGCTGGATTGTTGCCTGATATAACTACAATGAAAGATATAAGCCCGTTATTTGATGCAATAATTAAAGAAATTCCGGCTCCTGCAGGGGACGCGAATAAACCTCTTCAAATGCTTGCAACAACTCTCGGGTATGACAATTTCAAAGGGCGAATGGTAACTGGACGCATTAGTAATGGAAAAATAAAATCAGGGCAGGATGTCATGCATATTAATCGCGAAGGGGTTATGAAAAAGTTCAGATTAACATCTCTCATTGGATTTGAAGGGCTTGAAAAAGTAAGTATAGAATCAGCTCAGGCTGGGGACATTGTGGGAATTTCTGGTATTCCTGATATTACAATTGGAGAAACAATAGCTGATGTGGAAAATCCAGTAGCTCTTCCAGTTCTTTCAATTGAGGAGCCAACTATTAAGATGACTTTTAATATTAATACTTCTCCTTTTGGTGGACGTGAGGGAGACTTTAAAACAGGAAGTCAACTTAAAGCAAGACTTTATAAAGAACTTGAGACTGATGTAGCTCTCAAAATTGAAGAAGCTGGTGGAAAGTGGATTGTATCGGGCCGAGGTGAACTTCATTTGGCAATTTTAATTGAACGAATGAGACGAGAAGGATATGAATTTGAAGTGGGTCGCCCTCATGCTATTACAAAAACAGTGAGTGGTGAAAAAATGACTCCATGGGAAAAAGTTTACATTGAAGTCCCTGATGAATTTGCAGGAAGTGTCATTCAAAACATGAATAAAAGAAAAGGAAGTATGCTTGATATGAAATCTGAAAATGGAACAACATATTTGGAATTTGATATAGCTACAAAGAATTTGTTTGGAATGCGCGGGGACTTGATGACAACTTCAAAAGGAATTGGAACAATTAATGCTAATTTTTTGGAATTCAGGAAAGATGATGGACAGTCTCTCACTCGAGATCATGGGTCTTTAACGGCTTACGAAACTGGAATAACCAGATTATATGGACTTGTTAATATTCAAGACAGGGGGATTTTATTTGTTGGCCCTGGGGAGGAAGTTTATAAAGGTGAAGTTGTCGGACAAAATTCACGTGAGGAAGATATTGAAATAAATGTTTGTAAAGAAAAGAAACTATCTAATATGAGAAGTAAGGGAGATGGGGGAATGGAGCACTTTAATGCACCAAAGAAAATGACCCTTGAGGAAGCCTTGGAATATATTGATGACTCAGAGCTTGTTGAAGTGACTCCAAAAAATATCAGAGTGAGAAAAATAATACTGGACCCCGTAATGGCTCGTAAACAATCGAAGCTTCTGAAGAAGTAAGCGGAGTTTGTCACTTTGTGATGAAAGATGTGATATATTAGATTTATGGCAATTCGTAAATTTCCAGTCTTAGGTCGCCTCAAGAAAATTGGTTGTGGGTGTCACCTGATTCTTTTATTACTTTTAGTTCTTGGGGGTATTTTTGGTGGATTCATAATTAAAAAACTAATAAGTGGAGCTATTCAGCAAAAAACAGGAGTAACAGTTAACATAGATAATATTGATAAGGGAAAATTAACTTACACTGATCCTAAAACTGGAGCTACTTTAAATATTGGAAGCAATAAAATTCCAGCTGATTTTCCGAAGGATTTTCCTATCTATCCAGGTAGTACTGTTACAAGTTCTCTTTCTGGTGGTAATTTCTGGTTAACGCTTACTACAAAAGATGCACAGGATAAAGTTGCATCATATTATGAAAGCAATTTAGCCACAAATGGGTGGAGGGCTGATGCTACAACAGGAAGCGGAACTGGGACAAATTGGGCAGTGTCAAAAGGTAATTTGAGCGGGTATGTAACTGTAAGTAACTCAGAGAATTTAACTTCAATATTGGTAGTACTTGGGGAAAATACTTCAAAATAATCTATAGCTTCAAATCTCCACAGGAGACGTAGGAGTTTATTTGAGAAGCTGATTTATGAACATTAATTGCAAGTGGCTCCATTGATTTAAGCTGATCAAGAGTTACGTTAAGAGTTGTTGTGGATTTTCCATCTACAACTGATGTGAGAGGGTATTTAACCGCACCTGGATTTGGACAACTTCCAACATGAATGTGTGCTGGTTGGACAACTGCCGCAGCGCCACCAGTCAAAGCTAGCGTTACAACTACTTTTCCATCAACTTCTTGCAAAGTTGCGGTTCCTGATTCATATGATTTATTTTGAGAATTAAGGTTTATTACAACTGGAGCAGGGGTAGGCAAAACAACAACAGACTTTGATTTATAGCTAACCACTGCGAAAAAACCAACAATTACTGCTGCAGCTCCTGCCAAAAGCATTAAACTATTATCTGTTTTAGATCTTGAAGTACTTCTTGAAGTTTTTGCTTTTTTCTTTGCCATAGTTAAGTATTCAACAAAGTTAACAATTATGTCAAGTGGTGAAATTACAATAGGAGGGAGATTTTCCCCTCTAGTGTAGAGGGGAATTAAAGGGGAGTAAATGATAAGTTAATCTTCTTGCTTCATGAGCTTGGGCAGGGTAAAATGGATAGCACATGGACATTGGACAAATAAGAAGTGTAGACATTACTGACGAACTCTCTCGAAGCTATTTAGATTATGCAATGAGCGTAATTGTAGCTCGCGCTTTACCTGACATTCGTGATGGACTAAAGCCAGTACACCGCAGAATTTTATATGCCATGCATTTGCTTGGGCTTGGAAGTGGACCTCATTCAAAATCTGCAAAAGTTGTTGGAGAAGTTCTTGGAAAATATCATCCGCACGGGGACACTGCGGTATATGACGCGATGGTTCGTATGGCGCAAGTTTTTTCAATGAGGTATCCACTTGTAGACGGGCAGGGAAATTTTGGTTCTGTTGACGGCGACCCGGCTGCTGCAATGCGTTATACAGAAGTACGGCTTGCAAAAATATCAGCTCCCCTCATTGCTGATATTGAAAAAGAAACGGTTGATTTTACTGATAACTTTGATGCAACTCTTAAAGAGCCAAGTTTCTTACCAGCACTTCTTCCTAATCTTTTATTAATGGGTTCTGAGGGAATTGCAGTAGGAATGGCAACAAAAATTCCGCCACATAATTTGAATGAGGTGGTTGATGGCGTAATTGCTGCCATTAAGAAAGGCAAAAACACAATTACTCCAGAAGAGCATTTAAAAGAAGCTGAGTTTTATATAAATAAAATTAATTTAATTGCGGGGAATGCCAAAGAAAAGTTTACAGAAGAAGAACTTAGGCCAAAACAAGTTGGTTTTGATAGCGAGATAACTTCGGCTGAACTTGTTTCTTATATCCCTGGACCTGATTTTCCGACGGGTGGAGCTATTTATGATGCAAAAAGCTTGGTGGAAGTTTATGAAACAGGGCGGGGGAGAATAGTTGTACGTGGAATTGCAGACATTGTAGACGGACCTAAAGGCAAAACACAAATAGTAATTTCTGAGATTCCATATCAAGTAAATAAAGCAATTTTGGTTGAGCAAATTGCAGACTTGGTTAAAAATAAAAAAATTGTTGGAATATCGGGGCTTCGAGATGAATCAGACAAAGATGGACTGCGAGTGGTTGCGGACCTTAAGCGGGATGCTAAACCAAAGTCAGTTTTGAATAATTTATACAAACACACAAGACTTCAAACAACTTTTTCTGCTAATTTTGTGGCTTTGGTTGATGGAACACCTTATACAGTTAATCTTAAACAAATAATTGTTGAATATATCAGGCATCGTCAAAGAGTAATTGTGAGAAGGACTATACATGAGCTGACGGGAGCTAAAAAACGGGCGCATATTTTGGAAGGGTTAAAAATTGCACTTGATCACTTGGATGAAGTAATTAAAACAATTCGAGCTTCAAAAACACAGGAGCAAGCAAAAACAAATTTGATTGAGAAATTTAAATTCAGTGAAATTCAGGCTACTGCAATACTTGATATGCAGTTGCGCCGCTTGGCAGCTTTGGAGCGCGAAAAGATTGAAAATGAATACAAAGAAATGATGAAGATAATAGATAAACTTACTGCAATTTTACGGGATCCAAAGAAAGTTCTTGAAATAATAGAAAGAGAACTTGGCGAAATTAAAGAAAAATTTGGAGACAAACGCCAGACTAAAATTTATAAACAAAAAATTGGGGAAATAACTGAGGCAGACCTTATTGCAAAAGAGGAAACTTTGATTACTATTACAAAAACTGGTTATATAAAAAGGTTATCTTCGAGTTCGTTTAAATCGCAGCATAGGGGAGGCAAAGGAGTTGTGGGAATGGGAACAAAAGAAGAGGATGAGATAGAGCATTTATTAAGCGCTACAACTCATGACATGATTTTGTTTTTCACTGACCGAGGGCGAGTGTTTGGGACAAAAGCATGGGACATTGCAGAAGGGACACGCCAATCAAAAGGGCAGGCTCTTGTTAACTTAATTAACCTTGATCAAGGGGAAGAAATTAAATCTATTTTGCCATTAAACGGCGAGGCGAAACATTTGATTATGGCAACTGCAAAAGGCGTTGTAAAGAAAACTGCTGTATCTGAATTTACAAATCTTCGTGCTAATGGACTGATTGCTATAAAACTTGATAAGGGGGACAACCTGGTATCTGTTCATGCAACAACTGGTGATGATTATATATTAATGCTTACGAAAAATGGAAAGTCTATAAAATTCCCTGAAGGGAATGTGCGATCTATGGGAAGAGCAACAACCGGTGTACGAGGAATGAGACTTGCTGAGGGAGACCAACTTATTGGCATGGAAGTATTTCCGAAAAAAGATTTAAGACATATTCTTACAATTTCTGATAATGGACTTGGCAAGAGGACAAGAGTTGATTTATTCCCAACACAAAAACGTGGAGGAAGTGGAGTTAAGGCAGTTACAATTAGCGCTAAAACTGGACCACTTGCTTCAGCTAATATGGTAACCAATAATATTGGTCAGATAATTATTACAAGTAAACATGGGCAAGTTGTTAAATTGGCTCTTAAAGATATTCCAGAATTGGGAAGAGCAACACAAGGAGTAATCCTCATGAGATTTGCGAAAAAGGGAGATAATGTAGCAGCTGTTACTACTTTGACTAAGAGTGGGGGAGAAGAAGAGTAATAAGTTTTATAATCTCAAGAAGTCGGTTTTAAATTTACCAGATAACAATTGCCGTTGAATTCTACAAAAGGATATTCTATTTCTTGACCTAAATCTAAACTGCTGAACTCTACGATAACTCCGCCTCGAGGTGATAAGATTTTTTCTGTTCTTAAAAAGTCTATTACTTTTCTCGCTTCAGCCCTCATTAGCATTTTGGCTGTTGGACTTTTCTTTAAAGTCTTCATGTCAATTTCAGGACTAACATGAATAATTATTTTATAATGTTCATTTTCCACGCTCATATGGATCAGATTGTAGCACAACAATAACAAGAGTAAAATAGTTTATAGTTATATGAAAACAATAATCATTCCTGGGTATTCTCACAAGAACAAAGAGTGGGCGGAGGAAGTCCAGAAATATATCCCTGACTCTTTTGTATATGAATACAGACACTGGAGTGATCCTGCTGCAAGATTTAAATCAAAAGATGAAGCCCTTAGTGTAGTTGGTAAAGTGGGGGAGGACACTATGAATATTATTGCTAAATCGATAGGGACGCTCGTGACCATGATGGCACTCAAAAAAATTAAGGCAAACAAAATAATCTTTTGTGGAATTCCAGTTGAAGATATAACTGAGGATGAAAAATGGGAATATAAAATTTTGAGTGATATTGATCCAACGAAAATTATTGTTTATCAAAATTCAGAAGATTTTCATGGAAGCTTTGAAAACGTCAGAAGATTTATGTCAGAGATTAATCCCAACATTAAAATAATAGAGAAGCCGGGGAGTACCCATGACTACCCTTATTGGGAAGGTTTTGAAAATTTCCTTGCTTCAGCTTGAAAGAGCTTGATGTCGGTGGTATATTGGGGTATGAATAATAACAGTAATAATAATACAGTTGTTGTCCAATTACCATTTGATGCCAAAAGTTATGGTAATTTACAGGAATTGGCACAGGCTTCAAATATGAGCATTACTAATGTAATTTCCAAAGCTCTGAGTATTGTCCAACTGGCCCGAGGCAGACATTTAATAATACAAGAAAAAGGAAACGAAATTGACAAATGGGAAGTAAATACTTTCCGTGATTTACCATCTGCTCCATTTTCTGCAAATGGACAATAACGATAACGCACTTGATCCACAACCAGTTTCAGCTTCAATAGAACCAATTAACATTTCACAACCAGTGGAGGATATAAAAAATATTTCTCAAGACTTGGAACACTCTCAAGAATCAACACGCGCAAAAATTGCTTTGATGTTTACAAAATTTTTTCTTATTATCATTGCAATTGCTTTTATTGGACCATTTATTATGGCGCTAATTGATCCAAATTTATTTTCAAATCCTGCGGATACTTCAAAAAATTTAATTACTGAAACTGCAGCAGTTTTGGCAGGTCCTTTTGGATTTATAGTGGGATTTTATTTTAAACAAGGCAATACTAAATAATGGGGAACTTTACATTTAATGTGCCGGCAATCGGCGCAAAATTCAAAGATTATAGAGATATTGTAATGGGGGATTCTTATAATTGGTCTTGGGTAAGGCCGATGTCGCAGCTAAAATATTTGACGATTCACCACACCGCAGGGCCTGATACACAAACGCCGGAGGAAATTGCGGCATTTCATGTCCAAAGCAGGGGATGGGGAGGAATTGGTTATCATTTTTTGGTTGATAAAAACGGGAATGTTTATTATGTAGGGGATCTTACGACAGCTCGCGCTAATGTCCTAAATATGAATGAGCTTGTGATTGGGATTTGTTTAATCGGAACATTTATGAATGGAGCTATCCCCACTCCTGATCAATTAAATTCTGCTCATGAGCTTTGCAGTCAATTGCTTTTTAGGACTCCAGAATTAACCAATGTTACTGCATGGAGCGATGTTGTTCCCCATAAACAACTTAACGCAACCGAATGTCCCGGCGATACATGGGACAATTGGAAAAATAAAATTATTAATGACACCGTAATTAATCCACCCACAAATATCAGCCGGCAGACGGAGATTACAAATCTATATTACACAGTTTTGGGGCGTCCTCCGGACATGGCAGGGCTCACTGCTTATGATCAAAGCGGGAAATCAATTGATGAAATACGGAAAAATATGGTGGAATCAAGCGAACATCAGCAAATTCTTGTTCAAGCAGCTAACTTTAGACAATCTCATTAGTGGCTTTTTCCATGGAAGGCTTCGTGGACATTTTTCATTTGTTTATTAGTTACATGGGTATAAATTTGTGTGGTTGAGATATTTTTGTGGCCGAGCATTTCCTGAACACTTCTCATGTCAGCTCCTGCAATCAGTAAGTCTGTTGCAAAACTATGTCTCATTGTGTGCGGCGTTGCTTCAACAGGGAGCTTTACTTTTCTTACATATTTTTTGACAAGCCTTTGAACTGAACGGACTGTGAGACGAAG
>WNFI01141314.1_pt1 | contig 10884 bp, 12 predicted proteins | sample 5400471 | NCBI WGS metagenome assembly WNFI01 (sample SAMN13153348, study PRJNA577476) | soil metagenome | isolation source: 100 cm saprolite on Douglas fir-dominated hillslope | place: USA:California | collected 2013-09-17 | reverse complement strand
AGGCCCACCGTCAGCCGCCGCGGGTTGGGCGCGTGCGCCGCGTCCACCAGCGCCTGGATCTCGACGAGCAGCGGCCGCGTGCCTTCCTGCGCGACGAGGATGCAGGAGCCGGCCACCTCGCCGTTGTGCTGCGACAGGAAAATCGCCGACGGGTTGGACACGCCGCGCAGGCCCTTGTCGGTCATCGCGAAAACGCCCAGCTCGTTCACCGCCCCGAAGCGGTTCTTGAAGGCGCGGATCAGGCGAAAGCTCTGGTGCGTGTCGCCTTCGAAATAGAGCACCGAGTCCACGATGTGCTCGACCACGCGCGGGCCGGCGATCGCGCCTTCCTTGGTGACGTGGCCGACCAGCACGATGACGGTGCCGCTTCCCTTCGCGTAGCGGGTCAGATGCGCCACGCACTCGCGCACCTGTGCGACCGACCCCGGCGCGGAGGTGAGCTGCTCCGAATAGAGGGTCTGGATCGAGTCGATGACCGCGATCTCGGGCTTCGCCTTCTCGAGCGTCGCGAGGATGCGCTCCAGCTGGATTTCGGCGAGGAGCTCGAGCTTTCCCGAGTCGAGCGCGAGGCGCTGCGCGCGCAGCGCCACCTGCTCGGCGGACTCTTCGCCGGTCACGTAAATGGACTTGTGCGAAGCGCTCATCTGCGCGAGCGCCTGCAGGAGGAGCGTCGACTTGCCCACGCCCGGATCACCGCCGATCAGCACCACCTCGCCCGCGACGAAGCCGCCGCCGAGGACGCGGTCGAGCTCGCCGATTCCGCTCGGGATGCGCTGCGCCTCGCGCGCGCTCACCTCGGCGAGGCGCTTCAGCTCCGAGCTCTTTGCGACGCCCGCGAAGCGGTGCTTCGTCGCGCCTTCGGCGATGCTTTCGACCAGCGTGTTCCACGCGCCGCAGTGCGGACACTGTCCCTGCCACTTCGGGGACTCGCCGCCGCATTCGGTGCAGGCGTAGATGGTTCTCGCTTTAGCCACTCTCTACCCCACCCCTCACCCTAGCCCTCTCCCTGAGGGAGAGGGGATTTCGGTGATCGGCACGCGCGGCGAAAGCGCGCAAAGCAGCTCGTAGCTCACAGTGCCGGCGCTTGCAGCCACCTCATCTGCCGACAGCCCTTCACCCCACAGCGTGACGGGCGAGCCGATCGCCGCCTCCGGGATCCCGGTGAGATCGGCGAACAGCATGTCCATCGCCACGCGGCCCAGCGTGCGCGTGCGCTTGCCGCACACGAGGATCGGCGTGCCGGTGGGCGCGTGGCGCGGATAGCCGTCGGCGTAGGCGAGCAGCCGTACAGCATGATGCCGGGCCTCACCCAGTCGGCGTGGGTCTCGGGATAGCGCAGGATCGCCGCCGAGTTGGCGAGACTTCGCGGAAACTTCGCTCCCGCCGTCGCCGCGTCGAAGCGTTCGAGCTGCCACCTCACGCCGCGCTTTCCGTCGGCATCGGCAAAATGCGTCATGAGCGTGATCTCGCCGGCGCAGCGCTGCAGCCGCTCGAGCGCGCCGCCGAAGTCCTTTTCGGCAAAGCCCAACCGATTCATGCCCGTGTTCAGTTTCGCGTACACCGCAAGCCTCTTCGGCGGCCGCGTCTTTTCGAGCATGGCGACCTGCTCCATGTCGTGCACGACGACGGCAAGGCCGTGGGCGGCGATCGGCTCGAGCTCCTCAGGTGAATAAAACCCCTGCAGGAGGAGGATCGGGCGCCGCTCGCCCGCATTGCGCAGCTCGATTGCCGCGTCCAGCTCGATGAGCGCCAGTCCGTCTGCCGCGGCGAGCGCCTTCGCCGAGCGCGCAAGCCCGTGACCGTAGGCGTTCGCCTTGACCACCGCCCAGGCGCGCGAGCGCGGAGCGCGGCGTTTCGCCACGCCCAGGTTGTGGCGGAGCGCTCCGGAATCGATTCGGGCTCGGATCGGGCGCATGGCCCGCCATTCGACCATAAAAGCGGGGGGTCGGGCCAGCGCGGCGCGAGAAGTTTCCGCATGCGCAAATGACTCGTGGTATAAAACGGGCGGCCAAAAACGTTTACCCGCTGCAACGTGTCCTACGTCGTGCTCGCCGCGTTCGTGGGGGCCTTCGCCGACGCGATCCCCAAGGGCCGCGTGATGTTCATCACCAACACCATCAAGATCGCCGGGTGCGCGCTGCTGTTCTTCACCGGCTACGTCGAATTCGTCGGCATCCCCGAATACGCGATGGTGCTCACCGCGTACGCGGTCGTCGGGTTCGGGGCGGCCGCGTACTCGCCGGCGAAGTACGGAATCCTCACCGAGCTGCTGCCCCCGGAAAAACTGGTGCTCGCCAACGGCTGGATCGAAGGCCTCACGGTCGCCTCGATCATCCTCGGCACGGTGCTCGGCGGGGCGCTCATCAGCCCGAGGATCGCCTCGATGCTGCTCGCGATCGACGTGCCGCGCATCGACACCGGCATCGAGACCCCGGCCGAGGCCGCGATCCTGGTCATCTCCGCCATCTACGCGATCGCCGCCGTATTCAACCTCTTCATCCCCGACACCGGCGCGCGCTACCCGCGCCAGCAGGCCAATCCCGTGCTGCTGGTGCGCGATTTCTACGTCTGCTTCGTCACGCTCTGGAAGGACAAGCTCGGGCAGATCTCCCTCTCGGTGACCACTCTGTTCTGGGGAGCGGGCGCGACTTTGCAGTTCCTCGTTCTCCAGTGGGCCGCGGCCCACCTCGGCCTGCCCCTCGACAAGGGCGCGGTGCTCCAGGGCGTCACCGCCGTCGGCGTTGCGCTCGGCGCAGTGCTCGCCGCGCGCTTCATCCCGCTGAGACGGTCGCTGGACGTGCTGCCGGCCGGAATCGTGATGGGCGTGTTGGTGGTCACCATGATCTTTGTCACCAGCATGCCGATCGTCTATGCCCTGCTGATCCTCGTCGGCACCATGTCAGGGTTCTTCGTGGTGCCGATGAACGCCCTGCTGCAGCACCGCGGCTACGTGCTTCTTTCCGCCGGTCATTCGATCGCGGTGCAGAATTTCAACGAGAACATCTCGATCCTGGTGATGCTCGCGATCTATTCCGCGATGATCAAAGCGGATCTTCACATCAACGTCATCATCGCCGTTTTCGGGGCGTTCGTCGCTGCCTCGATGCTGGCGGTGATCTGGCGCCACCGGTATAACCAGAGCCGGGGCGATTCGCTGCACCTCATAGGAATGAAGACCAGCACCCAGCGCGGCCTTCCTTGATTTTCCCGGCCCGGCCCCCATATTTTTTCGGTCATGGGCGCGGCTCCCTCTTTTGTATCCGGCGACGACTCTCCGCGAGCGGCTTCTTCCGTGCGGGGTGGGGGTGACGGCGCGCTGCTCGACGCTTACTCCGCGGCGGTGGTTGCGGCATCCGAGCGGGTCGGCCCCGCGGTGGTTCATGTCGAGGTCGCTCAAGCCGTACGCTCCAACGGGGGCGAAGGGCAGCGCCGCGGCAGCGGCTCGGGATTCGCGCGGCCATCAGCTTCCCACCGCGACGCTCGGCAGCTCGCGCAAGCTGCGCGTGGGCCAGCTCGCCATCGCGATCGGCAACCCTTACGGTTTTCAGCACACAGTGACCGCGGGGGTGGTGAGCGCGCTCGGCCGCAGCCTGCGCGCCCTGACCGGGCGGCTGATCGACGACGTGATCCAGACCGACGCCGCGCTCAACCCCGGCAACTCGGGCGGGCCGCTCGTGAATTCGAAGGGCGAGGTGATCGGAGTGAACACCGCGATCATCCCGTTTGCGCAGGGCATCTGCTTCGCCACCGCGATCGACACGGCAAAATGGGTCGTCGAGCAGCTGCTGCAGTTCGGCCGCGTGCGCCGCGGCTACCTCGGCGTGGCGGGCGCAACGGTCGTGCTCTCGCGCCGCGCGGTGCGCTATCACGGGCTGGACGCCGAATCGGGCGTGCGCGTCGAATCGGTGGAACCGGGCGGCAGGGCGAGGCGGTCCGGGGTCGAGCCCGGCGACATCATCATCCGCTACGACGGCGAGCGCGTCGCGGGCATCGACGATCTGCAGCGGACCCTCACCGCCGAGCGGATCGGCAAGGCGACCACGGTGACGCTGCTGCGCCGCGCGCAGAAGCTCGAGCTGCCGATCCAGGCGGACGAGCTGCCGCCGAGGCAATGAATCAGAGAACGACCGGCTTGTCGGGCAGCTCGTTCGGTTTCTCGCCCTCTTGAGCCGGGTAATGCGCGGCGAGCAGGTCGCTGATCGCGCGCACGCCGATCACGACCCCGCGCTCGAACTGGCCGCGCGCGAACTCCTGCTGCATCTCGCCGCAGATCGCCTCCCACGCCGCCGTTCCGACCTTGGAATGGATGCCGCGATCGGCCACGATTTCCACCCGTCGGTCGGCGAGCAGAAGATAGATCAGGACCCCGGAGTTGTGCTCGGTGTCCCACACGCCAAGGCGCCCGAACCAACCGACGGCTCTCTCGCGTGACTGGGCGCCGCGCAGCGACTCGCCGAACGGCAGCGAGGCTTCGACGGCGAAGCGTATCTGGCCGGCGTGACGCCGCTCCTCTTCGCCGATCGTCTTTTCGATGGCGCGCATCGCCGCGGGCGGAAACGCGCGCCTCACCGACCCGCGGTCGGTGAATAGGTGCCGAAGCAGGCGTCTCCAGTTCACGGTTCTCTCACCAGCTTCCCGATGCTCCGCCGCCGCTGAAGCCCCCGCCGCCGCCGCTGAAGCCGCCGAAACCTCCTCCTCCGGACCCCCAGCCGCCCGACCCGCCGCCCCAGCCGCCGTAATAACCGCCTCGTCCGAGGCCGCCGGCTGCGGCCAATAAAACAAACAGGAACACCGCGACAGCCGCGATGGCTCCGACCAGGACGGTGCCGGCGATCGCCCAGGTGACCAATCCCGCGAGCGCACCGGTCCCGGCGGCCCCAGCTCCACGACCCAGGATCCGCGACAGAAAACCGCCCCCGATTATCGCCAGCACCAGCAACATCACCAGGAGCGATTGATAGTCCGGCGAGGATTTGCTTGCGCCGGCCCGCCGCTCCGGCGGCGGCAGCGTTTCGCCCTCGATCAGCTTCGCGAGCGCATCGGCGCCGGCGGCGATACCGCCGTAGAAATCGTCCGCCCGGAAATGCGGCGCGATGACGTCGCTCACCACGCGCTTCGCAATCGCGTCGGGAATGGCGCCTTCGAGCCCGCGGCCGACCTCGATGCGCAGCTTGCGATCGTTCTTGGCGACGACGAGAATCACGCCGTCGTCGGCTTTGGTGCGGCCGATTTTCCAGGCGTCCGCGACGCGGATCGAATACTGCTCGATGGTCTCGGGCTGGGTCGAAGGCAGTATCAGCACGGCGATCTGGCTGCCCTTGCCGCGCTCGAAATCGCGCAGCCGGCCTTCGAGCGTCTGAATTTGTGCTGCGGTGAGCGTGCCGGTGAGGTCGGTGACGCGCGCCTTGAGCGGCGGCACCGCGACCTCATCGGCGGCGAGCGCGAGGCCCGCCAGCAGGAATATCGCGCCGGCCGCAACCCGGACGACCCGGCGCCTGGACATGAGGGACTACTGCTTCGCCGGCGCGGGCGCCGGCTGCTTGCCGAAATCCACCTTCGGCGGAGCCGAGATCGCCTTCTCGTCCTCGACGCTGAAGTTGGGCTTGACCCGGTAGCTGAACATCATCGCCGTCAGGTTGACCGGGAATTGGCGTATCAGCACGTTGTATTCCTGCACCGCCTTGATGTAGCGGTTGCGCGCGACCGCGATGCGCGCCGGAACGCGGCTTCGTCGTTGAGCAGCTCGGGCGTGGCCTGGATGCTGCCGACCCGCGAGCGAGCCTCCGTCACCTGGGCCAGCACCTGCTGCTCCTGGGCGGCGAATCCCTTCACCGTATTCACCAGGTTCGGCACGAGGTCGGCGCGGCGCTGGTATTGATTGAGCACTTCCGACCAGCCCGAGCTCACCTGCTCGTCGGCGCGCTGAATGTCGTTGTAACCGCAGCCTGAAAGCGCGGCGATGGCCAGAACCACAATTCCCGCCCGGAGCTTGCGCATGAGTTTCTCCTGAGTAGACTTGCCGCCTAATTGGGGACGCGGCGCGCGATTACAAGGCCGCGCCGGTGCGCCGCGCGAAGCACAGGTCTTCCCAGGCCTCGGCCTTGCCCGCGGCAAGCTTAAGCATCCAATTTCGGCAAGCGCCAGTCTATCGGCGTTTTACCGTGAGCCTGAAGATAGTTGTTGATCCTTGAAAAATGCCTGCAACCGAAAAATCCGCGATGCGCAGAGAGCGGCGAGGGATGCGGACCTTTCAGCACCAGGTGTTTCCCGGTGTCGATAAACGCGCCCTTTTTCTGCGCGTAGCTCCCCCAGAGCACGAACACCAGGCCCTCGCGCTCGCGGTTGAGCACTTCGATAACGGCGTCCGTCTCGATCCCCAGATCATCTTTCAGCTCGATGAAAATATTCTGCAGGCTGGGCGGAACATCCACTCCCGGCCGCACGGAAAAACAAAGGCCGTGCGCCTGGTTCGGTCCGTGGTAAGGATCCTGACCGAGGATGACCACCTTGACTTTGTCGAAAGGAGTGTGATCGAGCGCTGCAAAATACTCGGAACCGCGCGGGTAGATGACTTTCCTTGCCGAGATTTCCTCCTTCAGGAATTCGCGCAAGTCGCGCATATACGGCTGGGAAAACTCAGGGAGGAGTCGCGCCTTCCACGACGGCCCTATCCGGACGCGGTCGTCGCTGTCACTCGTGGCCTCTGGTCCTGCAGCCGAGTGCGCGGGCTTCACCCTCACCGAGGTCTCCGGAGGGCGCTCGGAAGGTTCCGTGGATTCCCGGATACGATCGCGCAGCCTCCACACGGGGCCCAGCCCCATCTCCTCCAGATAGCGCTCGCGACGCGCGTTCACAGGTTCAGGGCGAGGACCAGCGCGTCCTCGCGACCGCGTTGCGCCGGATAGTAGCCGCGCCGCACGCCGACCTGCCTGAAGCCGTATCCGGTGTAAAGACGCTGGCCCGCCTCGTTCGAAGGGCGCACTTCGAGAAACAGGACTTTCGCGCGGTGCTCGCGCGCGACGCCGACCACGTTGTTGAGGAGGCTGCGCCCATGGCCGCGGCTCTGCGCGCGGGCGGCAACGCTCAGGTTCAGAAGATGCGCCTCGCCCGCCGCGAGCACGAGCACCGCGTAACCGATCAGACCTTCGACGTCGCGGTACACCCAGCAGCTGTAGCCGGCGCGAAGCGAGTCGCGGAAATTCCCGGGCGTCCAGGGAAAGGCGTAGATGGCCTCCTCGATCTCGAGCACCGCGCGAAGATCGGCCTCGGTCATCGGCTCGAATCTCGTTGCGGGTCGCAGCACCGCGCTCATTCGCGTTCACTCGTCTTGAGCGCGACCTTGTCGCGCAGATACACCGGCACCGCCGCGGCGGCGTCCATCGCTTCGCCCGCCGCGAAACGCGGCGTCGCGAGCCTGAGCACCGCCCGCGCGGTCGGACCCGTCCCGGAACGGACCGCCGAAACGCATCCTCCGAGCCGCGCCGCGAGGCGCTCGCGATACGCGGCGAAACCGTCTCCGCAGCCCGTCCACCCCGCGCCGGGCACCACCGGCACGGCCTCAGGCTTGTACAGGCCGGGAGCGGAAACTTCCTCCCATCGGGCGCCCGCCCTCCGGTACGCGGCATGATACACCTCGCCCATGTGCGCATCGAGGCAGGAAATGATCCGCTCGCCGGCGGCCTCTTCGGCGAGCGCGAGCAGCGTGCCGACGCCGACCACGCCGACGCGGCGCGCGAGCGCGAGCCCCTGCGTGACTCCCGCGGCGATGCGCAGGCCGGTGAATGAGCCCGGACCCGCGCCGTAGGCGATGCCCTCGATCTGCGCGATCTCCAGGCCCGCTTCGGCGAGCACCGCGTCCACCATGCCGAGGATCATCTCCGCCTGGCGGTGCCCGGCCGGCTCGTGGCGGGAAAACAAGCTCTCGCCGCGGCTCGCCGCTATCGAGCAGAAATTGATTCAGATGCTCGTGCTGCTCGCGGCTATCGCGGCGGCGCCTGCCCTCGCGCAGGACGCCTATCCATCCCGCCCGATCACGATGGTGATCGCGTTCCCGCCGGGCGGCGTGGCCGACATCACCGCGCGCCCCACCGCGTTGACTATGGAAAAGATGCTGAAGCACCGTGTCATTATCGAAAACAGGCCCGGCGCGGCGGGCGCCACGGGCAACGCCTATGTCGCCAACGCGAAGCCGGACGGCTATACCGTCCTGATGGCGCTCTCATCGGTTTCGGTGATTCCGGAGGCGGAACGTCTCCACGGACGCAAGCCTCCCTACGAGCTGGCGCAATTCGCGCCGATCGCGCTGATATCGGCCGATCCGGTGGTCCTCGTCGTCCGCGACGAGGCGCCTTGGAAAAATGTCTCCGAATTCATCTCGGACGCGCGGCAGAGGCCGGGCAAGATCACTTACAGCTCGTCAGGAATCTACGGCGCGCTGCACATGCCTTTCACTCTCCTCGAGCACGCCACGGGGATAACCTTGTGGCACGTGCCCTACAACGGCGGCGGTCCGGCTATCCAGGCCTTGCTCGGCTCGCAGGTGGACGTTACCGTGGGCGGGCCGGCGACCATGATCGGCCAGATCAAGGGCAAGCGCCTGCGCCCGCTGGCGAGCTTCGGAAACAAGCGGCTCGCCTCGCTTCCCGACGTGCCGACGCTCAAGGAGCTCGGCATCGATGCCGAGTACTTCATCTGGGCGGGCTTGCTCGCGCCCAGAGCGACGCCGCCCGCACTCCAGCAAACGCTGCGAAACGCGGTACGGCAGACGGTCGAGGATCCGGAGTTCCGGGCGGCCATGGCCAAGGTCGAGACTCCCATCAGTTATCTCGACGCGCCGGAGTTCCAGAAATTCTGGGACGCGGACGCGGCAAAGCTCGCCGAAGCGGTGAAGCGCACCGGACTGGTCGAGCAAAGAAAATAGTAAAGCCGACACGCTGCGCGTGCGGCTTTACTTCCGCCCGAAGACGCGCTCAGCGGCACCTGGCCGACCAGCGAAGCGGTCCGCCTCCGCATCCGAGTTTGAGGATTAGAAATGGCAGCAGCACAAGGCAAAGTCATCGTCACCTGCGCCGTCACCGGCTCGATCCACACGCCGAGCATGTCGCCGCACCTGCCGGTGACGCCGGAGGAGATCGCCGAGGGCGCGATCGGCGCGGCCGGGGCGGGCGCGGCGATCGTGCACCTGCACGCGCGCGAGCCCGCTGACGGCCGCCCGACGCAGGACCCGAAGATGTTTATGCGCTTCTTACCTCGGATCAAGCAGTCATGCGACGTGGTGATCAACCTCACCACGGGCGGCGCGCCCACGATGAGCGTCGAGGAGCGGCTCCAGCCCGCGCTGCAGCTGAAGCCGGAGGTCGCCTCGCTCAACATGGGCTCGATGAACTTCGGCCTGTACGAGATGCTCGGGCGCCGCATCTTCAAGAACAGCTTCAAGGACATCGCCTACATCCTGCAGTCCTGCAGCGGAAACGACACGCGCTTCGAGATCGAGTGCTACGACATCGGCCATTTGTATACAGCGTCGCACTTTCTCGACCGCAAGCTCCTCAGGCCGCCGCTTTTCATCCAGTCGGTGTTCGGCATCCGCGGCGGCATCGGGCCGCACCCGGAGGACGTGCTGCACATGAAGCGCACCGCCGACCGGCTCTTCGGCGATGCGTATCTCTGGTCGGTGCTCGGCGCGGGCCGCAACCAGATGTTCGTCGCGGCGATGTCGGCCGTGATGGGCGGAAACGTCCGCGTCGGCCTGGAAGACAGCCTGTGGCTCGGGCGCGGCACCCTCGCAAAAACCAATGCCGAGCAGGTCGCGAAGATCCGCCGGATTCTGGAGGAACTCGGACTGCAGATCGCGACGCCCGACGAAGCGCGCGAGATGCTGAAGCTGAAGGGCGGCAATAATGTTGGATTCTGACGGACGTGGCAGTCATCCCCGCGCAAGCCTGCCCTCGACCGCGATCGGGGGCGGGGATCCAGCGCCGTCGTGGAGAAAAGTCACTGGGTCCCCGCTTTCGCGGGGACGACGAAGCAACCTATGAAACGCTACAAGATCGCGGTGATCCCCGGCGACGGCATCGGCAGGGAAGTCGTGCCCGAAGGCTTGCGCGTGCTCGAAGCCGCCGGCCGCAAGTTCGGCATCGAGTTCAAGTGGGAGGAATTCCCCTGGAGCTGCGAGTACCGCCTGAAGCACGGCCGCATGATGCCCGAGGACGGATTGCAGGCGATCGGCAAGCACGACGCGGTTTTCTTCGGCGCCTGCGGCTTTCCCGGCGTGCCCGATCACGTATCGCTGTGGGAGCTGCTCATCCCGATGCGCCGCGGCTTCGACCTCTACGTGAACCTGCGCCCGGTGCGGCTGATGCCGGGGATCCAGTCGCCGCTCGCCGGCCGCAAGCAAGGCGATATCGATTTCTGGGTGGTGCGCGAGAACACCGAGGGCGAGTACTCGTCGATCGGCGGACGCATCTTCGAGGGCACCGAGCGCGAAACGGTCGTGCAGCAGGCGACTTTCACCCGCGCGGGCACCGACCGGATCCTGAAATATGCCTTCGAGCTCGCGAGGAGCCGCCCCAGGAAACACCTCACCTCGGCGACCAAGTCGAACGGCATCTCGATCACCATGCCCTACTGGGACGAGCGCGTCCGCGCCATGGCTTCGCAATACCCGGAGGTGAAGACCGACCAGTACCACATCGACATCCTCACCGCGCACTTCGTGCAGCATCCCGACTGGTTCGACGTGGTGGTCGGATCGAATCTCTTCGGCGATATACTTTCCGACCTCGGCCCCGCCTGCACCGGCACGATCGGGATCGCGCCTTCGGGCAACATCAACCCGGAGCGCAAGTTCCCGTCGGTATTCGAGCCGGTGCACGGCTCGGCGCC
>WNFI01334506.1_pt1 | contig 10885 bp, 10 predicted proteins | sample 5400471 | NCBI WGS metagenome assembly WNFI01 (sample SAMN13153348, study PRJNA577476) | soil metagenome | isolation source: 100 cm saprolite on Douglas fir-dominated hillslope | place: USA:California | collected 2013-09-17 | reverse complement strand
ATCGACGAAATCCTCGAGGACCTGCGCCTCGGTAAAATGGCGGTGATCATGGATGACGAGGATCGCGAAAATGAAGGCGACCTCATCATGGCCGCGGACTGCGTTCGTCCACAAGACGTGAATTTCATGGCGCGCTATGGGCGCGGCCTCATCTGCCTCACCCTGACGCGCGAGCGTTGCGGCCAGTTGCGCTTGCCGCTCATGGTGAGCGATACCGACAGCACGCATCGCACCAACTTCACCCTGACGATCGAGGCCGCCGAAGGCGTGACCACGGGGATATCCGCACATGATCGCGCGCACACGGTCAAGACTGCGGTAGCGCCGAATGCCAGGCCGGAGGATCTGCGTCAGCCGGGGCACGTATTCCCGCTGATGGCGCAGCCCGGCGGTGTGTTGACGCGCGCCGGCCACACGGAAGCGGGTTGCGATCTGGCCCGTCTGGCCGGATGTTCGCCGGCCGCCATGATCGTCGAGATTTTGAACGACGACGGCACGATGGCGCGCCGGCCGGACCTCGAGCTATTTGCGAAAACGCACGATCTCAAGATCGGCACCATCGCGGATCTCATTCGTTATCGCTTGAAGAACGAGCGCTCGGTGGAGCGCATTTACGAGGATACCGTGGAGACCGAGTACGGCGGTTTCCAGTTGTCCTGCTACGAGGATCACGTCAACAAGACCGTGCACATCGCGCTGGTCAAGGGCGACTTGAATTCCGACCTGCCGCCCCTTGTGCGGGTACACATCAACGACACGCTGCGGGACGTGGTGGGTGTGCACAACGAGCGGCTCGGCTGGCCGCTGCATGCGGCGATGCGCCGCGTGGCAGCCGAACCCTCGGGCGTCGTCGTCATTTTGCGGCCGGAAGAGACACCGCGGCACTTCATGGACAGCGTGCGACTGCTCGACGCCAAGACCGCGAATATACGCCACGCCGGCGCCACGGTGATTCGAACCTACGGAATAGGTGCGCAAATCCTCAAGGATCTTGGTCTGAAGCGCATGCGCGTATTGAGCGCTCCCAAACAGCTGCAGGGTCTCGCCGCCTTCGATCTGGAAGTGACCAGTTACGTCGATGGCGGCGAATGAACGTCCCGAAGGCTATACTTCGCGCCATTCTCAAGTGAGGAAAGACTTTGTGCCCAACGATCAGCCGAAGATAGTGGAGGGGGAATTGCTGGCGCGCGATCTGCGTTTTGCGCTCATCGCTGCGCGGTTCAACGATTTCGTGGTGGAGCCGTTGGTGCGCGGCGCTCTCGATGCGCTCAAACGCCACGGGGTGAGCGAGAAGCAGATCGAGATCGTGCGCGTCCCGGGTGCGTTCGACATTCCCATCGTGGCGCGCAAATTGGCGCTGTCGCGCCGCTATGAAGCGCTCATCGCGCTCGGTGCCGTGATCCGGGGCCAGACGCCGCATTTCGACTACGTCGCCGGTGAATGCGCCGGAGGGATCGCGCGCGTCGCGCTCGAATCCGGAGTGCCGATTGCGTTCGGCGTGTTGACGACCGACACGGTGGAGCAGGCCGTGGATCGGGCAGGAGGCAAGGCCGGCAACAAGGGCGCGGACGCGGCGCTGGTTGCAATAGAAATGGCCAATCTCTTGCGCCGCCTGGAACCGTAGGACGTGACCGGCAAGCGCTCCCACGCGGGCAAGGCCGTCCTTGGGCGTAGCGCTCCGGGCAAGGGTGCCGAGGGCAAACGTGCCCGAAGTCACGCACGACGGCTGGCGTTGCAGGCGCTCTATCAAATTCAGATCAATCCGCGTCCTTGGACGGACACGGTGCAGCAGTACGCCGCCGACCCGGAGGCGGAGCGGGTGGATTTGGATTATTTTCGAGCGCTGATGGCGGCGATCGCGCCGAATCGGGAGGTTTTGGATTCCCGCCTCGCGGGCCTCTGTGAGATTCCGCCGGCGGAGCTTGATCCGATTGAACACGCCGTGCTGTGGCTGGGGCTTCACGAATTGGAATTGTGTCCCGAACTACCGTACCGAGTGGCGCTTGCCGAGGCGGTGCAACTGACCAAGCAATTTGGCGCGACCGACGGGTACAAATTCGTCAATGCCGTATTGGATCGGGCCGCACGGGAATTGCGCCCGCACGAGTACGGCCTCGACCGCGTCTGAGCATCGCAAATGAACGCAGAGGGCCCCCATCTCGGCGAGTTCGAACTGATTCAGCGCTTTTTCACGCGCCGTCCTGCGGCGCGCGGCGCGCAATCCGGCGTCATCCTCGGGATCGGCGATGACGCCGCCGTGCTCGTCTTGCCGCCCGAAACGGAGCTGGTAGCCGCCGTGGACACCATCGTGGCGGGACGTCATTTCCCGGAAGGAACCGATGCGCGTTCGATAGGCCATCGTGCACTTGCCGTCAACTTGAGCGACATTGCCGCCATGGGCGCGACTCCCGCATGGGCGACGCTGGCGCTCACCATGCCGAGCGTGGACGCCGCCTGGTTGGAGCGATTCTCCGCGGGGTTTTTGGATCTTGCGGAGGCGAACGGAGTCGCGTTGGTCGGCGGCGATACGACACGGGGTCCGTTGACCGTGAGCGTGCAAATCCTGGGACACGTTCCGCGCGGCACGGCGCTGCGCCGGAGCGGCGCGCGAGCGGGGGATCTATTGGCCGTGACCGGCACCCTGGGTGACGCCGGCGCCGGCCTTCATTTCGTCACTACGCCGCCCACCGCTGAGACCCGTCCCGCCGCCCTGGAGCTCATTCGACGCTTTGATTACCCGGCACCCCGAGTGCGGTTCGGTTTGGCGGCACGCGGCATCGCGACGGCGGCGATGGACTTGTCCGATGGACTGGTCGGGGACCTGCCGAGGCTCGCGCAGGCGAGCGGCCTGGCGGCGCATGTCGCGGTCGAGCGGCTGCCGTTATCGGAGGCAATGCGCGCCGCGGTGCCCGGAACCCAAGCGCGTGATTGGGCGCTGGCGGCGGGCGACGACTACGAGTTGCTGCTCGCCGTGCCGGCGCCGCGTTACGCCGAACTTAAGGCCGAAGCGGACCAATTGAACTTAACGTTGACCTCAATCGGTGAACTTCGCGCCGGCGACGGCGTGACGTGGTCGCTAAACGGCAGGGAATTCGTACCCGGCGTTCGGGGTTGGGATCACTTCGCCTAAGCCTCGACCCAAATCACAGTTTGGGTCCAGCCTCCCCAGTATCCTCTGCGTCAATCATTTGACTACGCCCGCAGCGCACGGTTACCCTTGACCAATACTCGCTTAACGCCTCACGCGAAGGCCCAAAACGGCCGCGGCTCGTTGCCCGAGAAGATCGGCAAGTACGTGATCATCAACGAGGTGGGTCGCGGCAGCACGGGCGTCGTCTATCTCTCGCACGATCCTTATTACGGTCGCGACGTCGCCATCAAGGTGTACAACGTCGACGCCAGCGGCGATGAAAACCGAAAGCGCATCGCGCGCAAGATGTTCCTCTCCGAAGCGCACATGGTCGGCATGCTGCAGCACCCGAACATTCTGCCGATCTACGACGCGGGCGAAGAGAACGGACACTGTTACATCGTGACCGAGCATGTGCACGGCGCCCGCACGCTCGCGGCCTATTGCCGTCCGGATAATCTGCTGCGCATCGACGATGTGGTGGAGCTGGTCTATAAGGCGGCGCGGGCGCTGCATTATGCGCACAGCCGCGGCGTCATTCACCGCGACATCAAGCCCAGCAATATCATGCTCACGCTCGACAGCGACGTGCGGATCATCGATTTCGGAATCGCCTTGGTGGCCGATTCGGAAATCTCACGGATCGAGGGGATCGCGGGCAGTCCGTCCTACATGTCGCCCGAGCAGGTCCAGTCGATCGAACTCACGAATCGTTCGGATCTGTATTCCCTGGGTGCGGTGATGTACGAGCTGCTGACCGGAACCCGGCCGTTCCGGGCCGGCAATCTGCAAAAACTGCTGCATCAGATCGTGTTCGCCACTCCGCCGCCCATTCATACCTTGCGTCCCGAGATTCCCGAGGAACTCGAGAACGTGACCGCGATGGCGCTGCAGAAGGAGCCGGAGAAGCGCTACAAAACAGGTCTGGACTTTGCCGCTGAACTCACGCGCGTGCACCAGAAATTGCGCGCGCAGTACAACCGCATCGATCAGCAGGAACAATTCAGCCTGCTGCGTAAACTGAAATTCTTCCACGAATTTTCGCACGGCGAGATTTGGGAAGTTCTGCGCGCCAGCAGCTGGCAGGACTACGCCGATGCCGAGGAAATCGTCAAGGAAGGAGAGATGGACGATCGCTTCTACATCATCGTGCAAGGACGCGTCAGCGTGCAGCGGCTCGGACGGGCGCTCGGATATCTGGAAAGCGGCGATTGCTTCGGCGAGACCAGCTATGTGCGCGGGGCGAAGCGCACCGCCACGATCAATGCCTCCGGTACCGTGACCGTGATGAAGGTCAGCTCCACGCTTCTCGAGCAGGTATCGGCCGAGTGTCAATTGCGCTTCAACCAGGTGTTTCTGCGCAGCATGATCGGGCGCCTGCAAAGCGCCGAGAGGGGGTCGCCGCCGCCTCCTCCTCCCAGCGGAGCCTAGACCGAGGCTCGGCGCTACTGTGCCGCCTCTTTGTCGTGCTCAATCATCGCGTACGCCGAATGATTGTGAATCGACTCGAAGTTCTCCGACTCGACCACATAGGCGCGAACGCGTTTCTCCTTGTTGAGAGCCGTGGCCACGTCCCGCACCGTGTCCTCCACGAATTTCGGGTTGTCGTAGGCGCGCTCGGTCACGTATTTCTCGTCGGGACGCTTCAGAATTCCGTAGACCTCGCATGAGGCTTGGGCTTCGGCGATATCGATCAGTTCTTCCAGCCACATGTGCTCGACCAGTTTCGCCGTCAAGGTGATGTGAGAACGTTGATTGTGCGCGCCATAGTCGGAGATTTTCTTCGAGCAGGGGCAGAGGCTGGTGGTCGGAACCACGACTTTGAGCCAGACGTCGGTCTTGCCGTGGCGGTGCTCGCCAAAAATGGTGGCCTGGTAATTCATCAGGCTCTCGACCCCGGTGACCGGGGCTTTTTTCATCACGAAGTACGGAAACGTCATTTCGATATGACCGGCGCTCGCGTCCAAGTGCTCGGTCATTTCCGCGAGCATTTTGCCGAACGAATCAACGGAGATTTCACGCTCGTGCCGGTGCAGAATCTCCACGAAGCGGGACATGTGCGTGCCTTTGAAGTGGTGGGGCAGGTTCACGTACATGTTGAAATTCGCGACGGTGTGTTGCTCGCCGCGGGCGCGATCCTTCACCTTGATCGGATGATAGATGTCCTTGATGCCGACCCTGTTGATCGGTATTTGACGCGTATCGGCATGGCCTTGCACGTCCTCCACGGGTTTCAAATTCGACTTCATGACGGGGACGGCAACATTCATATTCAGATGTGTCTCCAGGCGCTACGCGAGCAAAAAGATAAGATTCAGATTGTAGATGGTGGCGAAATCGCGAATTCCAAGAATTTTAGACGATTCGCGCGAGCTTGGGCGGTGGGGCCGGTCGCCGGCAACCGACAGGCGGAGTCAGAGGACGGCATCGGCCATTTGAGGCCGCAGGGGCCGCAATCAGGCATGGGTTTGCACGCGGCAAGGCATCCAAATCGAGTTCGGCGTCCGCCAGGCAGTCCCGGGCGGGAGGACGCTGCCATCGCCCATGGTCTAAACTCGGCGATCGACGACGTAGGAGGCGAGCCACGCCAGTACTTGAGCGCGTCCGCTGAACAGTGCCAGGCGATCGCAGGCGCGGCGCTGCAGTTCTCGCGCATGTGTTTTGGCAGCTTCCAGTCCGAGAACGCTGGGGTAAGTGGGCTTGGCCCGCGCCGCGTCGGCACCAATGGTCTTGCCGAGATCTTCGGTGCTGCCCTCGACGTCGAGAATGTCGTCCTGAATTTGAAATGCGAGTCCGATGTCCTGCGAATAGGCGTCCAGCGCATCCCACTCGGCCGCGGTCAATTCGGGCGCACACGCCGCGGCCAGCAACACGCTCGCGCGGATCAGCGCACCCGTCTTGAGCCGATGCATGGCCTCGAGTTCTTCGAGCTGCAGGTTGCGGCCCACCGCGGAAAGATCCAATGCTTGGCCGCCCGCCATGCCCTCGGTGCCGCTCGCATCCGCGAGAATCTGAATCATTTTCAAGCGGGCCTCGGCGCTCACGCCGGCGGCGCGATCGCGCGCCAGCAATGAGAATGCCAAGACCTGAAGCGCGTCGCCCGCGAGTATGGCAGTCGCCTCGTCAAAGGCGCGATGCGTCGTCGGCTGACCGCGGCGTAGGTCGTCGTCGTCCATCGCCGGCAGATCGTCGTGAACCAGGGAATACGAATGGATGAGCTCCACCGCCGCTGCCGGCGCATCCAACGCGCTCGCAGGGATGCCCAAAGCCTCTCCGGTGCAGTAGACGAGCAGAGGGCGCAGGCGCTTGCCGCCGCCAAGAACCGCGTAGCGTTGCGCCGCGTGCAGGCGCTGCGGACTCACATCGGCGGCGGGCAGCACGTCGTCGAGGACGGCTTGCACGCGTGATTGATAACCACGCAGTCGCGATTCCAGTTCATCCGAGCTCACGACCCGCACTCAGCCGGCTTTGGGTTCGTCGGGAGCGAATTCTTCGACTGCAGGCCCACCGGCCTTCTTGAGCAGGATCTCGACTTTCTGTTCCGCCTCTTTGAGCGCGGTTTGACAGGCACGGGTCAGCATCACGCCGCGCTCGAAAGCGGCCAGAGATTCCTCGAGCGACAGATCGCCTTGTTCGAGGCGTTCCACCAGCTCTTCGAGATCGCGCATGGCCGTCTCAAAATCGGGCTGTGCTTCGGTTTCGGCTTCGGCTTTGGGTGTTGGCATGATCGGGAACGGTACACATGCGCTGCGGCGGGGTCAAACCGGGGGTACCGGCGGTCGAAAAAGTCAAATCCCGGGGGATCTCGGCGAGGAACATCGTCAAGTCGTGAGATGCGTCACAGCCCTGGGGTCGCGTGGTGGCCGCTTTTGAGTACCATTGCGAGTGGGAAGCTATATGCCAATTTCTATCAAATCAATCATCGCGTGCGGATGCCTGGGCGCCGTTATTCTGGCGACGGCAGCCTGTAGCCCGCGTCGTATTCCACCGATGTCGGTCACCGACCTCATGGAGGATCGCGTGACGCTCGACGGCGTGCTGCTGAAGTGCAATCGGGATCCCTCCAAGGCGCGCACCGATTCGGATTGTCTGAATGCGCGAATCGCCATTGAACGCCTCGCCAGCCGAAGCGAGCCGGCCGAAGAGGCGAAGCGCAGCGAGGAATTCGAGCGCAATCGCGAGAAGCTGCGATTGGCCCAGGAGAAGCAGCGGCAGGAACAGGAATCGAAGACCAAGGTGGACGTGTATCACTTGCCGCTGGTGCCGGTGGAACCGACGCCGCCGCCCGCGCCCCCAACCAATGATGCGGCCCCGCCCGTAGCCCGCCAAGCGAATCCCTAAACCCTACCGGTTGATTTGGACTTGAAACGGGGCGGGAGGGCGGTCGCGACGCCTACCGGAAATCCATCCGTGATCCGGTCCTAGGAAAGTCCTCGGGGAAGACTTACGCTCTTGCCTCGGAAATGCTTTCATACAAGGAATGCGCGGGAGCTTTCGATGAACTTGTTTATCGACACTAATGTGCTGCTTTCGTTTTACCATCTTACCGGCGACGATTTGGAAGAGCTGAAGAAGCTGACCGTGTTGCTGGAGCAGAAGAAGCTACGACTCTATCTGCCGAGCCAAGTGGTCGCTGAGTTTCGACGTAACCGGGAAGCGAAGATCGCGGATGCGCTCAACAAACTTAAGGAGCAGCGGCTCAATCTTCAGTTTCCCCAGATATGCAAGGACTACCCGGAATACGCCAGTCTTCGGACACTACAGAAACAGTACGAAACGCAGCATGCCGCGCTCCTAAATAAGCTCAGCGAGGACGTGGAACAGCGCAATTTGAAGGCCGACGTGATAACAACCCAGCTATTCAAGCTCGCGGCGAGAATCGAATGTGACGATGCAGTGCTCAAAAGCGCGAGGGATCGCGTCGATCTTGGAAATCCGCCTGGTAAGAACGGTTCTCTCGGCGACGCCGCCAACTGGGAAGCATTGCTGGCCGGGGCTGCCGACAAGAGCGACCTATACTTCGTCAGTGGTGACAAAGATTACCGGTCTGCGCTCGATGACGAATCCTTCAGTGGCTTTCTTGCGGATGAGTGGGAGCAAAAGAAGAAAAGCGATATTGTCTTTTATCAACGTATTTCAGCTTTCTTCAAGGAAAAATTCCCACATATAAAACTGGCGATGGAATTGGAAAAGGATTTGCTCGTCGAAGGACTTGTGAATAGCCGAAGTTTTGCGCGCACGCACGAGGTCGTGTCCAAGCTTTCCAAGTACTCGGAATTCTCGGCCGACGAGTTCAACAGAATCGTCGTCGCCGCAACAAACAACTCCCAGGTCAGCTCGATAATCGATGATGCTGATATTCACAAATTCCTTGCGAAAGTTACTCAAACCTACCAGCAGCACATCGACGGCCAGAATTTCTTGGATTTTGCGAGGCTGATGTTCCGTCTGGGAACGCCGCTGCAGGTGGACGGCAAGGAGCTTGTCTTCGAGGCCACGTGAACGAGCGCATCGGCACAACGATAGTGTGAACAGAACGTTGCTCCCTGCCGGCCTGTTATAGGCGCACGGACCCTAGTTCATTTCGGATGTCCGGTGCTTGAAGTTATCGCTGCTGTGCGTGCTTGCTCCGAAGGCTCGAAACCATCGGTGAGGGTGCCGAGAAACACGACGATGTCGGCGATATCCTGCGCAGACAGGGCCGGTGATTCGCCGGGGTGCCGGTCGAATGGCGGCTCGAAGTTGACGTTTCGCTGGTATTCGACCGGCAGATCGTCGAATTTGCGGACCTTGCCATCCGGACCCAAGGGATACCATTTTTCGGGGTTGGTATCGCGCGTGGCATAGAACGCGACCGCGTCTTCCAGCGAATGGAACACGGCGTTGTGATAGAACGATTTGCGCGACGCCACGTTGCGCAGGGTCGGCGCCTTGAACAGGCCGCAGAACTCGGGACGATTCGCCAGATCTTTCCGATCCGGACCGCATGCGCCGAGGTCGAAGTATTTCGGGTCGGCGTTGGCGGGAATCTCATGGTTGCGCGGTGCGCCGACGGCGATGTAGCCCGAGTCCGTGAACTTCGGCAGGTTTCCGACCGGCGTCAGCTGACTCTTGTGACAATGAATGCAGTTGCCCCTCGCCGGGTCATTGAACACCGCGAGACCCCGGGCTTCCTGCGGCGTCAGCTCGGTCTGCCCGCGCAGGAACGCGTCATATTTGCTGGTGTACGGGCTAAACTCAGCCGGAGTCTCCTGGTACGCTTCCAGCGCCTCGCCGATTGCGGCGAACGCCCTGTGCGTATTCTTGAAGATCGAATCCCCATAAATACGCCGCATCTCTGAGGCATACGGCGCGGTGGCGGCACAGGCGACTACCGCCGCTTCGCTCTTGTTCGCCATTTCGTTCGGGGCGAGCAGTGGAATCGCCGCTTGATCGCGCGCCCGGTTGACTCGACCGTCCCAAGTCCGGCCGCCGGCCGGTCCCTGATCCACACTTTCGTCGCCCTCATCCTCCGACTCGTAATAGTGTTCGGTGAAAAACGGGGTGGACGCGACGTAGGTCAGGCCGGGAGTCGCCCGTCTCCCGGGTTTATCGCGCTTCGGTCCACCCATCTGCACGGGCAAGGCATTCGGTGGTCCGAAGTGGTTCACGAAGTCGTGACAAGTCGCGCAAGACATGGCGCCGGACGCCGACAGGCGTCGGTCGAAGAATATCTGCCGCCCCAGCGCCGCGATCGCCGCGGCGCGCGCGTAAGCGGGCGCCGCCGGGGGATCGCCACCCCAGGGGAGAGCGGGTTTCTCGCCCGGGTTTTCCGCCGCCATTGCGGCGAAGGCTGTCAGAGCGATCGCGAGTAGTCCCGAAGATTGTGGTTTGAAGAGGGACACGTTTGCAACTCAACGCCGACACGGCGCAAATGATCGTAGCACTCTCCCGCACGAAGAAATTTGACGCTCCTGTGACATCGGCGAATTTCCCTTGCACGGGAGAATTGCAATCCTTCCTTCACACCCTTGCGACAATTGGGGCGCAACTTCCGGAAAAGTTAACCACGACACGCGTTGATCGCTCATCGATCAGCGCTTTTACAGCGGGAGATATAAATGCCGAAGTTAGCAAAGGTCGCTGCGTTCGCGGCCAGCCTCGTCAATATCGGCGGCGGATACGCCGTTGCCGCGACGCCGAATTACAGCGATATCCAGACGGTCGTGGTGATCTACGCCGAGAATCGCAGCTTCGACAGTCTCTTCGGTACGTATCCGGGTGCTAACGGCCTGTCCCGTGCCTCGTCAACCTCGGCCACGCAGCTCGATCGTGACGGCTCCACGCTGTCCGGCCTGCCGCCGGTCTGGGGCGGCACGAGCAGCGGCGTCGCCGCCGGCGCACCGCTGGCGCCGCAAATCCTGACCCAGGCACAGACGGCTTCCTACCTCGGTACCTTCAATCATCCCTTCAGCATCGCGTCGCTGTACGGCTCGGCATCCACCATCGATACCAATCCGCTGCAATATACCAATCGCGACCTGTATCACCGGTTCTATGAGAACCAGATGCAGATCAACGGAGGCGCCAACAACAAGTTTGCGGCCTGGGCCGATTCCGGCGGATTGACGATGACGTACATTCCGAACAATACGGCCGATCATCCTTTGTGGGCCCTGGCGCAGCGAAATGTGCTGGCCGACAATTTTTTTCAGGGGGCGTTCGGCGGTTCCTATCTGAACCATCAATTCCTGATTTGCTCCTGTGCGCCGATCT
>WNFI01334284.1_pt1 | contig 10885 bp, 9 predicted proteins | sample 5400471 | NCBI WGS metagenome assembly WNFI01 (sample SAMN13153348, study PRJNA577476) | soil metagenome | isolation source: 100 cm saprolite on Douglas fir-dominated hillslope | place: USA:California | collected 2013-09-17 | reverse complement strand
TATTACGGCCGACGACGCGCACGCTCGGCCGATAGGCCCGCTCTAGGTCGTAGTACTGAGTGACGTCTGACGCCAACTTCAAGCGCGAATCGAATCCGCCAACCGATTGCAACAAAGACCGTTTGGTGAACTGTGCGCTATGCACCGGGAACAGTCCGGTGCCGCGAAGTCGCCCAAGAGTCCGAGGGACACGGCGATACCTCCAGAATCCTTTAGAACCAGGCAAACCCATGGCCACATCACCGACGACCAAATCAGGATTCTTCTGGCCCCCAGGCGTCAGTCCGGCCATTGCCGTCGCCAGCGCGTCGGGTGCCACCAGAAAATCGTCGGCGTTGAGGTAAAGAACGTATTCTCCTGTCGCGGCGCGAAGTCCCTTGTTCATCGCGTCGAAGATGCCGTCGTCACGCTCGTAGATACGAGTAATGAATCGATTTCGTTCCGCCCATCGATCGATGACATAGCGTGTACCATCGGTCGAGCCGCCGTCCACGCAAATGTGGTCGAAATCGAAATTCGCTTGCTGCATCGATACGGAGGCAACGGTGTCTTCAATCGTCGCCTCGGCATCAAGCGATACAGTAATGACCGAAACGAATGGGCACGAATGATTCAATTGTTTACGTCAAGCTGGTGGATATGCGGCCGTTGATGAGCATCGAATTGCAGATTGTCCCGTCATAACGAGACATAAGCAATTTTTACGGCAACACGCTCGTGAGCATCAGCGAAGTCTCGCGGCCTTGATCAAACGTACGCTGAGATTTCCACCCGATAGTGGCACCGGGCATAATACGACTCACGGTAAGCAGAAGCCATCGGCCAATTGTTAGACTCGCGTTTGCGGCACTCGCGGCAGCCCAAGACAATCCGAGGCCGCCTATGGAGATTTGCACGGATATTACCTATGGCAAACACAGATGACTCATGGGACAAATTCGGGAAGGCGGATCCGTATTACGGAGTCCTCAGCCACGAACGCTTCCGACAATCGTCGATGGCAGATGATTTGCGCTTGGAATTCTTCAAATCCGGCGAGGAGCACGTGCGGGGAGTGCTCGAAACGATCCGAACGCACATTGATGCTGATTTTTCTCCCCGATCTGCATTGGATTTTGGATGTGGAGTAGGCAGGATCGCCATCCCGCTCGCCCGTCGCGTCGCCAAGGTCGTGGCAGCCGACGTATCCGGTGCGATGCTGTCGGAGGCCGCACGGAATTGCGCCGAGCAGAAGGCTGATAATGTTCAATTGATAAGATCCGACGATACCCTCGCAACCGTACCGGCAAATTTGGAGCTCATTCATTCGTTCATAGTGTTTCAGCACATTCCAACAATTCGCGGGTTAGCGATACTCCAACACATGTTGCGCCTGTTGGCTGACAACGGTGTGGGCGCCCTACACTTCATTTTTGCCAGACACGCATCAAAATATCGCATTTTTCTCCAGCGCGCGCGCGGATCGGTGCCGCTGGCCAACGGTTTCTATAATTTGCTTTGCGGTCGAGGATTTTCCCATCCCTACATGGAAATGAACCTCTATGAAATAAATCGGATTCTTGACGTGCTCTACCGGAACGGCTGCCATGATGTTCACATCAGATTTTCGGATCACGATGGCTTTATCGGCGCAATGCTCTACTTTAAGAAACGAGCTTTGCCGCCCCTTTAGAACGAAGGAGTTAACCGAATCTCTCTACCACAGCCGCACGAAGTTGATCGCCTTAGCGGTGAAGCGCTCTCGTCCAAGCTAAAAATCCGGACGCTGTGCAACTTCAGCGGACTACAGCTGAGTATTCAGTCACATATTGCCGCTCTTTCACAAGACATAATGCAAGGCATTCGCGCAACTTCTAGTCGAACAATCCGACCGAGTATGGCCAATTGATAAATCAAGCGCCTGAATATCGATCGATACGGCACATCGTCACGACAGCTGACTCGGGACTCTCGAGAATTCAGAGTATCGGGGTCGCAGCAGCGTTGACATTGATGCTCGCCACCATTTGGCTTCTGACGCACCGCTACGGCGGTCTTACGAGTGACGCAAAGCTTTATGCGGTCCAGGCACTCGCTAAAATTCATCCTGCTCTCGCCAATGATCTATATCTACAGAACAATTCACAGGACCGGTACACGATATTCTCGTTCCTCTATGCGTCGCTGATAGGCCTATTCGGATTGCAATCAACGGCGTTGTCGCTAACTGTGTTGCTCACCATTTGGTTTCTCGTTGCCGCCTGGTACTTAGCTGACGAACTCTCGAATGGTCATACCGCATGGCTGGCCCTGGCCATACTTGTCATCACTGTCGGAAACTATGGTGCTTACGAAGTATTTAATTTTTCCGAAAACTATCTCACGGCGAGATCGTTCGCCGAAGCATTGGTAGTTACCGCCTTCGCTTGTCACTTCAAAGGGATGCGGCCATTAGCCTTGTCAATCGCAGCGGGCGCGCTACTGGTCCATCCGCTCATGGCGCTCCCCGGCTTCTTGCTGTTGGTTTGCCTTTGGTTGCCGCTGAGACTTAGTATTTTTGCGGCTGCAGCAGGAATATTAACCGTGCTCGGCGTCGCACTCGCTGCGGTCCACGTTCCATCGGTCGCACGTTTTATTACAGTCATAGATACCAGTTGGTTGGAAATCGTGCGGCAGCGCTCGCAGTTCGTGTTCTTACAACTCTGGTCATTCAATGATTGGGGGCGGAATGCACGCCCTTTCATCAGTTTGGCACTCAGCGCCATCGCTATTCAAGACGAGAGAATACGAAAGCTATCCGCCGTTGCGATCATTGTTGGGATCTCTGGCCTTGCGGTAGCGGCTATCGCCGGCCTGATTGGCCCCGTTGCAGTCTTTTTGCAAGGTCAAGCTTGGAGGTGGGTTTGGGTTACAGGCTTTGTCGGCGCTCTTCTCATGGTACCGACCGTTTTCCGCGTCTGGGAGGACGGAAATTGCGGCGCTCTTTGCGCGGTACTAATCGTTGCAGGCTGGACGTTTGCCGACGTAGACAGCACGACCTGCCTCTCGCTCGCGTTGATACTATGGTTGGTCCGAGCACATATCAGCGATCACTCGGCCCAGTACTTGCGATGGACTGCTGTCGCATTCGGCATCGTGATCGCAGCCTGGATTCTTGCAAACTCTTGGACGATCACTTCATCGCCCTTCCACGCAGGCCGCGAACCCTTGCCGATCCAGCGTATTAGGAGCATTGCAGGGCTTCAGATTCCGGCGCTGGCTCTATTTTTTGCCTTTTGGTATTGGATCAAGAGCGGTCGGTCGCTGCCCATGGTGTCGGGAGTCTGTTTGGCACTTTTAAGTACGTCGCTTTTTATTTTTCCTGCGTCTTTCAACCAGATCGGATCCATTGGTTCGGCTTCCGAGATCGAAGAATTCGCGGATTGGCGACGAATAATTCCTTCAACGAGCAATGTATATGTCGCCAATGGACAAGACTCGGGTGCATTCGCTTGGTTTACCCTCGGCCGGCCAAGTTATTTGTCGGTAGATCAATCTGCCGGGGTGATTTTTTCACGCACGACAGCGTTCGAGGTTGAACGTCGGTCGACATTTCTGCTCCCGTTGATGGATCCTGACTGGAAACTGCTGTCGCGCATTCGCGAACGCGCAAGCGCCAAAGCCAAGAGTCGCGTTTCGGCTCTTCGAACACTGACGAGCGCTGGTCTCATCAAGATTTGCAAGGATCCGAACCTTGGTTATCTCATAGCGCAGGAAAATGTGGGTTTCGAGCCCGTTCGCCACAACCACTTGGGACTTTGGAATGGGTGGAACCTCTATGATTGCGCACACGTGCGCAATCAGGCCGGTGCCGGATGAATCGTCTAATGATGGAAGCTCTCCGGTACGGTGGCGCATCTGTGTGCGCACTGATCATCGACGTATCAATTCTAGGTGCATTGGTCCACTATTTTTCTTGGGGGTATCTCGCGGCATCTGCCGCCTCGTTTTCGGCGGGTATGTGTGCCGCATACTTGCTATCCGTTAAGTTTGTATTTGAGCAACGAAGACTTCGGGATCGACGCGTCGAGTTCGCCACCTTTGCGGGCATTGGAGCACTTGGACTCGGCGTCAACTCGGCCGTCATGTTTGTGGCTGTGAATCACTTCGGGTTGAACTACCTGCTAGCCAAGGTGGCGGCGGCCGGCTCTACATTCCTTTGCAATTTTATCTCTCGTCGTCAACTATTATTCGTCGAACGCTTGTCCATTCGAGAAAGTGATCAACATGTCGCCCCCTGATCCGCAAAAGAAAATTGCCGTTGTCGCGGGTGCCGGCCCGGCCGGACTCACGGCCGCCCTGGAGCTCTTGCGCCGATCGGATATCACCCCAATTGTATTCGATGCCGATGTGCAGGTCGGAGGAATCTCCAAGACGGTAAACTATCGCGGCAATCGCATGGATCTTGGCGGTCACCGTTTTTTTTCAAAATCCGATTGGGTCATGCGTTGGTGGCAGGATATTTTGCCCGTGGCCGAGGGGCAGGTCGATTCGCAAAACGCGCTGCCGATCACCTACCAGCGGCGATCGCGTGACTTGCTGCCGGCAGCATTCGCCCCGGCGGCCTCTGATTCCGTCATGTTGGTTCGTCAGCGTCTGTCCCGCATATTTTATCGCCGGTGTTTTTTTGATTATCCACTCAAGCTCAACGCAAGCACTGTCAGGAACATGGGAGTGGCGGAGACTCTGCGAATTGGCCTGAGCTATGGCCGAGCACAATTAGCTCATAGGTCTCCGGAGACATCGCTGGAAGATTTTTTTATCAATCGCTTTGGAGATCGGCTGTATCGTACGTTCTTCAAGGATTACACCGAGAAAGTTTGGGGTGTACCTTGCCGAGAGATTTCCGCGGAATGGGGCGCTCAGCGCATCAAGGGATTATCGGTCACAAAGGCGCTTGCGCACGCGGTGACCGCGCCGTTTCGCAAATCGGTAGACACCGCGCAGAAGGGAACCGAGACTAGTTTGATCGAGCGATTCCTTTATCCCAAATTTGGGCCTGGTCAAATGTGGGAAGAAGTGGCGCGTCAAGTGATTCAACGCGGCGGCGTCCTGCATCTTCGCCATCGCGTCATCGGAATCGAACGCACGGACTTTAACGTGACTGCGGTAAATGTGCGCGACGAAGTCACGGGATCGGTCCGGCGGGTAGCTTGCGACTATCTCATTTCAACGATTCCGGTTCGGGATCTCACTGCGTTCCTCCGCCCCGCAGATCAGCAGGTCACGCGGATCGCGGACAAGCTTCCCTACCGAGATTTTATGACGGTGGGGTTGTTGGTTCGCAAAATGAAGACCGCTGGCGGACGATCCGATCGGATGTCGGGCAACGGGATGCCGCCTGATAATTGGATTTACATTCAAGAACCCGACGTGAGAATTGGACGGCTGCAAGTATTCAATAATTGGAGTCCGTTCATGGTCGCCGATCCGAACACAATCTGGTTGGGCCTGGAATACTTCTGCCGAGAGGGCGACGATCTCTGGTCCATGGAGGATGGACGGTTCATTGACTTTGCGGCCGGCGAACTAGAGAAAATAGGAATACTCAACCGCAAAGACGTACTTGATGGAACTCTTGTTCGTGTACCGAAGGCGTACCCCGCCTATTTTGGCGAATACAGAGAGTTTGGAAAGGTACGCGCGTACTTGGATCAGTTCTCGAATCTTTATCCCGTTGGGCGAAACGGGATGCACCGGTATAACAATCAAGATCACTCCATGCTGGCGGCAAACGGCGCTGTTGGCTCGATCATCAACTGCGGCCAGGGCAAGGCGGAGATCTGGCGAGTCAATGCCGAAGACGAGTACCACGAAGAAATTGGCGAGATCGCTTGATTGATGGCCCGGCCACTGACATAAATTGTCATAGAGTGACGACAGACGTCTCCTGTGGCGCCATAAAACGACGCGCCTATGTCAAACCTTCGTGCGTAAATGATAAAATAATCAAATAATTTCAATAGCTTATACCCTAGACTCGAATGTTGGCACAGCGCTTGCTGTTCTCATATCACCGGCACAGGCCGTTGTTCGAATTCAAAGTTTTCTGTGTATTCATTCAGGAGTCAATAAATGCTTAAGCAAATCCAAAAGGGTTTCACGCTCATCGAATTGATGATCGTGGTTGCGATCATCGGTATTTTGGCCGCGATCGCGATCCCGGCTTATCAGAACTACACCATTCGTGCGCAGGTCACGGAAGGTCTGTCACTGGCCGATGGCTGGAAGACAGGCATTGCCGAGTTCTATGCTCAGAACGGCACGTTCCCCACCGGCTCTTCTACGACTGGCAGCTCGACCCAAATCATCGCTGCGGGCGCCACGACCGGCAAATACGTCTCTAGCGTAGTGGTCGGACCGACCGCCGGTCAGATTGTCATTACGTACGGCCTCCAGGCGAACGCCAAGATTACCGGCCTCACGCTGGACATCTCGCCGGGCTTGAGCGGGAACAACGATGTCGTATGGGTGTGTGGTAAGGCGGGAGCACCAAGCGTTATCGCGTCAGCCCCGCCGGCCGATGCCAGCACAGTCCCGGTTCAGTACTTACCCGGTGCCTGCCATCTCTAGTATTCGGACTTAGTAGGTCTGAATGCCACAAGAGCAGGAAGCCCCTCCAGGAGGGGCTTCCTTTTTTGGTGAACCAATCACCCTGCCCAGGTGCTGAAACAGCCGCGACCCGCCGTCTGATTATGGGAACACTATCACGCAGCGTTTCCGGGCGTATGTGCGAGTATTGGCGCACATTTGACAATTGCTCACCTTGTAACAGGTAGTAGACTAGCGTTTTCTAGCGCTTGGGGTTTCCGTAAGTCCATGAATGACAACGCAATAGCTGTAGTCGGTAGCGCCAGCCGCGCGGCATTGGGCGGTCTCGCCCAGCGTCTCGTCCAAGACGGGCTGCTGGACGAAGCGGTCATGCAAGACGCAATTGCGCGTTCCAAGGAGAAGCGTCTCAGCCTAGTCACTCATCTTGTAGCGTCAAATCTAGCGACAGCCCGCGATATCGCCATTTCCGCGTCGAACGAGTTTGGCGTGCCTTTGCTGGATTTGGATGCGGTCGCACCTGATATGGACGCGGTTCGCGCAGTGAGCGACAAGCTCATGCAGAAGCACCGTGTGTTGCCGCTGATGAGGCGCGGCAAGCGGCTGTTCCTGGCCGTTGCGGATCCGACCAATCTGCATGCGTTGGATGAGATTCGCTTCCAGACTTCGATGAGCATCGAGTTCGTCGTGGTGGAAGACAACAAGCTGCAAGCGGCCGTCAACAAAGCCATCGATCAGGCCGAAGCGGCCATGCCGAACTTGGCCGACGACGATTTCGATCTTGAAAACCTGGAAGTCACCGGTGGCGACGAAGACCCCAATGCGGAAGCGCTGGGCCGAGACGATGTGGAAGATGCGCCCATCGTGCGCTTCGTCAATAAAATACTGCTCGATGCGATAAAAAAGGGGGCTTCGGACATTCACTTCGAGCCCTATGAAAAATCATTCCGCATCCGCACGCGATTGGATGGCGTGCTGAAGGAAGTCGCCCTACCCCCCGTGCAGCTGGCGGTCAAGATCGTCGCACGCCTAAAGGTCATGGCGCGACTCGATATTGCTGAGCGTCGCGTGCCGCAAGACGGTCGAATCAAAATGCGGCTTTCCAAGAATCGCGCCATCGATTTCCGCGTCAGCACTTGTCCGACGCTGTTTGGCGAAAAAGTGGTTACTCGTATTCTTGATCCTTCGAGCGCGATGCTTGGTATCGACGCGCTCGGATACGAACCGGTGCAACGCGAACTGTACCTTAAGTACCTCGCCAAACCGCAGGGCATGATATTGGTTACCGGTCCTACCGGTAGCGGCAAGACCGTGTCGCTCTACACTGGTCTTAATATCCTCAACACCGAGGATTGCAATATCTCTACCGCCGAGGATCCGGCCGAAATCAATCTTCCGGGGATCAACCAAGTCAACGTAAACAATAAGGTCGGGCTGACGTTTGCTTCGGCGTTGCGGGCGTTCCTGCGCCAAGATCCGGACGTGATCATGGTCGGCGAAATCCGTGATTTGGAAACTGCCGAGATCGCCATCAAGGCCGCGCAGACCGGGCACTTGGTACTCTCGACTTTGCACACCAACGATGCGCCGCAAACTCTCACGCGATTGGTCGACATGGGCGTCAAACCCTATGCAATAGCCACTTCCGTGAGTCTCATCATTGCGCAGCGCTTGGCCCGAAAACTGTGCAACAACTGCAAACAACCGATCGACATCCCTCCCGAGGCTCTGAAAAAGGAAGGGTTCGAGGCCTCGGATATCGAAAGCGGAATTAGGGTGTTTAGAGCTGTCGGCTGCGGCCAATGCACCGACGGCTATAAGGGTCGCATGGGGATATATCAAGTCATGCCGGTCACCGAAACCATCGGGCGCATCATCATGGAGGGTGGGGGCGCCATGAATATCAACGATCAGGCTACCAAGGATGGGATTTGGAATCTGCGCCGCTCTGGTCTGCAGAAGGTGAGAGACGGTATAACGAGTTTGGAAGAGGTTAATAGCGTCACTATCGATTAGAAAGTTATCGTAAGGATTGATTTATGGCGATATCTGCAACGGCTGCAAAAAAAGACATCCAGTTCCATTGGGAAGGCAAGGACAAACGCGGCAATAAAGTGCGCGGCAAGACTCTTGCGGTCAACGAAGCCGCGTTGCGCGCCGATTTGCGACGCCAGGGAGTCGCGCCCACCAAAGTAAAGACCCAAAGCTCTGCATTTAGATCAGGCGGAAAGGTAAGCAACGAGGATATCGCGGTATTCAGCCGCCAACTAGCGACGATGATGTCGGCCGGCATTCCGATGGTGCAATCCTTCGAGATCATCGGCAACGGACATGAAAAGCCGGCGATGCAAAAATTGGTACTCGACGTCAAGGCTAACATCGAAGGCGGCAGCACACTTCACGAGTCCTTGGCTAAACATCCATTGTATTTTGATGATCTATTCGTGAACTTGGTCGAGGCCGGCGAACAGGCTGGTGCACTCGAGTCTCTACTCGACAAAATTGCTACTTACAAGGAAAAAACGGAAGCCCTGAAGAAAAAGATCAAGAAGGCTCTCTTTTACCCGGCCGCAGTGTTAGTCGTCGCCGTCGTCGTGTCGATTATTTTGCTTATTTTTGTGATTCCGCAGTTCGAATCTCTGTTCAAGGGCTTTGGCGCGGATTTGCCTGCCTTTACCCAAATGGTCGTCAATTTGTCGCGGTTTGTGCAGCATCAGGGTTGGTGGATGGCATTAATGATCGGCGCCGGTATTTATGCGTTCCTGTACTTCAAAAAGCGGTCTAGGCCTATGCAGCGCGCGCTGGACCGGACGATGCTCAAATTCCCGATCGTCGGGCCGATTCTTCAGAAATCGGCAATTGCGCGCTTTGCGCGCACACTGTCGACCATGTTCGCAGCCGGCGTACCGCTGGTTGAAGCGATGCAATCGGTCGCCGGCGCCACCGGCAACATCGTTTACGAAGAGGCGACATTGCGCATGAAAGATGAAGTGGCGACGGGCCAAAGATTGCAGCGCGCAATGGAAAACGTGGGGCTATTCCCGAATATGGTAGTGCAGATGATCGCTGTGGGAGAGGAATCCGGCTCCCTCGACACCATGTCTGGCAAAGTTGCAGAGTTCTACGAAGCGGAAGTGGATAACGCCGTCGACAGCATGTCCAGCCTACTCGAGCCCATGATTATGGCGATTCTGGGCGTTTTAGTCGGCGGCATGGTGATCGCGATGTATCTTCCCATTTTCAAACTCGGTTCGGTTGTGTAACGCTCTTTCTGGACGGCAGGGACCTTTGTTTAGCCCATGCTGAACGATCTCGCCGCGCTCTACGCCGATAACCTCGTGCTTTTTGCGGGGTCGGTGTTTGTCCTCGGTCTTGTGATCGGCAGCTTTCTTAACGTCGTCATTTACCGCCTGCCCATAATGCTGGAACGCGAGTGGCGGTCGCAGGCAGCTGAGTTGCTACCAGCGACAGGCGATGCGGAAACGGCGGCAACGCCGGTGACACCAGAGCAATTCACTTTAAGTACCCCTCGCTCCGCCTGCCCAGCCTGCAAGGCGCCGGTCAAGGCCTGGCAGAACATCCCGCTGATCAGCTGGGTGCTCCTACGGGGGCGCTGCGCCTCCTGCAAGGCCAAGATTTCGGTCCGGTACCCCTTGGTCGAATTGACCACGGGAGTCCTCTCCGCTTGGGTGGCATGGCATTTTGGTTTCGGCGCTCCCGCAGCCTGCGCGTTACCGGTCACCTGGGCCTTGATTGCGCTCACGGGCATCGATATCGACCATCAATTGCTGCCCGATAGCATTACCCTGCCACTGATGTGGGCCGGCTTGCTCGCGGCGGTTATAGTGGGCCCGATTGCCGGCGGCCCGATTCCGGTGTCCGCGCACGATGCCATCGTCGGCGCGGCCTCAGGGTATGTGAGCCTCTGGCTGGTGTTCCATACGTTCCGCCTGATCACCGGCAAGGAAGGCATGGGTTACGGAGACTTCAAGCTGTTTGCCGCCTTGGGCGCCTGGCTGGGATGGAAGCTCCTACCGTTGGTGATCTTGCTCTCGGCCGCTGCCGGCGCACTCCTTGGGATCTTGATGATCGTGCTGCGCGGCCGCGACCGCAGCGCCCCGATGCCCTTTGGGCCTTACCTGGCTGCCGCGGGCTGGCTTGCCATGATGTACGGCGACGAGCTGGTCAACAGCTATTTGCGCGTGTCTGGCCTGAAGCACTAGCCATGGGGCGTCGCCTGCGCATCGGCCTCACCGGAGGCATCGCCAGCGGGAAAAGCACCGTTGCCCAACGATTCCTGGAACTCGGCGTTCCGGTC
>WNFI01113021.1_pt1 | contig 10885 bp, 11 predicted proteins | sample 5400471 | NCBI WGS metagenome assembly WNFI01 (sample SAMN13153348, study PRJNA577476) | soil metagenome | isolation source: 100 cm saprolite on Douglas fir-dominated hillslope | place: USA:California | collected 2013-09-17 | reverse complement strand
CGGCGCGCCCAAGTCCGATAAGACCGGCGACGCCACGGCCGCATTCGCCCGTCTCAAAGCCCTGGTGGGCGAGTGGCAGTCCGACAGCAAAGCGCGCCTCAGCTACGAGCTGGTCGCGGGCGGTACCGCCCTCGTGGAGCGCGAAAGCATGCCCGGCATGCCTCCCATGCTGACCGTCTACTACGTCGACGGCGACCGCCTCCTGCTGACGCATTACTGCATGGCCGGCAACCAGCCGCGTATGCAGGCCGGTCGATTCGATGCCGCAAGCGGCGAGATCGATTTCGACTTCTTAGACGCCACCAACCTTGCCACCTCCGCCGCCGGGCACATGCACAGCGCGAAAGTGTGGCTGACCGACAACAACCATTTTTCGAGCGAGTGGACGTACTACGAAAATGGCCAAAAGAAGTTCGGCGAGAAAGCCAACTACAACCGGGTACGATAGGAGAGACCATGCCTCAATACATGCTTTTGCTCCACCATGACCAATCAGGCTGGGCGAAGTTGAGTCCGGCAGAGCAGCAGAAGGCCACGGAGAAGTATATGGCCTGGTTTGAAAAGCCATTCAACGTCGGTAGTGGGCGTCTCGCTCCCGATCCTGGCCGCGTGATGCGCTCCGAGAACGTCGGCAGACGTTCGGCGCGTGACGGCTACGTGAAAGCCGGCGCTACTTCGCGGCCGGGAAGTAATCTTCCGCCAGCGCCGGCATCACCTCTACGGCGTCGCGCCAACACTGCTTCGCTTTGTCTTCCTCGCCGACGGCCTTCAACGCGTGCCCCAGGTTCAGCAGCGCCTCGCCAAAACCCGGTTTTGCCTTGCTCGCGCGTTCGAAAGCCTGGACCGCCTCGCCATGCCGGTCCACCTTCTGTAACAGGACGCCGGCGTTATAGGACAGCTCCGGCCAGATTTCGCCGGCCTCCGTGAGGCGGGCTTCTAATTTCACGGCCTCGTCCTGGTCCGCTTCCTCGACGGCCATGACCGCCAGGATGCGGAGAAACTCGACGGCGTTGGGCCTCTCCGTGAGTCCCTTTTCGATCAGCGCCTTGGCGGCGGCATTCTGGCCTGCGCGCCAGTAGGCAATCGCGAGATTGACCTCGCCGTCGAATCTCGCGTGCGGTTTGGTGGCGATTTTCTCCAGCGCCTCAATCGCGCCCAGATAATCTCCCCGCTCTACCAGCAGGTAGCCGAGCGTCAGCCAGGCGTCCTCCCGGTCCGGCTGTGCCTTCACCAGGCGTGCGTAGCACTTCTCCGCACTCTCGAGATTCCCGGTGCGATGGTAGAGCAAGGCAAGATTCCAGAGCGTCCCGCTGTGACTGGGTTCGATCTCCAGCGCCCGCTCGTAGGCCTGCCGCGCCTGTTCGAACTCCTCGTTTTCGTGGTGAACAATCGCCAGGTTCCCGAACGCTTCAGCACCGTCCGGACGAACCTTAATCGCCTCCTCGTAGGCAATTATGGCCTCCTGTGGCTTACCTTTCTGTTTGAGGGCCACGCCGAGATTGAACCAGCCCTCGTAAGAGTCGGGGACCGCTTGCACGTATTGCAAGCCGTAATGGGCCGCGACATCGTAATTCTTGCGAAGCAGGGCCGCGGTGATCAGCCCTTCGAGCGCCGCGCGGGCGCCCGGCTTGAGCTCCAATAGTTTCTCCGAGTATTCACGCAGATGACGCTCGTCTTTGCAGGCCGCGGCGACAGCCACCAGATTTACCAACAGGTCCGGGTCGTTGGGATGGATACGAAGGACCGTACGATAAAGTTCGTGCGACTCGTCGTACTTTCCCAGCAGGTGCAGAGCAGCGGCTTTGCCCATCATCGCCCGGTCGTGCTCCGGACTCCGCTCCAGGCAGCCGTCGAATTGCTTCAACGCGCCGGCTGCATCGCCGAGCTTGAGGAGGCAACCGCCCAGCCCCAGGCGCGCAACCCAGAGTTCCGGCGCCAAAGCCGTCAGTTCCCGGTAGCGTGCCGCCGCGTCTTTCACGCGGCCGAGCTTTTCAAGACACAGCCCGATATTGAAGATGACCGCCTTGTCCTTGGGCCGGAGCTGCATCACCTGCTCGTAAGCCTTCAGGCTCGCCTCATAATGCTCCAGTTCGAATTCGAGCTGGCCTTTGGTCCAGTGCAGTTCGGGTAGATTGAGACCGGCCTGGACCGCCGAATCGACCTCCTTCACCGCCTTGGCAGTCTTGCCTTCGGCATTCAATGCCACCGCCCGGGCCAGGGCCGGCAACTCGATGCCGCGTTTCTTATCGTCCGGCTCCAGAGTGTCCGCGCCGATCGGCGTGTGGACGTACTGTTCATCCACGACCCACAACCAGTGGTCGCTGTACTCAGCCATGCGTTCTTTATCTACGTCAGCCACAAGCAACTCCGCTCTTACTCATCGGTACGTTTAGGGTTCCTATGTTTCCTTCCAAACAGCCCGCCGAGCTTTCCGAATAGTGTCGGAGCCTCAGCTTCGCTGTCCGTTCCGGCCGATCCTTGTTCCAGGTGCAGCATGGACCGGGTCATGTTCTTTTGCGAATCATTCTGGCCTTTCCGGCCCGCCGCAGTGCCGGCGCGTATCCTGGTTACCGGCCCGGAAGCGTTGCCGACCGCCATTTTCGGACGCAGTGGCAAGGGACCGTAGAAAAGCATCACCGGCTTGGTTCCCAGGGGAACTGTGGGAAAGCCCGCCAACAGCGCTGCCGGACCGGGGGCTAGCGTTGTAATCGTCAATGGCTTTAGCGCGCTGCGCACCGCAGGTGGCTCTGCGCTGGGACTGGAGGCTGCCACCGGTTGCGGCTCGCCGTTCGCCGGCTCGTGCGAGTCGCCCTGCATTCTCGACAAGACCTCCAGTACACGGCGCGGTGTGACTTCGAGCGGTCCGGCGTTTTCCGCCCCATTTCCGTTGACGGCCGCCGCGGGCGTTATGACCGTTCCGGTTTTGACAGTTTCGATAGACGCGGCATCACTCCCCTCGTCGGCGCCAGGGTCGAGTAAGGACAGCCCAGGCTCGAATGCCGGCCGCAGTTCAATTAGATACCGGAACGTCGCCATCGTCTCGATTTCGAGCGTGCCCTCATCGGGGGGCTGGGATGGCAGCGTCAACTCTACAAGTCCCGCCTTAGAAAGATCGTGTGTGACCGGCGTAGAGTTTGAAGTTCCCACAACCGTCGCGGGATTGGTGAACTCCGCGGCCGCGACGCCCAGCGCCAGCGGCTCGAATTCCCGCGGGTAGCCAACGGGCAACGAATCGCGGGTAATCGCAGCGGCCTCACGCAGGCCGGTCGTGCCAATCCCCGAATCCGAACGCACTGGGATGGCGTGCCCGGCTTCAACGCTTAGCGGAGATGCGGTATCAATTACGCTCGCATTGCCGCGCTGGGGTAGGGGACGCGTTGTTAGGAAATCGGCCTCCTGCTGCGACTGCAAGCCCCCCGCCTCCAATCGAGGACGTGCACTCTCCGGAAGCGAGGGGAGCGCCGGGGTATTTGGCGGGACCACTTGTTCCAGATCGACAGGCATCCACTCCAGCGTCCCGGACACCGCTGAGACTTCAAACCGCTGGAATTCATTCACGTAGGCGACAACTTCGATCTCGGGCTCTTGGGGTTTCGGTGGCTCTTTCGGCTGTTCGGGCTTTCTCGACTGTTTTGTCGCTTTGGGCAGATTTGCCGCTTCCGGAAGAGTAGCCGCTTCCTCAAGATCGGGCGCTTTCGGTAAATCGAGAACCTCCGGCTTGACCTCGACCGCAGGGCTCACCTCAACTTCGGCCTCGACCGGAGGTTTCGGCGGCGCCTCCGCTTTCTTCTTGCCTCGTTTTGCCTCTTCCGGGCGCGACTGCGCCTGAAGTAGCCTGCTCACGGCTAGCTTGTTATATTCCTCGTGGTATTTGTCCCTGTGAGCATCCGAACAGAACTCCCCTCCGCTCGTTAGCTTACGGAACAGTGGCAGGTGCTTGCCGCAGTACAGGCAGCGCATATACCAGTAATCGGCTCTCTAGTACGAATTGTAGAGGGCCTTAGAACGTTTATTTTGCGTTTGAGGTGGAACCCTTCAAAATCGCGCCGCGGCCGATAGGCGAAACGCATTAGTCTTGGCCGCCGCGGTCTTCAAAATGCGCGTTTTTGCACAGTTTTCCGATTGCCAGCACGAAACCCTAAAGTTGCCGCCCACTCAGACGATCATATTAGCGACTGAGCCAATAACCTGAGGTGAGGCATCGAAGCCCTCGTGTCGTCCGTCGAACCGGAAAGGGTTAGTAACCGGTCAGGAGAACCATGGCCAAACACGAAGCATTAAAGACGCAAATCGAAACGCTTCGCAACTCAATACCGGAGCTGCGCGGCGTACTCTTAGCCTCGAACGAGGGATTGCCAGTCGCACATTCCTTGTCCAACGGCACGGATCCAAACCGGGTTGCCGCAATGGCCGCCGCGGCCTCCAGCCTCGGCCGGCGCATCAGCGACAGTCTGAATACCGGAACTCTCTCCGAAGTGAGCATCCGCAGCGATGACGGAGTGTTGTTCATTTACTCCGCGGGCCAGAAGGCGGTTCTGGCGGTGATGGGCCCCATGGGCTCGAACGCCGGCTTGATCCACCTCGAAGCGCGCGACGCTGCCAAACAGATTGGAGACCTCTTCTAGGTAGCGCAGGCTTTAGCCTGTGAAGCCTACTTGATCTTCTCGTCTCTCTCCACTTTCCCGTCGCGGATATGGATGACGCGATGGGCGTGCAGGGCGATGTCGTGCTCATGAGTCACCAGCACGATGGTGTTGCCCTGCTGATACAGGCGCTCGAATAGCGCCATGATTTCTGTGCCTGTCGCCGTGTCCAAGGCGCCCGTCGGCTCGTCCGCGAGCAGTATCGACGGGTTGTTCACCAGCGCCCGCGCCACAGCGACACGCTGCCGTTGACCGCCCGACAGCTCGTTCGGCTTGTGGAACATCCTCGGTTCCAGATCCACTGCCCGCATTGCGCCCCTGGCGCGTTCCGCCCGCACATCCGCCGGGATACCCGCGTAAATCAGCGGCAGCTCGACGTTGTGCAGCGCGGTCGCCCGCGAGAGCAGGTTGAAGGTTTGAAAAACAAACCCGATCTCCTTGTTCCGAATGCGCGCCAGCTCATCGTCGCTCATGTCGCTGACCAGCTTGCCATTGAGATAGTAAAGACCCTTGGACGCCGTATCCAGGCAGCCGATAAGGTTCATCAAAGTCGACTTGCCCGAACCCGAGGGTCCCATGATCGCGACGTATTCGCCGCGCCGGATCTCGATGTCCACGCCGGAGACGGCATGAATCTCCTGGTCGCCCATGATATAGGTCTTCCAGAGATCCTCGGTGTGGATCACGATGCCATCGCGTTTGAGCTGCTGGCCGCGCTCGGCCTTTTCCTGAGTTGCTAATGCGGTTGCCATGGTTGGATTAGGATGTCTCCGTCTTCACCGGCGCTTTGTTGTCGATTTTCACCGTGGCCTCGTTCCGCAATGTGCGGATCACCTTGTAGCTTCCGGTGACGATCTCGTCGCCTTCGTTCAAGCCTTTCACGACCTCGATATCGGTGGCGCCCGTGATTCCGGTATCCACCTGGCGGAACTCGGCTTTGCCATTGGCGATCACAAAAACGCCCTGGATCTCTTCCTTGTTGGCCTTTTCAACAGCCGGATCCACCTTGGCCGCCGCTTGAACGCCATTCTTGGGCGGCGGCGCAAGCTCGCCTTTCTGCCGAACCGTCAGGGCCTGGATCGGAATGCTCACGGCGCCTTTGCGGGTAGCCGTTACCACTTTGGCCGTGCAGGATAAACCGGGGCGAATGTCGCTCGGGGGATTGTCGAGGGCAATCACGACTTTGAAATCCTTGGCTTCCTGGCTGGAGACGGCGCTCTGCGATGCGGCCAGACCGGTCGACCGGAGGATGGCGGTATTGCCGATCTCGGTCACATGCCCCTTGAAGGTCTTGTTCGGGATCGCATCAATCGTGATGTCCGCCTGCTGATCCAGTTTGACGTTGACGATGTCGGTTTCGTCTACCTTTACCTCCGCCGTGATCAGGGACATATCGGCCACCGTCATGATCGTGCTGGCCACCGAGCTCTGGATACCCGGCACGACGGTTTCCTTGGCCTGGGCGACCCGCCGTTGCGCGGACAGCTCCTGAGCCAGCGATTGGGCTTTCATCGACTTCGACTGCTGCACCCGGGTCTCGGCGTCTTTTACCATGGCAAGCGCGGAATCATACTCGGCCTTCTTCTGGTCGTAGTCCTGCTTGGCAAGCAGCTTACCTTTATAGAGCTCTTCGGCGCGGTCGATGTTCAGCTTGGTCCTCTGCAATTCGGCCTTGGCCTTGTCCAGGCCGGCGTTGGCGGTGGCGATGGCGTCTTCCGCGGCCTTGGCGCCCGCTTCGGAGGCTGCGGAATCGGCCTCCGCGGACCGGATGGCCGCCTGCTGCGCCGCGACGTCGGCGCCGGGCTGCGTGTTTTCGATCTGCGCTACAACCTGGCCCTTCCGCACATGGTCGCCTTCCTTGACCCGGATGTCGGTGAGCGGGCCCATGGCGTTGGCCCCCAGGTTGATATAGTTCTTCGGCTTAATCTCGCCGGAGGCCGTCACAATGGCAGTGAGGTCCTGCCGCACGACCCTCCCGGTCTGTACGGTGACGATGCCGCGCTGGTTCATCTTGATGCTGGCCAGAATGCCGCCGGTGACCAGCAACACCAAAAACAGGATTAGGAAGACCTTCCACTTACGTTTCACGTTTGCCACTCTCCTCGTCGGGTTCAGTAACTTAGACGAGGAGTCCTTTGAATTTGTTCTGTTAATCTATTGTCGCGCAGTTTACCGAAACGCCGCCACTGAGGACACGGTCCGAGCGGGCGTTTTATTACAGGAGGGCGTCCGCCGGCCCCCGGCGGAGCTACACTTGCATCGTGAAGAGACTTGGAGTCGCGTTACTCGCCTTCGTCCCCTCCCTGGCGGTCGCTGCGCCCGCGCCAACCGTTGCGGAAGCGAAGAAGTTCATCGAAGATGCCGAGGTAAGACTCCTGGCGCTGGCGGTGGAATCAAACCGCGCCGACTGGGTGCGATCGACCTACATCACCTACGACACCGAAATCCTGGCCGCGAAGCGCGATGAAAGGAGCATCGCAGCGACCATGGAACTGGCCAAGCAGGCGACCCGCTTCGATCTTCTCAAGATGCCCGAGGACCTCTCGCGCCGCTTCAAGCTGCTGAAGCTTTCGCTCACGTTGGCCGCGCCGTCCAACCCGGCGGAGAGCGAAGAGCTGACCCGGATCGTCTCGCAAATGGAAGGCACCTACGGCAAGGGCAAGTACCGCCCGCCCGGGAAGACCGACTGCCTCGATATCGAGCAGCTCAGCGAGATTTTGCGCCACAGCACCGATCCGAAGGAGCTTCTGGATGCCTGGGTTGGATGGCACAAAATCTCCGTCCCGATGCGCGAGCCGTTCCAAAAATACGTGGCACTCGCGAACAAGGGCGCGCGCGAGCTGGGATTCGCCGACAGCGGCGCGATGTGGCGCGCAAAGTACGACATGCCGCCCGACGCCTTCGCGGCGGAGGTGGATCGCTTGTGGGATCAGGTGAAGCCGCTTTACCTGTCGCTACACGCCTATGTCCGGTCCAAGCTGCGCGAGAAATATGGCGACCTGGTTCCCGCCAACGGTCCGATTCCGGCCCACCTGCTGGGGAATATGTGGGCCCAGGAATGGGAGAACGTCGACAAACTGGTGGCGCCGCAGAACTCGGACGCGGGCTACGATCTGACGGCCATTCTGAAACAACGCAACACCGAGCCCAAGCGCATGGTGCGCTACGGCGAGAGCTTCTTCACGTCCCTTGGCTTCGAGCCCCTGCCGGCGGCGTTCTGGGAGCGCTCCCTGTTCGTGAAGCCGCAAGACCACGACGTGGTGTGTCACGCGAGCGCCTGGGACATCGACGCGAAAGACGACCTGCGCATCAAGATGTGCATCGAGATCAATGCCGAGGATTTCGTCACCATTCATCATGAGCTGGGCCACAACTTCTACCAGCGTGCTTACATGAATCAGCCGTTTCTCTTCCGCGACAGCGCCAACGACGGGTTCCACGAGGCCATCGGCGACACTATCGCGCTCTCGGTCACGCCCGAATATCTGGTGAGTGGAAGCTGCGGTTGAAGTACCAGGGCGTTGCGCCCCCCGCGCCGCGCAGCGAAGCCGACTTCGATCCGGGCGCGAAATACCATGTCGCCGCGAACGTGCCGTACACGCGTTATTTCCTCGCCGACATCCTGCAGTTCCAGTTTCATCGCGCGCTATCGAAGATCTCCGGCTGCACGGGTCCGCTGAACCGCTGCTCCATCTACGACAACAAGGAAGCAGGCCGCCGCCTGAAGGCCATGCTGGAGATGGGCCAGAGCCGCCCCTGGCAGGACGCCCTCGCGACTCTGACCGGACAGCGCGAGATGGACGCCACCGCGATCCTCGACTACTTCGCGCCGCTGAAGAAGTGGCTGGACGAACAGAATCAGGGCAAGCCCGTAGGCTGGTAAAAGCGCGCACCGATTCAAAGCCCCATAAGAATTCGCAACCGGTCTTCTACTTCTTGAAGCGCGTACACGGAAACCCGCCCGCGCAAACGCTTAAGCCTCTTCTTGGAGACAGAGCGCACGTTCTCACACTGAATGAAGCTTTCAGAGACAAGTCCACCCTCGGGCGGCTTGATGTGCACGTGCCAGCGAATCCCTCGACGAGTACGAGTGATCGGCACCACGACTACGAGGTCCGCGGGCCCGACATTGAAAAGGTCCACGGAGACAATGAGCGCCGGCCTGACACCGGCCTGCTCGTGTCCGGTCGTCGGATCAAAACTGAGATCCCACACATCGCCGCGAGTGGGTTCGGAAGCGTTCATTTCTTACTCAGGCCATCGGCGACGGTCTGTTCCCAGGGCTCCCGCTCCCGGAGTTCCTCCTTCCATGCCTTGGGATCGCCCTTCAAGGCCTGGAAGTCGGCGTTCGCGCCACGCAAAAACCTCTCACGGCGGAGGCGTTCAATCGCGCTGTCCAGAACTTCCTGCATGGATTGCCCATCCTCTCGAGCCATCCGCCGAAGCAGTTCGTGAGCGTGGGGACTTATTCGGACAATGGGAGTCCGGCTGAGAGACTTCATACCATTCAGTATACCCATTTGTCTACGGATCTGTATCCCGAACCCGCAGCCTCACGGGAGTCGGAACGTGGCCGATAGCCCTCGACCGAGAGAATACGCCTACTATTCCGGGATTGGCAGGTCGCGTAACTGCGTGGTCCGCTCTTGGGTCAACCAAGTTCGCCAGCTATCAGCGGCGACGTTCGGATACTTTTGACGGCCGAAAGTTACCCAGGCCGTCAGATAGGCGAGCCACCCACGTTCCGTTTCGCGTATGCCTTCCACCGTGACCGTTCCCTTGCTTTGACGCGCAGCCTTAAGAGCGTCCCGGTAAGACGCGTTCAATTCGGCATCCGCCTTGGCGTAGTCCGCGCTTGTGAAGCTGGGCAGTTTGCCGCTTTCAAATTGCGCCAGCGCGGCAATGAAGGCGTCGTTGAGGCCGGCCGTCTCGTAAGCCGGGATGATCACCGCGCCGGCGCCGTTCCGGTCGGTTTCCGCCTCGGAGCGCGCGGCGATAAACGCGTCCGCAGCTTTTCGCAGCTTGGCAAATGCCTGCTTGTCGGCGGCGCTCCATTTGGCGATAATCGCGTCCTGCTTCGCACTGCGGACCTGGTCGTCCCTGCCATCGCATGCGCCATCGGCGCCGATCCCGTGGAACATGATGGGTCTGGGGATGTCATCGCAGACGTCAAAATCCGAGTCCTTGGAATTCTTCGCCTTGAGCTCCTCGAGATGCTGGACGCGGGGGCCGCTGTCGGGCATCGTATTGCCATCGCACGCGAACCGGAGAGCCAGATCGAGGTTACGGGCAACTCCGCGTCCATTGGCGTATACCATCATGAGAATGTCGCCGCCGAGGAAGTAGTCGTCCTCGGCGCGTTTTTGGCCGAGTTCGGTGTAGGCGCACAACCGCGCCTTTTCCGGGTCGGCGGGAGCGCCTAAGCCGTAATAGAGATCCATCGAAGCGCACTTCGCCAGAGCCTTCGCCTGCTGCGGAGTTGGTTGATCCCCCCTTGGAATGGGAACAGTCTTGTATTTCGAGCATGCCGGAGGCAGATCCGGAGTTGGTTGGCCGAAGGCCGTTGCGAACGATACGGCGAGACGAAGAACCGCCCCGAGTGATAGCGGCTGGTTATGCGTAGGTATGTACCTGGATGCGGTCGAACTTCACGACATTCTCAAAATCACAGAGCGGCGTTCCCGCGCGAACCACCGGCACCACCGTCACCGTGATCTCCTTGCTTTGCGCCAGCGCATTCCGAATCGCTTCCGTCGCGATTATGACCTTTTTCGCGGGACCTAAGGGATGGGACGGGCGGGGATCGTATTGGCGTGGCGTCCCGCGAACCTCGCAGTGGCCCACGTCGCCGAAGCAGCCGCCGTGTCCGAAGATGTGGAACGACCCCGCGTAGCCGCTGCCGGCGGCCTTCGGCGTGTTGGCGTCCGCGGTTGCGTTGTTGATGAAGACTCGCCCCTCATACGATACGCCGGAATGGTCCACGCCATCGAAGATCAGGTCCGCCCGTTTGAACTTTGAGCCCAGACCCTGGAGGCTGATCTTTCCGGAAACGTACTTCTTGGCGGGCTTCCGTTTTGGATCTACCACCGGAGCGCCCGCTGGAGGAGCGGCGGCTTGCGGAGCGGCCACTGGTTTCTTGGAAGATTTCTTGGTTGCCATATGCGTTTACCTTCTTATGCGTTCACCGCCACAGCAGCGTCAGCGTAGTCGTATCCCAGACGGCTGATGTCCAACACGTCCCG
>WNFI01334173.1_pt1 | contig 10886 bp, 14 predicted proteins | sample 5400471 | NCBI WGS metagenome assembly WNFI01 (sample SAMN13153348, study PRJNA577476) | soil metagenome | isolation source: 100 cm saprolite on Douglas fir-dominated hillslope | place: USA:California | collected 2013-09-17 | reverse complement strand
ACAACAGGCTGATGATGATCGTGCATTAATTTGTGATGACAGCTCCTCGCAAGACAAACAGATCCAGCTGCTTATCTTGGGACAAAAGGGTCTTGTCTTTGATTACGAAACTGTTGGCCGTGACAGCAAAAGTTTCAGCAAGGAGCTTTACCTCTGGGGTCAAGAACAGACAGAAGAGATTAAGGATGGTCAGTTGCCATTGGGATACCCAATGGAACTGGAGAGCTGAATGACCCTCTCCTCTAGTGTCCGATCGTCTTGCATATCTAAATTACGTCCAGGGTACTCTCAATTCAGACCTCTCATCCAAGATAGACGCGTCGCGTGTACCTTTCAAGACAGCACGTAATACTGGGACCGGCCTTGCAAGCAAGCGTTCACAGCAGGCTGGGGTTGAATCGCAAATCGCCCGAATCCGCTCCGACATTAGTTCCGGCAGGGCACCCCCAGTTGCACAGACCAAACTTGCCGAGCTCGAACAGCAAAGAACAGCATTACTCAAGGAGACTGATCCAGAGGATAAAAACCTCAAACAACAGAAGCTGGATGCTCTTAAGCAGAGCGAGAGGACCAAGTGGCAGGCGGTACGCGAGTACGCCGAGAAGCTGATTCTCCTTAGCCAAGCTGGGGATGCCCTCTTGGACGTGATGCCCGCTGCACCTGTATCGCTTTCAAACGCGTACAATGGGGCCCAGCAAACGGCAGCGATCCGTCGCCAAGTGCAGCAGCTGCTTGATGACTTCAAGCCTGGAAACTATCGCTCGCCATTCACGCCCGAAAATGATGCGCAACAGACGTCTCACTCAGGAGGAACGTCGGTTGACAGCTTTGGAGTTACACACCAGAGTGAGCTTTCACGGACACCTAGCGTGGCCGACAAAGTCAACCAAGACGATGCGGCACTCGCTGCTCTTGCGGCCGAGCAGCATGCCAACTCTCCTCCTGAAGGTATCAATCCTTCGACACTCAATAATGCTCCTGCACCTATTCCCGCATCTGTACACTCGCAAACATCTGGTAGTGCTGCGACGTCATCTGCACCAGTCCCAGTCCCGACATCTGGTGCAGTCTCGTCGCCGGGTGGTCCAACTGCGCCCTTCCATCAGACCAGTCCACTAACCTCTTCTTCCCGTATGTATGCGAGCCCAGACAGTTTGAGTGGTTCAGGCCCGCCTCATACCGACACTACAGCATCCGGCGGCTTGGATCCGTCGATGCCCTCCTCGCACCCGACTATGGCTGAGACTGGCGTCCCGCTTAAGGACGACGGAACAGGACCTGGCCCATTGTCGGGCTCGCTTCGTAAGAACACAGATGATGATGCTCCGCACCCTAGCGGACCTGGAAACGACTGGGCTAAGCCTCCCAACCATACCTACGAGACAGCTGAAGAAGAGAAGAACAGGATTCAGCGAGAGGAGAGGGAGAGAGTTTTGAGGTTTGGTCCTTCGAAGGCTGGTCCATCTGCCGGGAATCTTCTACCGCCCTCTGCCGGGGGGAGTGAGAACCATGAGAGCGCTGAAGAGGAAAAGAAGATGCTCGAGAGGGAAGAGAGGGAGAGGGTCCTGCGCGCGGACCGTGATGGTCATCCTCAGGACGATGACCCCAAAGATGAACCCCCAGCTTATGACGGCTGAACCATGCACGTTTCAACAGCAGATCTCATGTGGTGTTGTATACCTAACCATGCTTTTACCTCTTCGGTTATTCATGATCACTCTGAGAGTCTGAACCCACGATTGGCATCACAAAACCTGTACTTGTATTCCAGGAATGGATCAATGTTGGTAGTCACGTAACGACCCAAGGGACTTCAAATAGCACAAAGTCGAAGTATTCCTGTTCCATGAGCGCCTGATATTCTCCCGTGTTCAGGTCTTCGTCCTTTCCACCACCCTTTTTACCCTTTCCTGCCTTTCGCCCCAAATACGCAAAGTGCAATGTGAAGACGTTAAGAACGCGCTTTGTTGACTTCGGATCGGGCTATCAAAGGATGAAACGGTCAAATTAATACTGTGGCAGATCTGCAATTGCACCCACCTTTATTATTAACCCGGTATAATTTGCTGGCAAACCGAAGCGAAGCACACTCTCAACAAATAAACGGATGACTTTCAGGTGGACCAAGACCTGATAAGCTTCTGAAAAATTTGTCCGTGCTATACGAAGCATCTCTAACTACATCACAGGTCAATAGGAGCCTAGAGTACAGAGTCAGCTACGTACCCAGAGTTCCTTCTCGGACTCTTCGGCAGCCCCTAATTCGGCATTATGCTTCTCGAGCGAGTTATCTTCATACGTAAATTCTCGCACGACAAACCTACAGTAAAAATGGAAGATTAGGAGATGTGGAAGAGGCGACTCTTCCACATACCTGTTTTCTCGGCATTTCTGGGTGAACTGATCTCTCGACTTCTTGAAGATTGTCGTGCTAAACAAATTGAAGTCCTCATCTTGGCATATTATTCTACGGGAAACAACCATAAGCATGAACGCTTAAATATGTGCATGCTTCATACTTTGAGGACCGAGGCACGACCATTGGTGCCAAGCGTTCATATTTGGAGTTCCATTCATCGACATTGTTCCTTGAGGGACGTTAATTACCGTCCCACTGGTGTACGAGGAAGCTCACTTCGGAACTGCAACGAATACAATCTCCAGATACTCCGATTCAATTATGTGCTCCCTCTTGACGATTCCAACAAGCGAACGCGTCGAGAGATTTCCTCTGAAGGAAACAACAATAAGCGACAGTATCTCCCGTTGAAAGCATTACATTACGCGGTCTTTCTTTGCAATTGCGTCAGAGACCCTTTGGCAAGGTTATAGCTATTGAGTCTATTCTTGGTGACATTATCAATCAATGTCATTCCCTGATAAAATCGGAGAATATGGGTACTCTTCACTGACAGACCTGTGGCGACAATGCTTACTTTGACTAGTCCATCAACCAATTCGCGCAAACTTCGTTGAGCGCCATACTTGCTGGAGTTCCATCTCCATCCGTTCAGAAGATAATCATCCACGCTTCTCTCATCAACCAAAACATGTTCCGCGAGTCGTTGGGGGTCATTGTTCAGGAGGTTTCGTAGTATGTCAACTATCTTGGCGATAATGGTCGTGAAAGCACTGTCATGCTTTGGTAACTCCTCAGAGAGTGACACAAGAAGATCGAGTGTTCCTGTCTAGTAGTCACTGATATCAGGGATCCCTCTTCTTGATGAGCGCACTATAGCGCTAACCCACTTTCAATGATGGTACTTCTAGTTCCGAAAGATTGGATGGCGACAGGGCCTTTGATTGGCTCAATTTCCCGCGGATTTCCTGAAGCATTCCTTCTGAATCTCCATCATTAGGCACGGATACAAGCCATGTGCTAAGATCGGAAGGCATAAGAAGACGAGTGGTTCAAGAAGTGGAACTGGAGAGGTCGACGAAAAGATCCGGTCACGTGGATCGCGACTAGTTTTAATTTAACGAGCGCATGTGTGGCACACTCCTAGTCCTGTTAGCCACTTTGGCGCTCTTCGGGTAAGGTTCTACACCTACGCAGAAAAGGAAATGCGGTTGACCTGTTATGGTGGTGTCTTCAGGATTTCGAATGCAATCGACGTTGAGGGGAGTATAGTGTGGAATGTATTTTGTCCAGGTGCGTCCCCCAAACTTAAGCGTTGAGGTACTCATCATTCTGACCTTCTCCTGGCCGTTCTCGCAGATATAAAGTCTTTTCATTCTCAAACAAAGGTTGTACTGGATGGAGGTCTCTACAAAGCGAGTGTACGCAGGGATGGCGGATTTACATTGTGAGCCGTTCTTTTTTCTAACTCTTGCAGAGGTCAGTTCATCTATGTGGCTGCGTAGTTTCAATGTCAAACCTGGTGCCTATCTTCTTGAAGTGCTAGCTAGGGACCACGTCTTTGATCAGGTGTGCATGCATGCCCGGCGTTCTGGTTGTTTTCACTTAGTGTGAGGCGTTCCTAGTTACGAGTTGATGTCCATCAGGAGTCATCGTCCTCCGAGAAGCCGGATGTATTGTCTCACGTACCGACAGAGAGAGAAGCATTATCCGCGCCCACGTTGACCGTTCCAAGTGTCGAAGTGCGACCGTTTCCGCTTGGGACATCTTTTTCTCCCTCCCATCCCCATCCTATCCTAACATACCCAATTCTCCTTACCGCACGTCAGAGAAAAGAATATTTTGTTCCTCCAGAAAGCTTCGATATTCTTCCCATGCTAAAGAACCCAATGGTAATGATGATGATCTTCGTCTGCATTACCCTGTTCATTCTACCGAAGGCTATGGTGAGTATCGAGCTACGTGCTTGTTATGAGGGTGCTTACAAAGGGATGCTTTTCTCATTAGCAAAACATGGATCCCGAAATGGTGAAGGAGATGTCTCAACGACAAAACCGTATTATGAACATGCAGAACAAATTGCAAAGCGGAGATTTCAGCGGGTGAGCATTAAAATCCGCCTAATATGGTTCTATGTTGTACCCCGAATTAACGGTGGCCCAGGTTCGCCTCTGGCGTCATGGAGGATGTCAATAGAGCGAAGGGACCGGCGGACGAACAGTCATCTGTTTCCTCGAAGAGAGTAGCTTCGATGCCAATAGCACCTTCAGCCGGTTCGAATAAAAGATCAGTTCCGAAACGGAAGCGATGATGGCAAAAGCTGCGCGTTCTACCCTATTTGGTACATAGATGAGGAAGTGCCACTGACTGACATTGTTAACTCACCCTTTCCGTTGCACAGTACAGTGATTCTTATGTTCACCGGGCCCGGAAAATACAAAGTTATATAGACCAGAGTCATAGAGTCATTCACACGGTCTAAGTATACGTTACGGGTCACAACTGTGTCCTGTCGTCCCCGCTAAAAACTATTCGGCCGCAGGCCGGCTTCTGGGAGGGAAAATCGGGTGAACTAAAGGTTTCGTGATGAAACCTGGACTATCTTTTAATTGTCATTATACAAAACTGAATGACCCCGCACTCGATCCCACAGATCGGATATAATTAGTGCGAGTCCCATATATACATGGTGGGGTTCAAGGAAATCGCCCGCGAAAGAACTATCAAGCTGATCATATATCTGACTGATGCGAAGATGTGTACTACCCAAGGTTACAGAGGACGTTTGTCGGGGATGTATTGCGCAGCGTTTGGTGTGCGTGATTTCTTCGTCCCTCACAGCAACGGCTGGGCCTCAGCTGGTGGACAATGGACCAGCATGGCAGGAGAACCATATTCTTTTCAGATATTACTCCACATCAGCGGCATGTGCCACTTGGTGAGGGATTCTAAACAAAAAGAAGAGTTAGCCTCTTCTCTTTGTTTAGAATCCCTCACTTCGGAGACTCGCGACGCTACACCACGTATTAATTGATTACACATACCCGCATGATATTAAGATCAAATTGAAGGCTCGCAAAGTCCAGCGTACACTCAGTACAGCACGTTTTCGAGAAGCGGGGGACAGATTCGAACTATTCTAATCGCCGTGAAGGTCCATATTCCTTACTATTGTAATTGTGTACATCCCTGTGGGGGCTTATAATTGGCAGAAGTATAGCCATGAAGCCACGGCACAGATTGCACAAACTCATGTGCAGGATGCTCCCCTAGTGTAATACGGGACCGTACGCGAGTCACGCGCTTTATCAATTCGATTCATCATCATCATCATTCCACAAACTCTACTGTCTTCTGTCGTTGGGAAAATATGGGCGGAAAATTGAATGTGATCGTCTGAGGGGAACGAAGGATCGATTGGATCGATTTGACCGGGTTACATGCTTACGCATAACCACCTGCTGTCTATATATATCTACCTTACGTCCCTGCTTTTAGGCCTGGAAGAATGGTTCCCCTGCAAAGGGCGTGAATCGGTGAGTGAATTCTCACTTAAGTACTTGACTGCGCCGCGCTGAGGATACTTGAGATTACCGTATAGCCTTACCCCCACCTCCTCCCAATGGCGTTGGACCAGCAGCAGCCTACAGAGAAGGCAAGCACCCGTGCTTCCTCAGTCAGTAAGGAACATGGGTCGCCCTCTCCTCCTACCTCCCACTCGGATAACCGGGAGGTTCGAGATATGGACCTCGAGAATCAGTTGCCAAAGGATGGACCAGACGACCCTTACATGCTCAGATTGGCGGTGAAGTCCACGACTGAGCTTCAGGAGCTGCGAAAAATGGGCAAGAATGGGAGAAGAATGTGGGAGTATCAAGAGAAGCAGAATATAGTGTGTTCAGTCGCGATTGGATGCATTGTGTCCCGTACTGAAGGGGTCACTCGTAGCTCATCGACAATCTGCTGAAGCCCATGGATGAACATACTGAGGACGCTAAGGTCGCCGAGGAAGCAACACGTGTCTCTGTTAGTATGCACAAGCCCAGAGGGTTGTTCGTCATCCAATCAAATCCTATGCACCATGCAGGTTGAGATCGCTGTATATGCCAGTTTATTTGTCAATATTGCTCTTTGCATACTTCAGAGTGAGTCTGCGAACCTCCAGGATTTGACTTTTTTTTTACCTTACGGACTCACCGTCATCTAGTTTATGCTGCTGTCACGGCCTCATCGATAGCTCTACTCTCTTCTGCCATTGAGTCGATATTCGATGTTACTTCAAATGTGGTATTGTATTACACACACAAGAAGGCCTTTCATCTTGATGTGGAAAAGTGGCCCATAGGAGGTAGTAGGCTGCTGACTATTGGGAATATTGCGTACGGTATGTAGTGAGCCTCTGGTGCATACCAATACTTAACGACCGCCCTTCTTAGGCACCATGTACGTCTGTCATTGTATTGAATGAATTTTGACTGATGAATGCGCCACTCAGCTTGGGCTGTGCCAACGTTGTCGTCGTTGTTGAGGCCTTACGCAATATCATCACTCATAGTGGCGGAGAGACGAATTCATTTCACTTACCATCACTTCTCTCCGTTGCGGCTGCACTAGGTACGCTTCCCTGCTCCGGCTGCGAATTGCCTCTCAACGTGACTCGTAGCTGCCAAGGTATGTTTATTGGTTTACTGCTTCCCACTTCGTGAGTCTTCTAGTCAAGTCCACATCTTATGGGAAGACCATCGCAACGATGCGTGTATCTGTGGTTTCGGTAAGCTATTGGTTTTTGGCACTCGAGATTCATGGATTGACATAAGACAGCCGTTCTCATGTCTGCTGGTGGTAGTAAATTGAGATGGTGTAAGTCATACGATGGTATCGTGCTCAGCTTACTGAGGTTGGCTGCATAGGGCTTGATCCTACTGGTGGTCTCATCGTGAGTAAAGCATCCACCTCTCTCTCTCTCGCTGATTTCTATGACCTATTATCTGACTTGTGATCTACTTCCAGATCTCCTCTGCCGTCGTTCTCTCCTGGGCTAGGACAAGTTGGCACGAATTCGCGCAATTGGCAGGCAAATCTGCCTCTCATCAGTTCATCCAGCTGATCACCTACAAGGTCGCCACCTTTTCGGACGAAATTGAGAAAGTTCATACCGTCAGAGCATACCATGTTAGTCCTTCGGTGACAGTTTTCGGCGTGACATCCTGACATGGAATTGATTACTTAAAATAAACCGCTGGCATACCCTAACAATCAAATTCGTGATAAACCTTCGGACTTCCACCAATCCATCGAACGCTTGCCAACATCGGCTTTCCTACAAATAACTCTCATCCACTTGACCACCAGAGTGGTCCCAGCTACTTCGTTGAGGTTAACGTGGTAATGCCGGCTGAGACGCCTCTCTGGAAGGCCCACGATGTTTCGCAACTACTACAGAATAAATTGAGACGCCTTCCTGGGGTGGAGAGAGCCTTCATCCATGTTGACTATGAGTCCGACGATGGGCCGGTTAGCTGTTGACGACAGAACGTGATTTAGGAGCAGAAGGAGTGCTGCATGCGGGGGCACCGTTGAGACTGCATCACTGCATTCGCGACGCCCTTCGCTCCTTGCGTTCACATAATTTGCTTTTTGGGTTTGCATATTATCCACTCTCGATTTCAAATCGTACAGTCACAATGTACTCTAAATAAGAAGCAAAATTCGTCCTTTTCGATTTAAACAACTTCGATGAGAACTCCGGTCGTCTCCCAGTGACACTACTGTCTCATGGGAGAAGACAGAAATTGTCACAAATTCATACCCAATACTACCGGGCTCTTTATCATATGAAATCATATCAATCTTTAGATGAGCTTTCCGATCCTCAAAAGCATGCCAATGAGGACAGGCTCACGGGGATAACAATGGTAGGCAGATGTTGACGTTGGAGGTTCGTCACAGGCACAATGAAACTAATATGGTGTAGCGAAGGACTGGGACATGGAGTTAACTAGATTCATACGGCTGTTGTGGGTCTTTCAATGCCGAAGCGAGATGCCAAGGGGCACGGAAAGAAATCCCAAGGCCGCGGATCGTGACTCTAAATTCAACTGTTGAGGTAATAAGCATATGCCGTGAAAGGTACACGGGCGTGGAAAAGGGCGTAGAGACACAAGGCTCGCAGCTGGATTTCGGTTTGAAAGTCCAACTGCATAGAAAGTTGAAAGTACCGTTCCCAACCGAGAGGTTTGGCAATTACGACCCCAGGCCAAATACACGAGTGTACGAGCAAGAAATGTAGAGTACTCCCATGAACTGTACTGCAGCAGGTTTCATGAACCAAGAACTCTTTACTTAAGAGGACGCCCCGTCTCATAGCATGTGCGTTACTGAGGATATTTGGGCGCCGGCTCTGATCCCCATATTGGGAAACTATGAATGCAAAGTATTAGGATGTCTCCTCGGTAGATATGAGGCTTGAGCAAGCGTCTGGAAGGCTCTGTTGGAAAGTTGGCGACTACATGAGGATGGGTCTTGACCTCATGTAGAAGTGGAGTTAGTATGCACCGCGGCTTCTTAATGTTGAATAGAGGCCCTCCACACATGCGACCCGCAGTGCGTGCCAGTGAGTAGTGGATCCTGTGTAGATATTGCTCCATAACAGGCTGGGCGCATTGCCACAGTGACAGTGACAGGTGCTTTTCTCTACGCCAGATGCTGTACTTGCAAATATTCCCGCAGAGACTGGAATAACAGATAGGACTTGGAGGTATGATCACTTCCAAATTGGGAATACGGGGATTCCCGGGACTGCGGCTTACTCCGATTTAATTGAAAAGCGGGGGCACCTGCATCGAAGCCTACGGATTGAATGCGGCTTCGTAATCATGCTCCATATACTCCGTAGATATATAACCCTCCTGAGGAGCATCTGAGTGGTGTCGCGTACCCTCAGCGTCTTCGTACATGCCTGCTGTCCAACCTCCTGCTACCGTGCTTGTTACTGGTGAGTTGATGTGGGGATAGGGAATGATAATGGGTTCTCAAGATGTTGACTCCGTTCCCGCTTTTCCCACGTATTTGGACTTTATGATTCATAGGAGCTTCCGGGTTTATCGCTACTTGGATAATCTTGAAGCTAGTAGAAACTGGATTCAATGTCGTCGGGACCGTCCGATCCCACGAAAAAGGCCATTACCTTCTCGATCTGTACAAGAACTTCGGTGAAAAGCTCACCTATGTGATTGTTGAAGACATCGCGAAGGTCTCTATTTAAGTACGAAAGTCATTCAGTGATGCTCATGTGTTTGGAACTTTGGATGGCGGCAGGATGGTGCCTTCGATGAAGCTGTTAAGAAAGTTGATGCAGTTGCTCATACTGCGTCACCCATCCATTTTTCGGCCAAGTCTCCAGAGGAGTACAACGTACCCGCCATTCGCGGGACGATCGGGATTCTCGAGAGCATTGCCAAACATGGGTACGTGTAGTTTATAATTCATAGTTATGAAATAGCACTAAGATCTTTTCTACTCTGTGGATGAGTGCAGGGGGAATGTTAAGCGGGTGTTAGTAACTTCCTCCGTGTCTTCCGTGATCCATCCGGCTCCAGACGGATATGGTTACACTGAAGATGACTGGAACGAGTATGATGTCAAAGAGGTAGAAGAAAAAGGGAACCAAGCCTCGCCCGTGACCATGTATAATGCCAGTAAAGTCTTAGCTGAGCGCGCCGCTTGGAAATTTGTTGAAGAGAATAAAGGCAAGATCGGCTTCGATTTGGTGACAATCCTCCCCTCATTTGTTCTTGGGGTGAGTATCATAAAGGTTCGTTTTGATATATACAGCCTCATTCGGAATTTCCACAGCCTACCCTTCATCAAGTCAAAGACGTGTCCTCTCTCAATACTTCTATCTCGCTCTTCCGGAAATACGTCATCGCTAACGCGACGCCAGAGCCTCCTCCGAAGAAGGCACTCCTCACCTCGCCAGGTAGTTATATCGATGTTCGGAATGTCGCTGAAGCCCATGTCCAAGGTATCCTGCATGAGGAAGCAGGCGGGGAGCGTTTTATCCTCAGCGTTGGCGCCTTCCACTGGCAAGAGTTCTGTTCGTACATTCTAATCTTTTCTTCGGCCGTGCGTCACTGATCATGATGGTTAATGGTATATTAGTGAACCACCTTTCAGGTACACCACCCGAAGATCATGTGAACAAGGGCTATCCCTCCGAACTACCTCTTACCCCCGATCCTCCCTATTCGAACGGAGAGAAGGCGGAGAGGGTTCTCGGTATCCAGTACATCGACAAGAAGCAATGTGCACTTGACACGGCTGCCAGTTTGATCGAGCGGTTCCCTGTTTATGTGACGGCGCCTGTCAGCGGGAAGATTTAAGTGCTTTTGGACGATGACTCCGTCCAAGATGCAATGCCCCGTTCATTCCAATTACATGCTGCAGTAGATCCTTCTGTACGATCAGCCTGCGGATATGGACCATAATATTCAATTGCCCGTAGCTCTTTGAGAAGAGCGAGTACATG
>WNFI01692665.1_pt1 | contig 10887 bp, 7 predicted proteins | sample 5400471 | NCBI WGS metagenome assembly WNFI01 (sample SAMN13153348, study PRJNA577476) | soil metagenome | isolation source: 100 cm saprolite on Douglas fir-dominated hillslope | place: USA:California | collected 2013-09-17 | reverse complement strand
GCAGTCCCACGCGCGCATCGGCTACGACATGCTGAAGGACAGCTCTTCAGGCTACCTGCAAATGGCCGCTGTGATCGCGCTAGGCCACCACGAAAAATATGACGGCAGCGGCTACCCGACCGGCTTGAGGGGCGAGCATATTCCTCTCGAAGCGCGAATCGTCGCCATCGCGGACGTCTACGATGCGCTCACTTCGGTGCGTCCCTACAAACCGGCCTGGCCCGTGGAAGAAGCGCTCGTGTACATGGAGGAGAACGCCGGCAAGCATTTTGATCCGCAGCTCGTGGAAATCCTGGCGCGGAACCGCGAAGAAGTGATTGCCATCGGCGAACGATTCGCCGATCAACTGGCGCAGTGACTCGGGACCGAGGCCCGATGGAGCTGAAATCGATCCTTGCACGCCTCCGGGCCCGCTTGGCCGCGCGCCCGGACAGCGAACACGAGCAGGCCCTTATCCGAGTTGCCATAGCAGCCGGCCTTCTCCTCTACTTCATCGCCATCGACATCGTGGTGGGGGAGGTGACCCAAGGACTGGTTGTCGCCGGCGCATTCCTCCCATTGTCGCTGCTCATCTTCGCCGCCATCTTGGCGAATCCCGGGGTGTCGCGGCTGCGCCGCATCGGCGCGACGCTCCTCGATACAGGCATGTGTACGTTCTGCATGGCGGTGTCCGGGGAAACCGGCGCGCCGCTTTACGTTATTTACCTGTGGGTCACTTTCGGCAACGGCTTTCGCTACGGCAAGCCGTATCTCTACCACTCCCTGGTATGGAGCGCGGTCGGCTTCGGCCTGGTCCTCGCGATGAACGATTATTGGGTCGAGAACCGCACGCTGGGCATCGGTCTTCTCGTGGGCATGATCGTGCTGGGGCTGTATGTCGCCAAGCTGGTGACGCGCGTGTTCGATTCGCTCCACCGCGCCGAGGCCGCGAACCAGGCCAAACGCAGATTCCTCTCCACGGTGAGCCACGAGATGCGCGCGGGCAAGGTCAATATCGAAGAAACCGATTTCGACCTGCATAGCCTGATCAACGGAACCTCGGGAGTACTCGCGCCGCAGGCCGAGATCCGCGGGCTGCAGTTCAGGGCTCACGTGATGCCTGAAGTGCCGCACGCGCTGCGCGGCGATCCCTATCATCTGCGCCAGGTGCTCTACAACCTCATCGGAAACGGCATCAAGTTCACCCAGTCCGGCAGCGTCACCTTGAGCATTTCCAGCCTGGGCGAGAGCGAGCATGCGGTGCGACTGAGATTTGCCATAGAGGACACGGGGATAGGCATCGCGCCCGAAGCCCAGGAACGCATTTTCGAGAGTTTCGTCCAGGCCGACGACTCGACCACGCGCCGCTACGGTGGTACCGGGCTCGGCACCACCATCTCCAAGCAGCTCGTGGAGATGATGGGCGGGCAGATCGGCCTGAACAGCACGCCGGGCAAAGGCAGCCTGTTCTGGTTCGAGCTGCCCTTCAAGAAGCAGATGGGGGGACAGGTACCCGAAGCTTCGCTGCGGCTCAACGATATCCGGATCATGCTGCTCGGTTTCGTCGACTCGGAGCTGCAGGGGCTCGAGCAGGATCTCGCCACTTGGGGGGCGCGCACCGGGCGCGCGGCGGGCGTCGAGGCGGCGGCGGCGCGCCTTGCCGAAGCGCAGTCGCTCGGCCATCCCTACCACTTGGTGCTCGTGCGCGAAAGCCCTCAGATCGAACCGAACCGAATCCTCGGGCGGCTGCGCAACAGCCGCAGCCAAAAAGCACCCCCGACGGTCCTGTGCACGCCCGGGGTATCGCAGATTCGCAGCGCCGATGCGCTTGCGGGAGGTTTCGTGGCGGTGCTGGAGATGCCGTTCAAGACGCGGCTCTTGTTCAACGTCATTCACTCTGCCACTGCGGTCCAAGGCAGCCAGGAAGGCGTCATTTCGCTCAGCGATTACTACGCCGCCCGCGACGCCAACCGGCGCCGCTACCAGATTCTGGTGGCCGAAGACAATGCCGTCAATCAGCGCGTCATCGTCGGGATACTCGAGCGCGCCGGGCACCGGGTCCGGGTCGTGGACGACGGGGAGCAGGCGCTCGATGTGCTTGAGAACGAGCGGTTCGATGTGGTGATCATGGATCTCAACATGCCCGAACTCGGCGGGCTCGACGCCGCGCGGGCTTACCGTTTCATGGATCCGGAGGCGATACAGGTCCCGATCATCATGCTTTCGGCGGATGTCACCTCGGAGGCGATGAAGGAATGCGAGGACGCGGGGATCGATGCTTTCTTGCCCAAACCGATCGAGGCTCGCCGCCTGCTTGACACCATCGCGAGCCTGATTGCGAAGCGCGCGACCGCTCAGGCGGCGTCCGGCGAAGGCGCCGAGGAAACCCAGGCGGTCATCAATTCGGCGGCGCTCGCGGAGCTTGCGCTCATCAGCTCGGATAACACGTTTATGCCGGAACTCCTCAACGGATTCATCCAGGACGGCGAGGCGCTGCTGCGACAGATGGAGGCGGCAGTGGCGGCGGAGCAATACGAAACGCTGAGGGATCTCGTGCACGCGCTCAAGGGCTCGGCGGTCACCCTCGGCGCCGAGCAGCTATGCCGGACGTGCGTGGGAATCAACGCTCAGACGACCTCGGAGCTGCAAGCAGGCGGAGCGCGCGTCTTGAAGGTGGTGCGGGAGCAATTTCAGCAGGCACGCGCTTCGCTCCTCGATTATCTCAAGAAAAGCCAGAGCGCAGCCCGCTAGCCCCGCGCGCGACGACCGCCGGTGCATCCGAACGCACCGGTCAAGACGGATCGGAATCCGCCCCGGCAGTCATCGCTCACGCTGCGGAAACCCCCGCCCTTCGGCGTGGCATCTCGCGGCTGGCTCGGTCGCGACTAGCTCAGGCAGTGGCGAACTGCATCTGCGGCGCGACCTGCCATTGCCGGGCGACATGCTCCTGCGGCGCGCGCGCACCGGATTCGACGCGCACGCGCTTGAGCTGCGCGCGTACCAGCCGGTTCATCAATTTGAGATCCCTTTCTTCCAGATGCAGGGCAGCCTCCACCCAGATCTTGGTGATGTTCAGGAGCTCCTCGTACGAAACCGGGTTAACATGCTGCCGGCAGCGGAACACCGCCTGAGTGCCGTTGCGGCGCCGCTCGTTACCGCGGACATAGTCGTAGACCGCAGCTTCTCCCGCCCCGTCCTCGGCCAGGATGTCCACAACCCCCAACTCGAGCAGCTCCTGCGCCGTGTAGATTCGGCCCGACAGAATCATTTCCTCGGCGCGCTTCGGCCCGACGCGGCGTGCGAGCAGGCTATAGGCTCCCATGCCGGGGAACAGATTGAACAGGATCTCGGGCAGGCCCATCTTTGCGCTGCGCTCCGCAATCACGACGTTGCTCGACAGCACTGTTTCAAACCCCCCACCGAGCGCGTCGCCCTGCACGAGGGACACCGTCGTAATCGGGGCGTTGTAGTTCCTGATCCGCGCGAAGATGTCGTCAATGCACAGGGTCGCATAACTCATGAGGCCGTCGTGATCGTGCGACAGGATGAACTGTGCAAAAGACGCGAGGTCTCCACCGAGGTTGTAGATGCCTTGGGTCCTCGAGGCGAGAACGTGATAGTGAGCCTGGCACAGCCTGCCATCGAACGGGACATACCCGCCGCTCATTTCGAGCGCGTGATCATGGGTACGCAAGTCCGTCAGGAGCCCCGTGTTGAAGCAGGGGGCCCCTGAAGGATTCATGTAGCTCCATGCTATGGCGAGCTCGGGGTCGAACCTGACCTCGAGCTGCTCATAGTGGCGTTGAAACATTCCCTCTATCGCCTTGAAATCGACCGGTGCGTTCATGATATTTCCTTCCCTTTCTGGGTGTGTTGAAGAAACATGCGGGTTTTTTTGTATATTCTTTCGATGACTATACTCCCAAACCCGCGGTCGCCGAAAGCTGTCTTATTCCATTGTCATTGGCGGTCGTGTGCGGGTCTATCGGGGGTTTTTCCCATCCCCGATCAGGGAATTCCCGATAGGCTTTGTCGAGAATTTGTGAAAAAGTGGCGTCGAGCGGTCTTGGAAGGAGCGGCGCGCCGAGCATCCTCTAGGCCTTGGTGGATGCGGAATGATGGCTCCCCGACCAGGGCTCGAACCTGGGACCTGCGGATTAACAGTCCGTCGCTCTACCAGCTGAGCTATCGGGGAATCGAGGCTCCGGCGAGCGCGTGGCCGGAGAATTGGAAGGCGCGTATTCTAATTCGCGCCTGGGGCGCCGGTCAACGCAACGAACCGAGAAAAAGGCAGTCCCGGCCCTCTCAATCTCGGTGGTTTCAGACGAAACTTGCGCCTCTTAGGCATAATGCGGCGGTGACTGTCGACCCGCCGATGATCCCAGCGAGTGAAAGGGTACTACGCCATGTCGCGCAGGCATTGGCGGTTCTCTTGCTCGCCTCCGGCGCCAGCGCGCAGGAGAGCGTCTGGCCGAGCCGCACGATCCAGATGGTCGTTCCCTACACGCCGGGCACGGGCGCGGACATCCTCGCGCGGATCCTCGGACCGAAACTTGGCGAACGCTGGAAGGTCGGCGTCGTCACGGACAACCGCGCGGGCGCCTCGGGCAACATAGGAACCGACTTCGTCGCCAAGGCTGCTCCCGACGGCTATACCCTGCTTTGCACGGCGACCTCCTTCGGCACCAATCCCGCGATCAATCAAAAGCTCCCTTTCGACCCTGTCAGGAGCTTTACGCCGGTCATATTGCTCGCCACCAGCACGATGGCGGTGATCGTCACGCAAGGGTTGCCGGCCAGGTCGATGCGCGAATTCCTCGATCTCGCGCGCGGCCAGCCGGGCAAGCTTTACTACTCCTCCCCCGGAAACGGGGGTCCGCAGCACCTCGCGATGGAGCTGCTCAAGCTCGACGCGCAGATCGATCTTGTTCATGTCCCTTATAAAGGGTCCGGCGGCGCGCTCGCCGACCTAGTCGGCGGTCACGTGCAGGCGATGATCGTATCGCTGCAAACGGCGGCCCCGTACGTCCAAAGCGGGAAGCTTCGCATGCTCGCCGTGATGAGCACGGAGCGCTCGCAGGCGTTCTCCCAGGTGCCCACGCTCAAAGAGCTGGGCCTCGCCGACCTCGAGGTGGAGACATGGTACGGCGTGTTCGCGCCAGCCGGGACATCGCAAGCGGTCATCGCCAGGGCAAACACTGAAATGAACGCGCTGCTCAAACAAAGCGAAATCCGCGAGCTTCTCGCAAAACAGGGTATGGCGCCGGCCGGCGGTACGCCGGAACGCCTCGGCGAGCTTGTCAGGAAGGAATTGGCGCGCTGGTCTCGCGTGGTCGTGGCCGCAGGCATCAAAGCCGACTGAGCTGAAGCGGATTTCACGGATCACTGGAGAAGAAAACATAATGAGCCACACCGAAGACCTGGTCGCGGCCTACCGGATTCTCGCCGAGCACGGCGTCATCGACGCTTACGGACACGTAAGCGTGCGCTCGGAACGCGACCCCGAGCGCTATCTTCTGTCGCGCTCGCTCGCGCCGGAATTGGTGATGCCGGAGGACATCATGGAGTACGACCTGGACAGCAATCCGATAGATCCGCGGGGAAGAGAGTCGGTGCGCGAGCGCTTCATTCACGGCGAGATCTTCAAGGCGCGTCCGGACGTAAACGCGGTCGTGCACAATCATTCTCCCTCGGTCGTGCCTTTCAGCGTCACGATGGTCCCGATGCGGCCGCTTTTCCACATGGCTGCGTTCGTGGGGGAGGGGGTCCCGAACTTCGAAATCCGCGACGCGGAGAAGGGCACCGATCTGCTGGTCAAGACGCCCTATCTGGGGCAGGCGCTCGCCAGGACATTGGGAAAGTCCCCGGCGGCCCTGATGCGCGGGCACGGCTCGGTTACCGTGGGCGAGAGCCTGCCCCGCGCCGTGGGGCGCAGCATCTATCTGGAAATGAGCGCGCGAATGCAGCTTCAGGCGATCGCGATCGCGGGGGCCGGCGGCAAAATCACCTACCTCGACGAGCAGGAGGTCCGGGCCTCCGTACCTGGCCAGGACTACAATCGCGCCTGGCCGATGTGGCGCGCCCATGCGCTTGCGCGCCTCAAACCACGAGCATGAGCCACGGTTTTTCGTGATCCGCCCTTGATCTTTCAACGCCTGACCGACCAGCTCGCCGAACTCGAGCGCCGCGGCCTGCGCCGCAGCCGCCTTGTCCGCCAGAGCCCGCAGGGGCCGCGCATCGTCGTGGACGGCCAGGAGTGCCTTGCGTTCTGCAGCAATGATTACCTGGGGCTCGCCAACCATCCGCGGATCGTAGAGGCGGCGATCGAAGCCGCCTCGCGTTACGGGGTCGGGGAGGGCGCCTCGCATCTTTTGAGCGGGCACAGCGCCCTCCACGAGCGCCTCGAAGCGAAGCTCGCCGAGTTCATGCAGATGCCGCGGGCGCTGCTTTTTTCCACCGGCTATCAAGCAAATATCGGCGCCATTACCGCGCTCGCCGGCACGGAGGATGCGATTTTCTCCGACGCACTCAATCACGCTTCGCTGATCGACGGCGTGCGCTTGTCGCGTGCCAGGGTGGTTCGCTACCCGCACGCCGATCTCGGTTTCCTGTCGAGAGCGCTGGCCGAATCCAGCGCGAGAACGAGGCTGATCGTCTCCGATGGCGTATTCAGCATGGACGGCGACATCGCGCTGTTGCCGGCGCTGCTCGATTTGTGCGAACGCCACGACGCCTGGCTTCTGGTCGACGACGCGCACGCGTTCGGCGTGCTCGGCCCCGAAGGTCGCGGCTCGCCGGCGCACTTCGGCTTGCGCTCCCCACGCCTCATCTACGTCGGAACGCTCGGCAAGGCGGCAGGAGTGGCGGGCGCTTTCGTCGCGGGCGCTGCGGAAGTAGTGGAAACGGTGCTGCAGCGGGCGCGGACCTATATCTACACCACGGCCGCGCCCGCTATGCTCGCGGCCGCGGTCGAAACGAGTCTTCAGCTCATCCGGGAGGACGAATGGCGCCGCGAGCGGCTGCGAAAGCTGATCGTGGTGCTGAGACGAGAGCTGCGGGGAAGCCAGAGCGCGCTTGCCTCCCCGGATACGCCGATTCAGCCGCTCGTCCTGGGGGAAAACAGCGAGGCGGTACGGGCGAGCGCGGCGCTGCGGGAGCGCGGCATTCTCGTGCCGGCAATTCGCCCACCTACGGTACCTGAAGGCACCGCCCGGCTGCGCATCTCGCTCTCCGCGGCGCACAGGGAGGATGACGTCTTGCGCCTCGCTGCTGCGTTGCGCGAAGTGTGCCCGGGCAGCGCGGCGGTGCACGCCTGAGCGCCGAAGGGGGCGCCCAAACGTGGGTCGAGGGTTTTTCGTTACCGGAACCGATACCGGGGTCGGCAAAACCCTCGTCGCCTGCGCCCTGCTTCGCGCCTTTGCCCGAACGGGGAAGGCGGTGGTGGGCATGAAGCCGGTTGCCGCTGGGCGCGAGGCGGGCCGCTGGGCGGACGTTGAAGCCCTGGCACATGCAAGCACGGTGAGTGCCGGGCCGCAAATCGTCAATCCCTACGCCTTCGAGCCGGCGATTGCACCCCATATCGCAGCGGAGCTCGTCGGCTCGGAAATCGATCTCGAAGCGATCGCGCGTGCCTACGAGGAGCTGTCGCGACTGGCGGAGGTCGTCGTGGTGGAAGGCGCCGGAGGTTTTCTCGTACCGCTGAACGCAACCCAGACTGGCGCGGACCTCGCGATGCGGCTCGCTTTGCCGATTGTGCTCGTCGTAGGGATGCGGCTCGGATGCCTGAATCACGCGCTGCTCACGCGGCGGCAGATCGAAAGCTCCCGACTGCGTTGCGCAGGCTGGGTGGCGAACTGCATCCTCCCCGAGATGCCTCATTTGGACGGCAATATTCGCGCGCTCGGGCAACGCCTCGATTGTCCGCTGCTCGGCGTGGCCCCGTTTCAGAAGGACCCGAGTGCGGAGCAAATCTCCCGCCTCCTGTCGCTGGAAGCCCTGCTGGAAGTCGCCGCATGAGCACGAACGCGGAGATTCTCGAGCGCAGCCTGCGTGCCGTCTGGCATCCCTGCACGCAGATGAAGCACCACGAAACGCTGCCGCTCGTGCCGATCAGTCGCGCCGAAGGGCTCTGGCTCTACGATTTCGAAGGCCGCCGCATCCTCGACGCGATCGGCTCGTGGTGGGTCAACCTGCTCGGGCACGGCAACGCGCGCATCAACTCGGCGTTGATGGAGCAACTCGCTTCGCTGGAGCACGTGATGCTCGCGGGCTTCACGCACGCGCCGGCAGTCGAGCTCTCCGAGCGTCTCTCGAAGCTCGCTCCCGGCGAACTCGGCCATTGCTTTTTCGCCTCCGACGGGGCGTCCGCAGTCGAAATCGCGCTGAAGATGAGCTATCACTATTGGAAGAATGCCGGGCGGTCTGCGAAGAGCGGATTCGTGACCCTTTCCAACAGCTACCACGGGGAGACGCTCGGGGCCCTGTCGGTGACGGACATCCCTCTATACCGCGATACCTACGCGCCGCTGCTGCGCGCGAGCGCGCAGGTGCCCTCTCCGGACTGGCGTCTGGCGGAGGCGGGCGAGACGCCGCAGGAATACGCGCAACGCTGCGCAAGGGCGCTCGAGGAGCACTTCGAGCGCCACGCAAGCGAAACTGCCGCGTTTATCGTCGAGCCGCTGGTGCAATGCGCGGGCGGCATGGCCATGTACGACCTCGAGTACCTCCGCCGCGCCAAAGAGCTGTGCGACCGCTTCGACGTGCACCTCATCGCCGACGAGATCGCGGTGGGGTTCGGCCGGACCGGGACGCTGTTCGCCTGCGAGCAGGCGGGAATCGCGCCCGACTTCCTGTGCCTGTCCAAGGGGCTGACGGGCGGCTATCTTCCGCTCTCGGTGGTTCTGGCGAGCGATCGCGTCTACCAGGCCTTCTACGACGACAGGCTCGAGCGGGGTTTCCTGCACTCGCATTCCTACAGCGGCAACCCGCTCGCCTGCCGCGCCGCACTGACAGTGCTCGACATCCTGGAAGAAGAGGGGGTGCTTGAGCGCAACCGCCGCACCGCGGCGTATCTCAACCAGCGTGCCGAGGGCCTGCGCTCGCACGCGCGGGCCGCCCATTTCCGTAACACGGGAATGATCTGGGCCTTCGACGTGAAGGACGCTCAACCGGGATTCGCACAGGATTTCTATCGAAGGGCACTCGAGGCGGGCGTGCTGCTCCGCCCCTTGGGCCCTACTATCTACTGGATGCCGCCTTACGTCATCGGCGAAGCCGAGATTGATTTCCTTCTGGATGCGGTTACGCGGCTGCTGGACGGCGGAAGGAAGTAACCTCAGGGGTAGGCGCGGGCGCTCATCGTGCTAGACTCGAAAGCCTTCATGCTTCCGATTGCAGTACAGCAGCGGTGATCCTCACCTTCCCCGACAGCCCTTTCCGTCTGGCCCAGGCGTTTACTCCGGCCGGCGATCAGCCCGAGGCGATCGACAAGCTCGTCGAGGGCATCCGCGACGGGCTCTCGTACCAGACGCTGCTCGGCGTCACCGGCTCGGGGAAGACATTCACCATGGCGAACGTGATCGCCCGCCTGGGACGGCCGGCGCTCATCCTTGCGCCGAACAAGACGCTCGCCGCCCAGCTCTATGCCGAAATGCGCGACTCCTTCCCCGAGAACGCGGTCGAGTACTTCGTTTCCTACTACGACTATTACCAGCCCGAGGCCTATGTCCCGTCGCGGGACCTCTATATCGAGAAGGACTCGAGCATCAACGAGCACATCGAGCAGATGCGCCTGTCAGCGACGAAGTCGCTGCTCGAACGCAAAGACACCGTGATCGTCGCGACCGGAAACGAGCTCGAATTCAAGCGCGGCACCTTCCGCGTGCGCGGCGACATTCTGGATGTGTTCCCCGCCGAGAACTCCGAGACCGCGCTGCGCATCGCGCTCACCGACGATGAGGTCGAGAGCCTGATGCTGTTCGACCCGCTCACCGGGCACGCAAGCCAGCACGTGCCGCGTTTCACGGTCTATCCTTCGAGTCACTATGTCACGCCCCGGGCGACGACCCTGCGCGCGATCGAAGCGATCAAGATCGAGCTCGCCGGGCGGATCGAGCACTTCCAGAATGCAGGCAAGCTGCTGGAGGCCCAGCGCATCGAGCAGCGCACGCGCTTTGACCTGGAGATGCTGAACGAGCTGGGTTTCTGCAAGGGCATCGAGAACTATTCGCGGCATCTGTCCGGAAGGAAGGAGGGCGAGCCGCCGCCGACCCTGATCGATTACCTGCCGCCGAATGCGCTCATGTTCATCGACGAGTCGCACGTCACGATCGGCCAGCTGGGGGGCATGTACCGCGGCGATCGCTCGCGGAAGGAGAATCTCGTCGACTACGGTTTTCGCCTGCCCTCGGCCCTGGACAATCGCCCGCTCAAGTTCGAGGAATTCGAACAAATCATGCGCCAGACCGTCTTCGTCTCGGCGACCCCCGCGGAATACGAGCGGCAAAACTCGGGGCAGATCGTGGAGCAGGTCGTGCGACCGACGGGCCTGGTCGACCCGCGTCTCGAGGTGCGGCCCGCCTCGACGCAGGTGGACGACCTGCTCTCCGAGATCAATCTGCGTGTGGCGAGCGGGGAACGGGTACTGGTGACCACGCTTACCAAGCGCATGGCCGAGGAGCTGACCGACTACCTTGCCGAGCACGGGGTGAAGGTGCGTTACCTGCACTCGGAGGTGGAGACGGTCGAACGGGTCGAAATCATCCGCGATCTGCGCCTGGGCGAATTCGACGTCCTCGTCGGCATCAATTTGCTGCGCGAGGGCCTGGACCTGCCCGAAGTATCGCTGGTGGCGATCCTCGATGCTGACAAGGAAGGGTTCCTGCGTTCGGAGCGCTCGCTCATCCAGAC
>WNFI01660097.1_pt1 | contig 10887 bp, 11 predicted proteins | sample 5400471 | NCBI WGS metagenome assembly WNFI01 (sample SAMN13153348, study PRJNA577476) | soil metagenome | isolation source: 100 cm saprolite on Douglas fir-dominated hillslope | place: USA:California | collected 2013-09-17 | reverse complement strand
ACAGACCTTCTTTCTGCAGGGTTTTGTACACCTCATTAGTATATTTCACGATGGGCTTGCTTTCAAATGACACCGCCCAGTTCTGTATCACCCGTAGTAACTTCTGTTTGACGTCTGCATTAAGCGCCTAAACGCAAAATCTCAGCATTCAATTCGGCAGTCCATATGTCCTCAGCACTAACTGGTGTCTTGAGTAATGAGACGAGATTGTCCATGAATTCGCGCGACGCAATCTCGATTAAGAAGTGATCCCCGCCATTCTTAACACACGTATCTGCCAGCTAGTAGACAAGGCTATCAATGGTGTATTCATGAACTAGGGGCATCCACCGTACACCAAGAGCCAGGAGTTGAACATTTGGATTCTTGTGGTTGACACGCCGCTTAATGCTGCGCATTGCGTCCTTCGGAGGAACGCTCTTAGACCTTATAGAGTCACTGATCTCAAAGTTGAGCTCCAAGTCCTCCTCCCCTGTGGGGAGGGTCTCTGCTGTTGCTCGATCTGTTTAAGAGTTTAGTCAGCTACTCACCCATATTACCGACGCTCAATGTAACAAATAATCCTCACCAATATCCTCATCAAACTTCGTACTCGAGGACCCCCAGAAGAGGCCAGACATTGTGTTCTGTTCGAATACTTCTCTACAGAGCCTGAGTCTAATGTGGAGACGTTAAGGGGATATCGGCTACTTGCGATCGTGTTATTGAAATTGAATTGAATCCTCGCGACGAACACGACGCAAACCATGTCAAAACAAGACAAAGCAACGGCGGAAAGAAATGCCAAGACACTTAGAGAGATGGTAAAGCGTTCGGAGAACAAGATATGTGCGGACTGTAAACGCAATGGTGGGTAGCTATCCCAACTTAAGTATGCCTATGATTTGACTCTGCCCTTAGATCCCCGATGGGCATCGTGGAACATGTGGGCGATTATTCTTTCTAATCAGAAAGTATTTCTCATTACTATTTTGGCTCCAAATTAGAGGCGTTTTTATTTGCATTCGATGTTCTGGCATCCATCGAAGCATGGGTACCCACATATCGAAAGTCAAATCTGTGGACCTTGACATGTGGACTCCAGAGCAAATGCAGGTGCGTAGAGGCCATATATCTACCTTCCGTGGATGGCCAATGCGGGGTTCCACAGTCTGTTCAGAGATGGGGTAACGAAAGGGCGAACCGATACTGGGAAGCGCACCTCAAACCAGGACATATACCTCCTGATCACAAGATAGAATCGTTCATCAGATCCAAGTACGAGTCCAGACGCTGGGCACTGGATGGGCCACCACCGGCAGATCCCTCTGTGTTCGACTCGGGAAATCAGCAACCTGTTCAAGTAACGGTACGCCATTTTATATATTTGCTTGAACTGGACTCATTATTAAGGCTTTATAAAGGCATCAGAGGCTCCTGCTCAGCCAGTGGTACCGGTTCAGGATCTAAAGACCGCGACTGCGCCTCCCCCAAAGGCAAATCCTCTGAGACAACACACACTTTTATCAACAAATGTAAGGTCTAAGAACATTCAGCCGGCCGAGGCAGCACCTCCGACAGCTCCAGCAGCTCCTGCCACGTCCTCGGCTCGAGACGATATCTTTTCCCTCGATTTCACTCCTCCCTCGTCTCATCAACCTTCGACCGAAGGGGCGCCACCGAAGGACGTCAAAAATGATATCATGTTACTGTTCTCTTCATCAGCAGCCATTCCTCCCATTAATAACCTTGCATCTGGTGCACGTGCACCCCACCCATCTGCACCCACCAGTCTGACGGGACAAACTGGTATCGCCCAATGGGGTGTCCAATCAGGCTGGAGTGCCCAGCCACCAGGTACAGCCTCGGATTCCTGGGGATCGTTTTCACCCGCTCAGCCACCCACAAACGCATTTGGAGCGTCAGTCCCGACGACTAATCCGATGGCTGCTGCGCCATCGCAGAATATCTGGGGATCTCTACAGCAATCAGCACAGCAACCGGCACAGCAACCGGCACAACAACCTACACAACAACCTAAAGATCTTTTAGGGTCTAATGTTTGGGGCTCAAGTTTAAATGGTGTGGCGGCCGGCGGGACTGGAACCTCCAACTTCGATGTGCTCAGTACGCCAGCTTCCTCTCAGCAAGTGAAGAAAGATGACGTGTTTGGGGACATTTGGGGTGGCTTCAAGTGAGAGGGACAGGTCCTATAGACTGAGCTTCTGCTAGTAGTATCAGTGAAGGCCACCTTGTGGGTCAATCTGTCCCTTACAAGACTCAGATCACAAGTGAGGTTAAATGGCGCCTTGCCAGATTATCTTTTTTTTTTTTAAGTTCAGACCAATCCCATTTGACGTCCAGGCCGTTTGCAATAATGTATGCACGAAGGCGGAGTACCAGAATTAGAAAATAGTCCAAAACGACTTCATTCGGTTTTCCTGGACGGGTACAGGTGGCACTCCCCGGTACGTGACTGGACGCAGCGCTGAGTAGAGCATGAAGGATACTGTGGTCCATACAACATCCCATCCTATTGATGACTGAGCAGGATGAGATTGCAACGTCTCCCAGAGACGCGGAATGACAGTTATACACGATGTGGCATTAGCTGGACATGAGAGTACCCAATATTCGCGAAGAGTACGCAGACGTATCACGAGAGACGCACTCCCAACTATGGCGTAGAGCCACGTTGAACGGATGCTCCACGAAGTTGTCGAATTAGTGGAGGCGGCATGCGGAACGTGAAGGAGGGGAATGATGAGCAAGAAATGCATCATCAGCAGATTCGGAAGGAATTCATTTGTTCCTGCGACCACTGGAGAGCGCCAGATAGTGCCCAGCGATAGGAAGATTGGGAACCATACCCATGGTGATGCATGCAGGGCGTGTGACTCGGGTCTCGGCGTCCACGCGACCATGAGGATTGCGATATAGAACAAGTTGGACGCGACAGATATCGCGACCAGCTGTCCAAGAAGCATGTAAGCCCATGCATGAGGGATACGCAGCCTTTGTGCTATTTAGAACATTGTTAGGGGGGGGCTGATGTCAGTTAAAAGAGGTCTCACATTCAAAGAAGAGAAATGCGGTCCAGGGTCCTGCAGTAAATAAACACAATTGCTCGCTCCACCACCAGTTATCAGGTTTAGCACAAACTACTGCCCAAGCCTGCTCAAAAAGCGCTGTGTTGGTGAGCCAATTTGACGTGCGCTGAACCACAGATGAGGACGAGATTAGGTGCCTAGATTCAAAGTCATCGAAGCTCCACTACTATACGTCAACATAGTGTACTGGCTGAACTGAGTTCTCAGACCTTAATGAAGCTGAACATATCTGTAAACAGCGCTTAGTGACTAGGCCAGGTCGCGCAATGATATGAGCGCACAATACCACGTGTGGATAAAAGACCCGGCGGCCAAGAGTACGAAACCAAGATGAGGGCGACAACCCCATGACACCACTATTATGCAGAAAAGTGCAATGATCAACGCGAAGTAGGAAACAAAAACTGCGAGAGCGAGAACGTTCATAGTTGGAGGATCTTCACACAGCCACCGAAGCCTTCCGATTTCGGCGCTGAATCTTTGCTTTCTCCGCGCGTCCGCGCAAAGTCGGGCATCTCAACAAACGCGACCATCATTAGTCTGATATTATGAATTAAAACATCAAGGAAAAATTCTTTTATTAGACTTTATTCAACCAATCTTGAGATTTTGAGGACCTATTCATTGTAGTTGCTTCGCTGGCTCAGTTGGTAGAGCGTAGGTCTCATAGCTAAATATGAGTGGGTTACCACCCGCGCAATCCTAAGGTCGTGAGTTCGATCCTCACGCGGAGCACAATGTTTTGATTTTGTTTGCAGGGACTTCGTGGAAATTTTAAATTGTATTTTTAGTTTATTATCCCAAGGCCTCAACCAACGCAACTACACCAACCTACCCAACCCATTTGTAGCAAAAAGACGGTTTGTTTTCAGTTTCAACAGGGGATACCTGGTCAGAATAGGTTGGTGGCGATCTAGAAAAACTTACAACCTCAACAACTGAAAAAAACCTAGTGTCCGAGTTTCCTGATGTCTTGCTGGCCTAAAATTAACTTCCGGCCTCTGGCCGATCCCACTACAGCCTGAGGATTAGTCGTCATTTTAGTCACCATTAATCAGGACTCAGTGGTTCGGTGAACAAGATTCTTGTTGTTGCCAATTTGAGTCACTGGATTAACAGACGACATAAGAACATTCAGTAACTAACAGTTACAGAGCACACGCTTTCACGGGAAGTCCAAGAAAGTTAAGATTTTTATCTCGTACCTCCATTAAATTACAAGCAACGTCGATCCCGGACCCATTCCCCATAATGTTCGGTGTGAGTTTCAATGACAGTACTGGCTTAGTCCGAGTCGGTGGAGGTGGGGTTAGGGAATAGATGGAACCGATTGTACAGAGAAGCCTGGCTACGGCTTCTTGTAAGTAATAGGCATCAGTAGGTCTCAAGTGGCATTTAAAATAATATCCGCAGCCCTTTCAGCAACCGCAACAACAGTGGCCGTTGGGTGACCAGATATCTGAGAAGGGAAGACAGATGCGTCTACCACTCTTAAACCCTGGACCCCATGTACGCAAAGTTGAGGATCTACGACCCCTTCATCTATTGAGCTCGCGATCCTGGCAGTCCCGACCTTTTAAGTCATTAGACTAACGTGTACATACACAGCTATTGGTGCACTCACTGGGTGATATATGGTTCGGACCGCCTTCCGCACCCAGTCCTGGATATCGTGGTCAGAAACCAAGTCAGGATTGGCGTCGGCCAGCCAAAAGATATCCTCCTTGTTATCATTGGGCTTCTCGTTGAAGATCAAATGGTCGACGAGGGGTTTCGACCGAGCAATACGCAGCGCTATCCGAGCACCACGAGTAAGACTATCCAAGTCAACTTTGTTTGAGAGATACCTGCCAAAACCGTCAGGACAAGGATCACTTGGTCCACCAACAAACCCACTTCGGATCCAAGAGGGGTCTGTCAAATACATCTTCGGAGACAATCGTGATTTCTCCTTTGCTCAAAGGTTTCAGACACACTGGTACCTGTTCAGAAGATTGGCAGGGGTATAAAGAAGGGCTAAAGATGGAGTACCAGGCTATACGAAGGTAGAGGTGGTCTTTCGCGGTCTATGATTCCTAATGGCAGCGTCACGATCTCCAGATCTGGTGAACCAGAACCCGACGTAGTGTCCGGAATGTCTTCCGAGAGCTTGCTAGCGCGAGCTCTGGAGAGTTCCCTGGTAGATGAATAAGTCAACAATGTGGTTCACGCAATAAGGATTCCGTACAAAGTTTGGTCTTGTCGAATGAATGCAGCTCCCTCGCCTGCCTGATTACCTTAATAAGCAAGAGTTTCAGACCTTGTAATCGTTTCAAACTCACATTGGACACCATAGGGCCTGTCCCAAACAGCATCCACCGTATGAGGGCAGGTAAGGATCTAACAGGACTTCCAAGATAATCCAGAGATTCCTTGGCTCGAAACCTGATGACGAGTGCAAGGTGCTACGAGAAACGAGAATGAGCTGCCAAGTGATGGAATACCCAGATTGATCACCTACATCGTACAAGTTCTGTCCGACTTGGGGACTACTTACTCGAGTCTTTACACCAGCATTGTCCAAAACCGCTGGGGGGCCGATTCCCGAGCACATAAGAATCTGGGGCGTCCCGATGGCGCCGGTGCTCAGAATGACCTCCTTCCTTGCCATCAGAGGAATACGCATCGCAATCTTGGACTTTGTCACTTCGACACCAACACAACGGGGCATAGGCGTTGAATCATCAAGTAGTAGCTTCGTTGTATACGTGTTCACCAGCACTTTCAGGTTCGCTCGAGCTAGAGCTTCAGGCTTGAGATATGCAGTCGCTAGGGAACTCCCTGGAGATGGGCATCAGGAGACTACATAATAGACTGGTAAACGTGACAAACGTTGGCCCTTTGGGTCGATAAAAGTGACAAAATTGCAAACTCCAAGGGCCCCGTTTGGGGTATTTATATCCCTAGGGATCTTAGTTAGCAAGGGCTCGGGAAATGAATTTGAGTATTAACGGATTGTGGGGGATCCCCAAGTTGCGGCACGTCTGAATGAAACGCTTTGTCATCGGCTAAAAGGATGGGGACTTGGCGATGTCATCAAGCAAGTCGCGAGCTGTCAGCGTACGTGAGCATCAGTGTATCCTGTAAGCCAATGGCCAGCGTCCCCCCGGTGTTCATGAGTGATCTCTTTATGCGCCTTATGGGGTGTGAACTTTTCAGATTTACGAAAGTACCTACACATATATTAGAGGTTGTTGTATTGAGTCACTTGAACATACCTCTTCATCGTTTGATAGTCCCACCCTGCGGCCCCTTTCGAGCACCATTCGTCAAAATCCTGAGGTGTTCCGTGCTGGCTCGACAAAAGACTTAGGGACCGAGGAATAATAGCAAAAGTCTTGCCAACCTGATATACCATCGCATTCATACTGGAGCATCCGCCCAACATCTTTCCTCTCGGCCAATAGTCCGCACGGCTACCGAGCCCTGGCTGGACGCTATGCAATGGCAGTACAGTGTTAACCTTGTATGACATCCATCGAGTCTGGACACTCACATCGTCGTATATCCCCAGTCCGCAGGGGTGTGGAACAGGCTCCCATATCCTGCTGGGATTTTCTTATGCCAAGTTCAGCAAAAGTCCTACAGTTAGAAGACACAACAGTACATACAGACATCAGGTAATCTTCATGACTACACCAGCCACCACTAAGTAAACGGTACGAGTAGATAAAGTTTCAGAGGCACACATACTTCCCCCCAGCCTCGATAAGGAGGACTACACAATGGATATATAAGTCAGCAGATCTCGCGGCAGGTCATGAACTCATGTACCCTTATGCTTCCCATCTTCTGATAGTCGGTGGGCTATGATCAGGAGGTAAGTCACTGTGCATAGGAACTAGCCAGCAGTGGGAATCCATACCGATAACACATCCAGCAGTCCCGCCCCCAACAACAATATAGTCGAATACTTCATCTTTCAAGTCATTAGGGTCAGTAATGAGATACGATGAAGTCCCTCCCATCTTGTTGGCTTGAAGGTAAAGCTCTACAAGGAATAGCCGCGGAAAACCGTTTGCCAGTCATGACCCTTTTATATACGGACCGGCTCATAGTGGATCATTCACCAAGGATCCACTATTGAACAAACACGTGGGAAGCAGAGACTGCTTCAATCTATTCTATATCCCTTAGATTGAATTCTGCGGTTAAGTGATATCCATTTCAACCAGAATTAGAGATGCGATGACCAGTTGAAGCTCCACCCGAGACTGAGCCGGGAAACCACAATGTTGGAAACTGTGCCAATCCGCTGGAGAATGCAGTTGCGTAACGCAGGGATCAAGGCCCAATACACAACGAGCTATCCTTAGTTCTCAAGCCACATCGCTCGGTCGGGCATCCCATTCAGAATTAAGTCATACAATACCGCCACCGTGACGATGGCAGAAGACCGCCTGAGACTCGTACTCTCCGAATACTGCGCACCCCTCACATGTCACACCGGTACCAATCGATGTACCGATGCTATATCTGTAGAGATCAAGACTGTCTCACCAGTGACCATCCGAGCGACAAAGATCCCATGTGTATCTCTTGGAAATGGGGACACCCTTCAACGAGCAAAGAGGGTACCTGGTATACCGCAAGAGAATCGGCATACCGAAGGAAGTAACACAGGATAAGGGGGAGCATAGGGCAATCGATCTAGAGCCAAAAAGACGAGATCACGATGACGGACAGTCCATAGCGGTCCTCTTCTCCTCATTTTCTTCTTATTTATCCTATCTTACGGCCATACCAGAGAACCCGATATATCATCCGAATTCCTCCATTTACGTTCTTGTACATTCAGTAGGGAAGGCCACACTGCCACGCTCACACGCAGCCGCGGGTGATCGCCTCATCATCACTCAGGATAAAATCTGCGGCTCTCTCTGCAGCCGCTATGATCGTTGCCGTTGGATGAGCAGCAATTTGTGCGGGGAAGACTGAGGCGTCACATATGCGCAAATTTTCAATCCCGAAGACACGAAGAGAAGAGTCGACGACCCCAGTTGATGGTGAGTCTGCGATACGGCATGTACTAGTCTGTTAAACGTCGGTATGGGCCAACAAGGTACATGCAATAAATGGAAACTTACTGGATGGAACAATGTCCCCGCATTCATCTGTACCCACTCCTCTATCTCCTCATCCGTCAAGGTTTCCGGATCCTGATCGGCAAGCCAGTACATGCTTGTTTTGTCCGCATTGGGCTGTGTCTTGGGATCATTAAAGATAAGGTGATCTGATAAAGGCTCGGTGTGGACAACCTTGAGTACAATCCGAAGGGCTCGTACGAGCGCGTGGACGTCAATGTTGGATTCAAGGTAGCTGCCGTGATTGAGCTGGTTAGTTTCGAGATATAACATCCCTCCTTTTAGGGCGTACTTTGGCTCACAAATAGCCTTGTGAAAGACATTGCCTGACTTGACCGTGATAGTGCCTGTGCTCACTGGTCGCAGATGCAGGGTCACCTGGTGTAGATCACGTCACTTTCCTGTTAGGCCATGGTTGAAAGAACGTGCAGTTAACGCACAATAGTAAACGACTTCTCACTCCCGGTACCTTGATTGAGAGGAGTGCTTGGGGAGGCGATTAACTCGATATCGGGTGCTCCAGGCCCTGATGTCGTATCTATCACAGGAGCACTACGGAGAGACGAAGACCTTGACTCCCAAAGTCCTCTACGTGTCAAATACGAATAAGTATTAACCCAGGTCAGGTACCGGAAACAAACGAACCGCGTATCATCGAGGCGAATGAAAGCCGCAGCCTCCCCTGCCTTGTCTCATACGTAAGAATGGTGAATTGAAGGAAAGTGAGGAACGGCTCACATTAGTGGTAAGCGGGCCCGTGCCAAAGACTAGATGCTGGACCAAGTAGGGCAATGATTTGAGAGGATGCCTGAGGTAATCAAGCGACTCCTTTGCCCGAAAAAGTACAATTAAACCGAGATGCTGGATGCAAGCTCAACATTTGTTCTACACAATCAAGCAAACGAGTATAAGTCAAACTCACATCATACAAATTCTTTCCCACTTGCTTGCCAAGCTCGCTATTCTTCGCAGCCAACTTCGGAATCCCTGCCTCCCTCAAAACATCATCTGGACCAACCCCTGAACACATCAAGATTTGCGGCGTGTTGATCGCTCCCGCACAGAGGATGACTTCCTTTTTCGCAATTAAACTATAACTCTGAGCCTCTGACGGCGGAGGATCGGAAGGACCAGTGGATGCATAGGAGGGGGGAGAGGCGATCTCCACGCCGATACATTTAGGGTCCGAAGAAGTGTTAGTTGTGACCGGGGAGAACACGAGCCTCGCTGTGTAGGTCTTGAGGGCAACCGTTAAGTTCGGACGAGCGATGACCGTGGATGGGAGGTAAGCTGTGGCAGCAGAGCTTCCTATGACGCTGTCCTTCAGACCTAGCCAACATTACAATCGGAAGCATACCAACTTCGACCACTCGGATCAATGAACGATATCATGTGCGACGCTCCAATACATCCTTCAGGAGTATTAACATCGCTAGACCAAATTCTGAAAGAGTTTCACTTTACATCAACTGCATTCAACACTCACTGGCTCTCCGGAATTCCAGCTTTAACACAGGATCGGACAAATCTGTCGGAGTTCACCTAAGGCAGAAGGCACATTCAGTCTCCAACTGGGACGCCCATGAGTTGTGACACGACATACATGGGTCTTCGTGTAACCTGTTTGCCATAAACCTTGGTCTCCGTGGTCCTTATGCGTCGTCTCAGTGTGGAGCGGACTGGGTGTGAACCCCTCCGCTTTACGATAGTACCTGTTGGCGGGGTCGGTAAGTTGAAAATATTATTTCCTTAATATGATTACCCACGGAGCAAGAGTCTTGGCATTCCAACCTGTCGCTCCAAGTTTCTCCCATTCATCTAGATCTTGGGGCGGCGCATGCTGTAGGTCGGCATAAGTAGATAATTTGCTTGGAAAAGCTGGTCATAATATACCTGATACATCATCGCGTTAATGGAGCTGGATCCTCCCAACAACTTTCCACGCGGCCAGTGCACCGATCTCATGTTCAACGCTGATTGAGGACTACATTAGGTTTGTAAGATCACGGCTTGGCGCGTCAAGATGAACAGCACACGTCGTATAGTAGTCCCAATCCGCCTTGGTGTGGAATAGCTTAGGCCAACATGCAGGGATACGAGAAAGCATCTCGTCTGCATTACTGTGTTGTCCATGACAGAATCTGGGTTAGCTCCACGTGCTGACAAGGGCTAAAGTACGATTACTTATGACCAGCCTCAATAAGGAGGACTTGTGCAAGAGGGCTCAATACTTGACTAAATTAGGCAACATTGAGACAAACCTTTGATATTGGGATTTTGAGAAAGACGATGAGCTATATGGCTATAAGCACAACTTGATAAAGTTAGATAAAAGGGGTTACCTAGTACACAACCAGCAGGACCTGATGGGCGGTGTCGCACAGTGAATATCTCTGGTTATGTAAGCCTTGGGTTGCTTACCAGCACCGACGATGATGTAGTCCCACTCCTTCTGATCAGCCAACGTTCTCGGGTCGGTGACGAAATGTGACTGTGAACCACCCATTACAAGTCAAACTAACTGGTCTAAACGCGAAATCCAGCGCAAAATGCCGGGAGTCCGGATGATGGGGGCAGTATTACGGTGTATTTTGGCCGACGATAGAGTCACGTTTAAGTTAAAAAAGAAAACAGCCGCCGATCAGAGAGGCGAACCTCGTGCTACATATACGGGG